>ENA-OQAS01000594-OQAS01000594.1-human-gut-metagenome-genome-assembly--contig:-NODE-594-length-18805-cov-3.259075_pt1 | contig 18805 bp, 22 predicted proteins | sample MGYA00242733_ERZ504523 | MGnify/ENA primary metagenome ERZ504523 (study PRJEB26092, sample SAMD00036239) | human gut metagenome | host: Homo sapiens | study: EMG produced TPA metagenomics assembly of...
GGCTTAAGGAAACACAAAAAATGAGACAAGATAAATGAATATTTTAAACTTATAGTAATTTTGTAACAAGTTATGGATGGAGCTCTTTTCAATTAGAATACAGCGCACTTTTCAATTAGTATCTACACTGTTTGTAAGCATATTCATTCTTTTCATACCGTTACACTCTAAATTTATGAACGAATACGTAACTAAAACTTTTAATTTCAAAGAACGCTTATGTAACAATAGAAAGTTATAAGCAAATATGCCCTCATGCTCTCACTAAGAAGTTAACATATTGATAATGAATACTGAATGAATGATGGTAGCATATTTTTGAAGAAACAATTTGCCCTCATGCTCTCACTGTTTAATTATACTGATTACTATCTAATATTCTTATATTCAATGTGATATAGCTGAATTCGTTTCAAAATCACTCAGATGAGAAAAGAGTCTATTTTGCCGTTTTAGGTGAAGAAAAATGGCATAATGCCTACAAGATCCCTTTTATATACACGAATCTTATCATATTTTGCTAGGAGAAACAACGGTAACTACTGCATTTTAGGGAGTTCTTGATAGTTTATATAGAGATCATTATATGATAATCGGTCATTCATATTGCAGTTCTTTACTATGGGAAATTGCTTAATCACGTTTGTGGTTAGACTTAATCACACTTGTGATTAACTTTAGTCACATTTGTGATTAGAGTTAGTCACACTAGTGAGTAAGCAATTGCGAATAATAGAAAGAACAAATAGGAAAGTACGTTGAGTAGAACTTATCAGCATGAAAATGTAATCGGATGTTTGTAAAATAGAGTATACTGTGATGAAAAGCTCAAAATGCGATGGTTGACAAACTTTTGAAAAAGACTTTGTATGTGTTTATGTTGTTGGTTATCAGATATATATACTCTTTTTATTTGTTCTGTAGAATGAGGGCATGAGGGCAAAGATACTTTTTGAAATATGCTATCATCATTCATTCAGTATTCATTATCAATATGTTAACTTCTTAGTGAGGGCATGAGGGCATAATTGCTTATAACTTTCTATTAATATTGGTGTTATGTTGAGTCGATTTATTGTGAAATACAGAAGTGTTTTTAATGCTTGTTGTAGCAATTATTAAAAATAATCGCTAAGAAACGTTTTTCCTATTTAAGAAATTATTATATTTGTACCGACTATTATACTATGGTGTAGTAGAAAGTTACATATTTTAAGAAGCGTTATTGAAATTATCTTCTATCGTCAAACTTCGCAACTTTGATAAAGGTCTGAAGATGATAACAACAACGCTCACGTCTGTGTTATATACCTGCCATTACTGTGGCATCTATATACCTAATGGCGTGGGTGGCTGTTGTTTATCTAGACCAAGGCAATGCGAAGGCCCGACGATAGGATAAACAAGATACAGCCCTCACGCTTTTTTATTGTTAACCGCCGAACAGAGGAGGGGGAGTTAGGCAAAGTCTTTTGACAAGATAGACTGATCTAACATTTACAGACGTATGAAAACAACACTGCAAGCGGGAATGCGAATCCTTATTTCCCGTTATCTGTCAAGTCGAGGTTGCGGAGACACAGTATATGTCACCGGACCGCCAGGAGTCTTCTGCCCACAGACGGCAATTATGGCATCTTTCTATAAAAAATATTCTATGGTATAATTGGGGCGTATAATGTCTGAACAGAATCATTGAAAAATTATAATCTAAATTTATTGTATGGAAATTATGGAAACAAACAATATGGAAATGTATGAGGCTCCTAAAGTGGAGGTTATCGAAGTAGAAGTGGAAAAAGGATTTGCAGTAAGTGGTGGAACAGAAGACTATGACCCGCAGCCTTGGTAATTGAAATAAATAATTTAAAAACATACACGTATGAAAAAGATATTGTTCACATCTTTAGCTGTTCTTGGATTAGGAATAACCGGTTGTTCCAATGAAGATTTGGGCGTGGCGAAAAGTGGCGTTGATGAAGTATGTGCCACTATGGGAGATGCTGAATCGCGTACTGCTATGAATGGCAATTCTGTCGTTTGGAGTATAGGTGACGAGATTGGCATTTTTGTAACGAATGGAAGCTCTTCTACTTACACTAACATTAACTATTCATTATCCAGTGGAGCCGGAACCAAGAACGCAGGTTCTCAGGGTTACTGGAAGGTGAGAATCCTGTAAAGAAAGCTGCTTTTTATCCTTATGGCAGCGATGCTTCTTATGATGGAAGTAAAATATCATTAACGTTGAAGGATACCTATAATTATAAGGAAAGAGAAAACAGCAGTGCTCTTATGGCTTGCCAAATAAATGAGAGCGCACAGAATGTCCTGGCATTTAAAAATGCAGGTGCCCTGATGAGCGTAACTGTCAATAATATCCCGAAGGACTATACTTGGGCGAAATTGACTTCTATGACCGCTCAAGGAAAAACTACTGTTCCAGCCATTGCTGGAAATGCACAAATAACATTCTCCAAAGGTATACCTACATTGACAACCACAGAAACGTCAAATTCCTCTTCCATAACTATAAACTTTGCTGCCAGCAGTGACGTCGTGACCAGTAAAACATTCTATTTCCCGTTGCCTGTAGCCGAGTATCCTACCTTGGAACTTTCCATTGGTAATGGCGCTACAAGCCAGGTCTTAAAGACAAAAGCTTTAGATGCTAAACGTAACGAACGTTATACCACAACTATAACGTTGGACGAAGTATCCGGAAGTGTACCGACAACAGTTGAAAGTGTATCAGAGGTAGCCGATGCTTTAAAAGAAACCAATTCTGTTTCTGTGGCTGATGTGGCTTCAACTGAAACCAGTCCTACAGTTTCAATACCGAAAAAAGTACACCGGCAGAAAATGTCAGCATATCCTTTGAAAATATTTCTACAACAAATGCTGTTGCCATTAAAGAAGAGAGCACTGGTACTGGTGGTACAGCTGCACCTGAAAACGTGTTGGTATCTGTACCGCAATTAGATACTGCGCCTAAATTTGAGATAGATCTGCCTTCTTCTACCGTAACTTTGGCTGCCAATGGCGAAACTGCTACTTATGATGAAGTAACGGCAACTACTGCTGCAAACACATTGGTTCTAGGTAAAGGAATTACTGTTAATACATTGAAGGTAAAAGCCGGTAATGTAAGAGTGAAGAGTGGTGCCAAAGTAACAGCCATCAGTCGTGAAAGCGGTAACACTTCAACTGTCATTATTTATAAAGAAGAGGGTGCTGAATTACCCAATCTGTCCGGTAATGATGCATTTGAAGTAGTTGATGCTGCCGTAGCCGACTTGCAAAATGTCGCAAAAAATGGTGGAACTTATACTCTTGCCACAGACTTGACGGGAGATTTTACTATTTCCGCAACGAATGAAGTTATCATCAATTTGAACGGTCATAAAATCACCAACAAATCTGGTGATACATTTACTGTAAACAAGGATAGTAAACTGACCATTAACGGAAATGGTACAGTGGATAATGTAAGTCACGGGAAAGCTTGTATCTATAATAACGGTACAGTAATTCTTAATGGCGGAACCTATATTAGAAGTAAGGAAAACGGTCAGAACTCAGAAAGCTCTGGTGGTAACAGTTATTATAATATTCTGAATCATGGCGAGATGACGATTAATCCAAATGTGGAGATATCGCAAAACGGGCATTATTCTTCGATGATAGCCAATGGGTATTATGATTATACCAATACGAATCCGCGAAATGGATATGTAAGTGGTACCAATCATCAGAATCCTTCACTTATCATAAACGGTGGTACATTTGCCGGAGGTCTTAATACTATTAAAAATGATGATGGAGCCCGGCTTGTCATCAACGACGGTACGTTCACCAATATGTCTCAGGCAACCGTACAGAATCATCATGTGACTGAAATCAAAGGAGGTACATTCAATACGACTGGTTCCGCTCAGTATGTGGTGGATAATGAAGGTCATAATGGTGCAGCCAATGACTTGGGACAGATGACTATCAGTGGTGGAACACTGAATGGCAAGATCTATGTGGTTGGTGCAGGTGCATCGCTGGCTGTTACCGGTGGTACTTTTTCCGATCCGTCCGCACTTTTATACTTAAGCGGTAATGCTAACGTGAAGATACGTTTGAATGGAGACGCTACTTGTAATGGCTTTAAAACGCAAAGTGGACAATCTGTAGAATTGGACTTGAACAACCATGTGCTTACACTTGCTAAACCGACCGTTGGCTCGGCTGGCACAGAAACGAACAGTTGTCAATTGTTGAAAGGTTCTACCGTTACTATGAAAAACGGAACACTGGCAAGTGATAATGATAAAATTATGATTCAGAACTACTGTAATTTGACGTTGGATGCTATGACAGTGAGGGGGCTAAATGCCTTATATGTATTGAGTAACAATTGTGGTAATATTTTGATTAACAATACTACGATTAATGCCGGAACTGGTGCATATGCATTTGATGTTTGCGGCTATTCAACCTACACTGACGGAGTTAAAGTAACTGTTAAAGGTACTAGTATTATTAATGGTAACGTGGAATTATCAAAAAGTACCGGAAACACCGAACCTATGGAATTGAATATTGAGGGTGGTACTTTTAACGGCAATTTGGTTGTTGATTCATCGATAACAGATGCTTCCTCTATCATTAACGTGACTGGTACTCCTTCTTTTAAAGGAACCGGTTGGGATAGTTATATAAAATAAGAGAATTATTTGCTATCATGTTATTAGTCATGGCAGAAAGTGATTTGTAATAAAAGAAGGTCGTCCTGTCTCGAAAGGTCGGGCGGCTTTCTTTTTTAAGATTAGAAGATTATGAAACTTAATCCCCATTTTAAACTCCGCTCCATAGCCGGAGAAACAATAATTGTGAACCAAGGTGTTCCCGATACTGATTTGACCCGTATTATTTCCTTTAATTTTTCCGCTTGCTTACTTTGGAAACGACTTTCGGGAAAGGATTTCACTTTACAAGAGGCAGCCTTGGTGTTGGTGGAATCTTATCATATTTCTCAAGAGCAGGCCGAAAGAGATGTGGTGATTTGGGCAGATGCACTAAAAAAATGTTCAGCCTTACTTGATTGATATAACAATGGATATAATACTCGATAAACCGGAGCAAATGCTATTTGCCTTGCTCGATCCGCGTTGAACAGCACAAAGCCGGTTAGTGAAATCCTTTTTACCGATATATCTCCTGCCCTTTGGCAGCGTGTTACAAACTAGCTTGCACTCAGGGAGTGATGGCTTTGGCATGGGACGGAATACAAACCCTGCCGGCCTGTTTGCAACCTCCGAAGGCTTTGAAGTTAAACTGGGCGATGGCGGTAGAGAACTATGAAAAACGCTACCTGCGGTACTGCCATACCATATCCGAACTTTCAGCTTTTTATAAAACGCATGGCATTACCACGGTCCAGTTGAAAGGAGTGGGTCTCTCCACCTATTATCATTCCTTCGCACAGGGAAGGGGGAGATATAGACATCTTCACTTATTCGGCAGACCATTCCCGGAAAAGTGATGCCGAGGCCAACCGGCTGGCAGACCGGTTAATGGAAGAAAAAGGAATAGAGGTAGACTTTGAACACTCCGAAAAGCATAGTGTGTTTTACTATAAAGGTATTCCGATAGAGAATCATAAAACCTTCATTAATTCGGAAACATACCGTATAGCAGTGAAGATGGATAAGCTCCTTCAAAAACTGCTACAACCCGTATCGGCGGAATTGGACGGAAAATGCTCCATTTTAATCCCATCTTCCACCTTTAATACCGTATTTCTCGCTTTTCATGCCGCCCAGCATTATGCACGCGGCCTGGCACTTCATCATCTTTGCGACTGGGCTTGCCTGCTGAATAGATACGGCCTGCATATTCCTGAGGAAGTGACGGATATTCGTTTTAGAAATATGATATTGGCAATGACCCGCCTCTGTAATGATTATTTAGGAACTTCCGTTCCTGTATATGGAGGAGAAGGATTGGCGGAGGAAATCTTGCGGGAAATCATCCGGCCACCCTATACGATGTCAGTTCCGGCGAAGAATAAATGGGGCATTCTGGTTTATAAAACCAAACGTATGCTGCATACTCATCGTGCGTGCAACAGCGTGTTGCGCATTTCACTGTGCAAATGGGTTGGAAATTCTATTCTGTTGCATCTGCGCTCTCCCCATACCATCTTCCAGACGGAACGAAAATAAGCGGTTTATGTTGAAAAGAATCTGCCGTTTGTTGTTGCCTGATGAAAGGAAAATGGGGATAAGGGTGGTTTGTGCCGTATTTCTTTGCGCATTACTTGACTTTGCCGGACTCGCTGCCCTGTTGCCTGTCTTGTTTTTTCTGTTGGATGACGGGAGGGATAAAGATGCCGCCCTGTTATTTTGTCTGGTGGCAATAGTCTTTATTTTGGTGAAAAACGCTTTGGCAGCGGGGCTTTCACGTTTTCAAAACCATTTTCTGATGTCTCTTTACCGTCGGCTCAGCTTTTCTCTCTTTACTTCTTACTATCAACGGGGATTATTGTTTATACGCAGCAGGGGGAGTATCCGGCTGGGATATGAGGTGAACTATATCTGTTATGCTTTTTCTTTAAACCTTCTTTCCCCCTTGCTTCGCATGACAGGAGAACTGCTGCTTGTTTTTTGGGTGACGGCAGCTTTGTTGGTTTACGCTCCGTTGACGGTACTGATGCTGTATATTGCCTTTCTGCCTTTCATGCTGATTTACGGATGGGGGATCAGGAAACCGATGCGCCGTTATGGTGAGCAGGAGCAGCAGGCTCGTCGTGAGCAATCCCGGCTGGTCACGGAAACGATGAAAGGGTATGCCGAATTGGAACTGAATGCGGCGTTTCCTTTTCTTCAGCAGGCATTCGCCAGAAGGTAAGGAAAATCAGTGAGAGCCGTTTGAAACTGGAAACGATACAGCATCTTCCTCTTTGCCTTTCCGAAATGGCGGTCATATCGGGGCTGACCTTGCTCACTGTTTTCGGAACAGGGGATATCAAAGCGCTGGTAGGTGTCTTTGCTTTGGCGGCTTTCCGGCTGTTACCCGCTTTGCGCGGCATCTTAGGTGGTTGGACACAAGTACAGAATGCGGTCTATTCTCTGCGGATTATAGAGGAAGGGTTGGGGGATAAGGGGATGGAAGCAGTTTCTCCATCATGGGGGCAGGAAGCGTTTTCTTTTCAAAAAGAGATACGGATAGAACACCTCACCTATGCTTATCCTGAAAGTAAAGAGGTTCTAAAGGACTTTTGTTGTACTATTCGTAAGGGGGAATATGTAGGTATCTGTGGTGAGAGTGGCGTGGGTAAATCTACCTTGTTTAATCTGCTTTTGGGATTTATCACTCCGGATAAAGGCGCTATTCGGATAGATGGCAGGCCGCTTGCCGATGTGCGAGGCAGGAATGGCATCGCAAGGTGGGATATGTGCAACAGGAAGTGTTTGTGCTGGATGGGACCTTGGCGGAAAACATTGCTTTGGGATGCCGGTCTATAGATAAGGAACGGGTAGCGGAGATAGTGAGGCTGGTGAGATTGGATGCTTGGATGGATGAATTGCCGCAAGGAATGGATACTCCTTTGGGTGAAGGGGGAGGAAGGCTTTCGGGAGGTCAGAAACAACGGGTAGGCATCGCCCGTGCTTTGTATAAGAAAGCGGAGGTGCTTCTACTGGATGAGGCTACTTCTGCATTGGATAATGAGACTGAACGGGCTGTCAATGAAATGCTTCTCGGTCTGATGAAGGAGTGTAGGGGGCTGACTGTTCTTACGATAGCCCATCGGGAAAGCTCGTTGGCATATTGTCATCGTGTAATCAGATTAAATGGAAAAGACAATGGATCGAATTTATAAAATAGGTGGCCACTGCTTCGCATTGCCGGACGAAAGGTTGATGGAGGCGGTGGATGGTATCAGCGGTTTCAAGCCTTTTGTTTGAACCGGATCTGGTTTCGGCAAAAGATGTATATGAGGGTGCTTGGTTGCCGGATTTTACTGTTTGGGAGGGAAACGGTTGGGGTTTTCCGGCTTTTCAGAGAAGTCCTATGGGTTCGGATATGAAGATGTAACCGGTACTTTTGGTGTGAGTGGGGATAGCTTTTTGTTGGAACTGGCTCCGCAGGGAGAACCGTCGCTTTATCTCCGGACGATGGGTGGAACCGGGAGAGGTATCTGTTTATATGGTCATTATTCTCCCCGTCTTTTAAGGTTTGCCTTATGGATGGGGTATGGCCTGATGACGGTACGGAAAGATACGGTTGCCTTGCATGGCAGTTGTATTGTTTATAAGGGGAAAGCGGTTCTTTTTTAGGTGAAAGCGGAACCGGAAAAAGTACCCATACCCGTTTGTGGAGGGAAAATATAGCAGGAAGTAAGTTGCTGAATGATGACAGTCCCATTGTGCGTTATGAAGAGGGGGCGTGTGGTATATGGCAGCCCGTGGAGTGGGAAGACTCCTTGTTATAAGGCGGAGCGTTATCCGTTGGCCGGATGTGTACGTTTGTCACAAGCACCGTATAACAAGATACGGAGATTGAACACTTTGCAGGCTTATGCAGCTTTGCATCCGTCTGCTCCTCCTGCATTTGCATACGAGGAGGAATTATACTGTGGGGTTTGTAGTCTGTTGGAAAAGATGGTTTCATCCATTCCTGTTTATCATCTGGAGTGTTTGCCCGATGCGGAGGCGGTGAAATTAGTATGTCGTACTTTATATGGAGATGGGTATGAAGCGGATAGCGAATGAATGTTTCTTTGCGTGGGTGGAGTCGGAAATCAAAAGTGGCAGGAGTGTGAAGTTCCGGGTGAAAGGCAATTCCATGATGCCTTTACTGAGAAATGGGAAGGATGAAGTGGTGGTGGGGCCGTATGATAAGGAGGAGTTGAAACTTTTTGATGTCATTCTGTTCCGGCAGACAGACCGGTATGTATTGCATCGGATTATTCAAAAAAGAGACAGTCGTTATCTGATGCAGGGGGATGGCGTCTGCCGTTTTTATGAGGAATGTGAGGACACGGATATCATCGGGGTGGTGAGAAAGGTATGCAGGCCTTCCGGAAAGAAGATTGAAACGGATTCCATGTGTTGGCGGTTGGAAAGCCGTTTGTGGTTGGGGCTTGGTGGATGCAGAGGAATGGTGCTGCGTGTCCTGAATAGATTGGGTTGTTGTCTCCTTTTTGACGAAATCATGTCAGCTTGGAAGGAAATATTATTCATAAAGCAGGTATTTCTCTCTCATCTTTTTGTAGGCTTCCAGTTCATTCTGCCATCCTGCACGGATTTCTTCTTCACTGGCTCCTTTCATGATTTGTTCCCTTACGGTACGGTTCCCTATCAGCAGGTCGAACCATTGCGGGCGGGTAAAGAACTTGTCCGCTTTCCCAAGGTCTTGATAAGCTTGATAATAGGTGATGATGTATTTTAAAGAGAATCCTTTCGGGGCGGTGATATGGCGGAGATTATTGCCATAGCAGTATTGGTTTTTATACATCGGATTCTTGTCAAAGCCTTCCAAGGCTTCCGGTCTGAAAGAAAAGGAGGAGATGCGGATATCCGGTGAACCGATTACTTGAAAAGGATAAAGAGTACCTCTGCCCACACTGATGGCTGTACCTTCAAACGGACAGAGTGAAGGATATAAGGCAATTGCCTGGTCGTTGGGCAGGTTGGGAGAGGGTTTTACCGGAAGCGAATAGGGTTGTCCGTGTTTCCAGCCTTCCACGGGGATGACGGTCAACGCGCATTTTTGCCATTGGGCAGCCAGCCTTCACCATTGATCATTTGAGCCAGCTCGCCTACAGTGCAACCGTGTAAAATGGGGATGGCGTGCATACCCACAAAACTTTTCTGGTTTTTCTGTCGCACAGGGCCGTCCACGTAATCACAAGGATTGGGCCGGTCTGTGATGACCAGTTGTTTCCGGTTCTCGGCACAAGCTTCCATTACATACTGCATGGTGCTGATATAGGTATAGAAACGGGCGCCTACATCCTGAATGTCGAACACAATCAGGTCTATGTCCTGTAGCTGTGTGGCTGTAGGTTTCTTATTTTTACCGTAAAGGGACAGGATGGGTATTCCCGTGCGGGTATCTTTTCCGTTCCTGATGGTTTCTCCGGCATCGGCGTCACCCCGGAATCCGTGTTCGGGAGCGAATACCTTTTTTATTTGTATATGCGCTGCAAGCAGGGTGTCCAACAGATGGGTTTCTCCTACTTTGGAGGTTTGGTTTACAACCAATGCCACACGCTTCCCTTTTAATATAGGTAAGAGACGGTCCATCTGTTCGGCTCCGGTGATAACCTTTTGCGCGGTCACGGCGTTGCAGATAAACAAGAGGCAGTATAGGAAAATGTATTTTGTTTTCATGATATGTGGCGATTATTTTGTAATATTGCACAAAAATAAGAATTTAATTGAGAATGGACGCACTTGCTATCATTAATAAATATTATCCTGAAGATAATGAACTGAAACATATCCTGCTGGCGCATAGCGTTCGGTGGCCGATAAGGCGTTATGGATTGCCGGAAAGCATCCGGAATTGAATCTGGACAAGCAGTTTATGGAAGAGGCGGCGATGCTGCACGATATTGGTATTTTTATGACGGATGCTGAGGGCATTTGTTGTTTCGGATCTTATCCTTATATTTGTCATGGATATTTGGGGGCTGATCTGATGCGGAAAGAAGGATTTCCGCGTCATGCATTGGTCTGTGAGAGACATACGGGAGCGGGTATGTCTTTGCAAAGTATTATTGACCAGCAGTTGCCTGTTCCTCATCGGAATATGGTTCCGGTTTCGCTGGAAGAACAGGTTATTTGCTTTGCCGACAAGTTTTTCTCAAAGACGCATCTGGACAGGGAAAAGAGCGTGGAGAAGGCGTTAAAGAGTATTTCACGTTATGGGGAAGATGGGATAATCCGTTTTAACCATTGGTGCGAATGTTTCTTGTAAGCCTTAAAAATAAATTAAATATCCGCTAAATAGTTCATTATTGGCGGATAATGCTTAATTTTGCCCCTCAAAAGCGTAAATGATTTGTGAATGACGCCACTAAAACGACATAGATTTATAACATTCCTACTACTATTTGCATGCCTGTCACTTTCTTTAAGTACAGGTGCTCAACGCAGAAAGCGGAATTCTGCATCCGGTAATGATTCCCTGAAAGTAGATAGTGCTTTGGTAGATACGTTGTCTATCGATACGGTTGCACCTAAAAAGAAACAGCCGTTGGATGCGCCTGTTATTTATGAAGCAAATGACTCTATCGTATTCACTGAGGCGGATATGCCCATCTGTATGGTGACGGTAAGGTGAACTATGAGAAAATAGAGTTGACCTCTGCCGTGATTACAATGAACATGGATAGCAGTACGGTGTATGCCCGTGGTGTTCCCGACTCGGCTGGCGTGGAAAAAGGTACTCCTGTCTTTAAGGATGGCGAGACTCCGTATGAGTCAAAAATCATGCGTTATAACTTCAAGTCGAAGAAGGGGTTCATTAATAATATCGTTACTCAGCAGGGGGAAGGATACGTTACCAGTGAGGAGTCGAAGAAAGGTGCTAATGATGAACTTTATTTGCGTCACGGACGATATACTACGTGTGATAATCACGAACATCCTCACTTCTATCTGAAACTTTCCATGGCGAAAGTGCGTCCTAAGAAAAATGTGGTTTTCGGTCCTGCCCAGCTGGTGGTGGAGGATGTGCCGTTGCCTATCGCTATTCCTTTCGGATTTTTTCCGTTTAACAGCAGTTATTCGTCAGGATTCATTATGCCTACATACGGTGATGAAATGAATCGTGGTTTTTATTTGCGTGATGGGGGATATTATTTCGCCATCAGTGACCGTATGGATTGAAAGTGTTGGGTGAGATCTTTACGAAAGGTTCATGGGGACTGTCCGTGCAGTCTAATTATAACAAGAGATATAAATATAGCGGTAATTTCAATGCCAGTTATCTGGTAACGAAAACCGGTGAGAAGAATATGCCGGACTATATGGTTACAAAAGATTTCAGAATTGCATGGAGTCACAGACAGGATGCCAAGGCTAACCCTAACAGCTCTTTTTCGGCGAATGTGAACTTTGCGACCAGTAGTTATGACCAGCGTAACCTGAGTAGTTTGTACAACCCGCAGCAGTATTCAAATAACACCAAGACGTCTAGTGTGAGTTATTCGCGCAATTTCCCCGAAATAGGATTGAATCTGTCCAGTACATTCAATATCTCTCAGAATACGCGTGACTCTTCTATCAGTGTGACGTTGCCGGATTTGAATATTTCATTGAACCGTATTTATCCGTTCAAGCGTAAGAAAGCGGTAGGTGATGAACGTTGGTATGAGAAAATCTCACTCCAATATACCGGCCAGATGACGAACTCGATTAATACCAAGGATAATCTGATTCTGAAGCAGGGTTTGAATAAATGGACTAATGGTATGCAGCATAAGATTCCTATCAGCGCTACATTCACTTTGTTTAAATATATCAACGTTGTGCCTTCTTTCAACTATACCGAGCGCTGGTATATGCGCAAGGTGGAGCAGAGTTATGATCCGTCGGCCCCTAATAATGTGCGGAGAGATACAATCAACGGTTTTAACCGTGTGTATAACTATGATTTGAGCTTGCAGGTGAATACCAAGATGTATGGTTTCTACAAACCGTGGAAGAAATTGTTTGGCGACAAGATTGAATGATCCGTCACGTCTTTACTCCTTCGGTGAGCATGAGTTATGCGCCGGACTTCAGTACGTCTAGGTATGGATATGTGGGAACGTATACTTATACTGATACGGATGGAGAAGTACGTACTCAGACTTATAATCCATATGAAGGTTTGCCTTACTCTTTCTCGCCCAGTGGTAAATCCGAGAATTTCACTTTCTCTATAGATAATAACGTGGAAATGAAAGTGAAATCCGATGCGGATACTACCGGAGTGAAGAAAATCAGCTTGATTGACCAGTTGGGAGCCAGTATTTCCTATAATGCGGCGGCTAAAGAGAAACCTTGGGGAAATTTGAGTATGAATCTGCGCTTGAAACTGACCAAGAGTTATACTTTTAATATGAACGCCCAGTTTGCTACGTATGCTTATGAGTTTGATAAAGACGGCAAGGTAGTGAAGGTAACCGTACAGAATGGTCATACGGACGTTTTGGTCGTTTTCAGGGGTATAGCGGTTCTTTCTCGTATACATTGAATAATGATTCGTGGAAAAAGTGGTTTGGTCCGAAAGATGAAAAGGACAGTAAGGGGGATAAAGACAAGAAGAATGAAAATCTGGATGAGTACAGTGATGATGGCAATGAAAACACGGAGGAAGAAGATAACTCCGGTTTGAGAAAGACAGAGAAGGCGGCTATAGATCCGGATGGCTATATGGCTTTCAAGATGCCATGGTCATTGAGTTTGAGTTATAGTTATAGTATTCGTGAGGACAGAAGCAAGCAGATTAATATCAAGACGATGCGATATCCTTATTCGGTGACTCATTCATTGAATGTTTCCGGTAATGTGAAGTTGGGTAGCCGCTGGAATGTGAATTATTCTTCGGGATATGATTTTAATACGAAAGAGATGTCAATGACAACGGTCAATATCAGCCGTGACCTGCACTGTTTCAATATGAGCTGTGGCTTGGTATTCGGTCCCTTTACTTCCTATAACTTCAGTATTCGTGCTAACTCCAGTATGCTGACCGATGCTTTGAAATGGGATCAGCGAAGCAATACGGGTAGTGCGGTGAATTGGTACTAGGAAGAAGTTGGGAATAAAAATGAGAAATGGTTTCTGATAACAACACGCAACCATTTCTCATTTTTTATTCTGTTTTTTATTTATGTCTACCACTCAATAGGTGTTTGCCCGTGCGCTTGCAAATATTCGTTGGTACGGCTGAAGTGCTTGTTGCCAAAGAAACCGTTATAGGCTGACAGGGGGGACGGATGTGCGGAAGCCAGTACCAGGTGCTTGTTGCGGTCTATGAAGGCGCCTTTTTCTGTGCATAAGATCCCCATAAGATGAATACAATATTTTCACGTTGTTCTGCCAGTACACGGATGGCGGCATCTGTAAATTCCTCCCAGCCCTGTCGTTGATGAGAGCCTGCCTGATGGGCACGGACCGTCAGTGTGGCATTGAGTAATAAAACTCCTTGATTCGCCCAGCGGGTCAGGTTGCCTGAAGTAGGGATGGGAGCACCCAAATCGCTTTGTATTTCTTTGAAAATATTTTGTAGGGAAGGAGGAAAAGGTACTCCGTCATTAACAGAGAAGCAGAGTCCGTGCGCCTGGCCGGGACCATGGTAGGGATCTTGGCCGATAATGACGACTTTCACTTTGTCAAACGGGCACAGATTGAAGGCGTTGAATATAAATCTGCCCGGTGGGTAAATAGTGGCAGTCTGGTATTCGCTTCTTACAAACTCAGTGAGTCTGATAAAGTAATCTTTTTCAAATTCGGGTGCCAGATGTTGTTTCCAGCTTTCTTCTATTTGTACGTTCATGGCATTTCTTTTATTATAAAATGTGCGTTAAAGATAGGGGTAATTTGTAAAAATGACAAATAAAAAGAGGATGACTTTTTATAATCATCCTCTTCTTTCATTGCTGATAGATTATAATCAAATAAGTTGCATACCCAGTTGAGCGCATTCTTTTCTCATATCTTCGGGCCATATACTGGCTTGGATTTCACCTATGTGGGCTTTCTGTAAATAAAGCATACAGAGTCGTGACTGTCCTATACCACCGCCGATACACAAAGGAAGAGTTTCATTTAGCAGGCGTTTGTGGAAATACAGTTCTTTACGTTTTTCCTGTCCGCTGAGTGTCAGTTGGCGGAGCAGCGCTTCTTTGTCTACACGGATACCCATAGAGGAAAGTTCGACGGAACGGTCCAGTACTTTGTCCCAAACTAACAGGTCGCCATTCAGACCGGGAAGTCCGGTTTCCGGGTTGATTGTGGTATAGTCGTCATAGTCAGGTGCGCGCAAGTCATGTTCTTTACCGTCACTCAGTTTGCAGCCTATACCTATAATAAATACCGCACCGTATTTTTGTGAGATGGCATGTTCACGTTCTTTCGGACTCTTGTCGGGATACATCTGGCAAAGCTCTTCCGAGTGGATGAAATGAATGTCATGTGGCAGGAAGGGTTTGATCTGCGGGTACATTTCACATACCATATATTCTGTGCGGCGCATGGCTGCATAAATACGGGTTACTATTTGTTTCAGGAAATCAACCGTGCGTTGTTCTTTGGTAATTACACGCTCCCAGTCCCACTGGTCTACATATAGCGAGTGGAGATTACCTAATTCCTCGTCAGCCCGGATGGCGTTCATGTCTGTATAGATGCCATAACCCGGCTCTATATTGTAATCGGCCAAAGTCAGCCTTTTCCATTTTGCCAGTGAATGGACAACTTCGGCCTGTGCGTCTCCCAAGTCTTTAATAGGGAAAGATACCGCCCGTTCGGTTCCGCTCAAGTCATCATTGATACCCATTCCCTTCAATACAAATAGCGGGGCGGTGACACGGCGCAGACGTAATTCTGACGACAGGTTCTGTTGAAAGAACTCTTTTATTTGCTTAATGCCTAACTCTGTTTGTTTTAAATCAAGCAAGGCTTTATAGTTAGCTGGTTTAATTAGGTAACTCATTGTAAAATAGATCTAGTTGTTTTAATTGCTTGCAAATATAGAAATTATTTGTGATATTGTTATATGTTTAGCCGAAAATATAATCAAATTGATTGTTTTATACTTAAATTAATGAGCAAAATATTATTTTGATAGATAAATATCCCAAATTATTAGGATAAAGACAATATATTTTGTACTTTTGCACGTCCAAGTTTCAGACGCACCCGTAGTTCAATGGATAGAATACCGGATTCCGGTTCCGACGATATGAGTTCGATTCTCATCGGGTGTACAATTCAGTAACCTCTTTGCAAAGAATTGCAAGGAGGTTTTTTCTTGTTATATCTTCTCCGTATGAACCTTTTTTCCTTTTTTGAGTTATTCCCTTATGTAACTTTTTAAAATATGCCTTAATATTTAGTTTATTCTAAAAAACAAAGACTAATAAAGAATATAGTTCCTTTTGTTTCTTGTATATACTAAATATACGTGTATATATTCGCTGTTGATTTTAAAATTATTTCTTTTTGAGGGGTTTTAAAACTAACACTTAATTAAACTTTTTTATTTAAACATTAATTTATCAACCAAATCTGAGATTCATGAAGAAAGCTCTCTTTTTTATCGTATGCCTCTGTTTTGCAATAAACATGATGGCGCAAACAAAAACGTAACAGGGGTAGTGGTAGATGCCACCGGTGAACCTGTTATCGGAGCGAGTGTCCTGGAGGTGGGGACAACAAATGGTACAATAACTGATGTAGACGGTAACTTTACTATCCAAGTGCCTGTGGGGGCAAAACTGGATGTGAGTTATATAGGTTACAAAACACAACAAATTGTAGTGGGAGTGCCAAACACCTACAAGGTTATTTTAAAAGAAGATGCAGAAATGCTGGATGAGGTCGTGGTGACCGGTTATGGAATGAGTCAGAAACGTTCGTTGATGACGAACTCTATTTCAAAGTTGGATGATAAAGTATTACAAAATGCAGCTATGAGTAATGCGGCCCAATCCTTGCAGGGAACTGTCAGCGGATTGCGTGTGACAAATACTTCGGGTAAACCGGGTAGTTCGCCCAATATCGTTTTGCGTGGTGGTGCTTCCATAAACAAGAATCTGGAAGGGCCGTTGGTCGTGGTGGATGGCCTTGTGCGTTCTATGGATGATATCAATCCTTCAGATATTGAATCCATACAGGTGCTGAAAGATGCGGCTTCCACAGCTATTTATGGTGCCCGTGCCAATAACGGCGTAATTCTGGTGACAACCAAGAAGGGGGTGGAAGGCAGGACACAAATTACTTATAAGTTCAAAGGGGGTGTGAACTTGCACGTGAAGGGTATAAGTATTTGGATGCCGGTGACTATTTGTATTATCAACGTTTAGGTTGGCAGCGTACCAATGGTGGTACAAGTATGGAGAACCAGAAAGGTTTTGGGGTTAACTCCGGAGTGGATCTGGCCTTTATGACAGATGCAAACAAACATTTGCTGAATGAAGGATGGCGGTCTATGGCGGATCCTGTGGACCCTGATAAAACTTTGATTTTTAGAAACCATGCCGGTGAGCTGCATGATCTGACTTTCCGCAATGCCGCGTTTACACAAGATCATTATCTGAATTTGTCGGGAGGTAATGACAAAGGAACATTTTCCTCATCTTTAGGGTATTATTCGGAAGACGGTCAGATAATTTCTACCAATTATCAGCGTGTGAACGGGACTATCAACGGTTCATACAAGTTGTTGCCCGTTTTGACAGTGAATGCCGGCGGTAGTTTTTCATGGTCCAAGATGCCCGATTTATGGACTTACGACTTGAAAAGCCCTTGGAACGGAGAAACGGGAGAGTATGAGTTGTTCTATCGTACCATGAGTATGTTTCCCACTTGGAATCCGTGGAATGAGGATGGAAGTCCTGCTGCCGGATGGAGTAATCAGGATGGTAATCCTTATTATTGGAAAGATAAACTGACTCGTTCTACAACGAACCGTAAGACTTCGTTTAATATCGGTTTTGCTTTGGAAATCCTTCCGCAGCAATTGTTCCTGAATGGAAACAGTTCTATGTATTATACAGACAGTCAGTTTGAACTGTTTGAAAAGAAATATCAACAGATAGGACAAGCTCCCAATACCAATCGTAATGCTTCTCAAACAAATACAAAAGTTTTTCAACAACAGCATGCATTGACTCTGGAATATAAAAAAGGTTTTAGCGGACATAATATCAATGCCATGGCAGGTGGTGAGTATTTTGATTATCAGTATCAGAACCTGGAAGCGCGTGTTTCCGGTGCTCCTACAGATGATATACCTACTTTAAATGCGGGCACTAACCGTACTTATACTACTTCTGTCAAAACCGGATATCGCATTCTTTCCGGTTTCGCCCGTGTTAACTATGATTATAATTATCGTTATATGGTGTCCTTGGTAGCCCGTTATGACGGTATTTCCAAATTGTCCGACAATCGTTGGGGATTTTTTCCGGGTATATCTGCCGGTTGGAATGTGCATGAGGAAGCTTTCTTTAAAGATTCAAAGTTTGCGGAAGTAGTATCCTTGATTAAACCGCGTATCAGTTATGGGTTGAACGGTAATGTAAACGGTATCGGTAATTTTGATGTATATGGTAAATATGGTTCGGTAGGTGCTTATAATGGTAATCTGGGTTATTTGAATACAGGGGTGGTCAATAGTAAATTGCGTTGGGAAAAGAGCCATACGTTTGAACTGGGGCTTGACTTGGGCTTTTTCAATAATCGTATTCATATGATTATGGACTATTATGACCGCACGACTTCCGATTTGCTGACTGATGTGAATTTGCCGGAATATACAGGATTTCCCTCGTTCAAAACGAATCTGGGTACTATCAGCAACCGTGGTTTCGAACTGGAAGCCAAGGTGAATCTGCTGACAAGGAAGGACTGGTCGTGGGATGTCACCCGCTAATACTTCGTTTTGTGAAGAATATGGTGAAGAAGCTGCCTTTTAACGGGAATGTGAACAACCGTCAGGGGGGTGAGCAGGTATGGGATCAAATCAACTCGTTGGTTTGGGTAGGCGGCATTCAAGAAGGAAAAGCTTGGGTGATATCATTGCTTATAAA
>ENA-OQAS01000595-OQAS01000595.1-human-gut-metagenome-genome-assembly--contig:-NODE-595-length-18805-cov-2.229789_pt1 | contig 18805 bp, 22 predicted proteins | sample MGYA00242733_ERZ504523 | MGnify/ENA primary metagenome ERZ504523 (study PRJEB26092, sample SAMD00036239) | human gut metagenome | host: Homo sapiens | study: EMG produced TPA metagenomics assembly of...
ACCTTATCCTTAACTATAGCCTGATGTGATTTCTGTTCGTCAGACCAGAGATTTGCCTCCACCTTCCTTCAGATTCCACCTCACGATGGACACCCTTGGTCTTGGCTGTATCCTTCCCACTACTAGGGCGGATTAGGAACTTCATCCATTAGTGACGTGCGCCGCAAGGCGCACTAAAAAACAGTATTGCATTTTTTCATGCAATTACCTGTTTCATTTTTCATTTATCATTTATTTACAGTTAAATACTTCGATATGATGTTTTACATTCTTATACGTTCCAAGTACCATTGCCTCATTCATATCAAAGTAATTATGTGCACCTTCTGTTGCCAGATAGTTTTCTACTTCTTTTGTCAAGCTCTTAAAGCTTGCTGTTGCAATATTAACTTTGCGGATTCCAAGTGATATAGCTTTCTGGAAATCAGCATCTGTGATCCCGCTTCCTCCATGAAGCACAAGAGGGATTCCTGTTCTATTATGGATTTCTTCTAACACACCAAATTCTAACTGCGGTGCAACTGGATAATCTCCATGTGCATTTCCGATCGCTACTGCCAGTGCATCAATTCCTGTTTCTTCACAAAAAATCTTTGCATCTTCTGGGTTTGTACAGCGGATTCCATGGTCACTTTTTCCATCTTCACTTCCACCAACAAGCCCTAATTCTGCCTCAACAGTGGCACCGTATTTTGCTGCAAGCTCTACCACTTTCTTTGTTTTTCAATATTTTCTTCAAATGAATCTCTAGATGCATCGAGCATAACAGATGTAAAACCATATTCTAATGCTTTTTTGATCGTCTCAAATTTTAATCCATGATCCAGATGTACCGCAACATCTACTTTTGCATTTCTTGCTGCCTCTAACATCATAGGTCCCATCAGATGCAGTGGTGAATGATCTAATCTCACTTCTGCTATCTGAAGGATGATCGGTGTATCAAGTTCTTCTGCTGCCTTGATCGCACCTTTACCATCTCCATATTTCCTACACTGAATGCTCCACATCCCTTGTTTTCTTTCTGTGCTCTAAGAAGCAGATCTTTCATTTTAACAAGTGCCATAATTTTTTACTTCCTTTCCTGATTGATTTATCTCTTTTTTTTAATAACATACTAAATCCTAATGCGATCACTGCAAAACAAAATCCTGTCATAAATCTTACTACCTCTGATAATCCATGGATCAGTATCATATTCGATATGACCGGCGAGGTAATCGTTACGATGATGATCCCTGACATTATAATTCCATAATTCTGTCCTGCGTATCGAAGTCCAAAAACCTCACTTGATAATGATGGAAAACTTCCCATAATACCGCCAAAACATCCATAGGCCAGGATAATTGCCATTGTGATGAGCCTGTTATTTCCACTGAGTAAAAGAGCATAGCAATCATTGCAACAAACAAAACACCTTGAATACAAGTGATCCTTCCTGCTCTGTCCGCAAGTGTTGGAAGTATCAGTCTGATCCCCGCATTCAATATAGATCCTGCCATCACGGAACCTACAGCAACTGCCTGTAAAATTCCTCTCTCAATCTGAATTGTCTGTGAGATTGGTGACACCAGATAATACGGCATCAGACCACACATCATCGTGGCTACAAGATAATAAAACTTCTTTGTTCTCATCATCTGAGCTGATGTATATTGTTGTCCTTCATATATCTGATCTTCTTTTGCTTCTATATTTTCTACCTCTGGCTGTCTGACAAAACAAACTGCACAGACTGCTGATAAGAAAACCAGAAACCCAACAGACACCAATGTCAGTCTTACTCCACCTCTTTCTAATAAGAGTTTACTGACTGGAGATAAGATAAATCCACATAATCCATTCGCTGTGATCACTACTCCTGAAGCAAACCCTGTCTTATGAGGAAACCACTTCTGTGCTGTTGCAAGTACAACTGCATAGATCATTCCTTGTCCGATTCCCTGCATGACACCTAACGTCATATAAGTGATCACTGGATGAATTCCTAAAGTCAATGCTGATAATATGATTCCACCTGCAAATACGATCCCTCCGATTCCGAGAGTCATTCTTTCGTATCCTTTATCATAGATTCTTCCACCAAATATATTACCAACTACAAAAAACAAAGTTGGAAGATAAAAACAAATTGATACCATACTTTCATTCCAGCCTGTCTCCGAGAGTACATATGCTGATAAATTGACCATATATGTGGAAATCCAGTAAACAAGATCGCGAAAGCTCCTGCTGCCATCATTCCATTTCTTTTTTTCATCTTATTTCTCCTTCTTGATTATCTATTGAGCATTTATTGGTTATCTTTTGATAATAATTTAGCACTTTCTTGTAATGTTGTCAATCAATTTGGAGTTTATTTTCTTTTTTTCATATAATCAAGGATCAATTGTGCAGCTTCTTCTGCTTCAATGGTCGCTAGATTGATCGCAAGATCATAATTTTCCATATCATACCAGTTTCTTCCAGTATAATAACTGTAGTATGATGAACGCATCTTATCTTCTTTTCGGATTTCTTCTGCTGTTACGGCTCTTCCTTCTTTTTCTGACAGATGCTTTATACGGTAAGATTCCTCTGCATAAAGATACACGGAGCACACTCCCGGTTCATCTTTTAATACGTAATCTGCGCATCTTCCTAAGAAGACGCCAGATCCGTACCCAGCTAATTTCTTTATGATCTTAGACTGTTCTTTGAACATCTGATTATAAACTGGAATATGATTTCTTGAACCTGTCATGATACTAAGCCCTTCCATATATTTGGAAGCCTTTTTATAATTAATCTCATCCATGCTCTTTTCATTGAGAGAATCATATCCAATCTTATCTGCGGCAATATAAAGAATCTCTCTGTTGTAGTACCATATTCCTAATTTCTCTGCCAAAATCTGTGCTACTTTTGTTCCGCCGCTTCCGTGCTGTCGGCTGATCGTGATCAATGTATTCCCCATAATATGCCTCTTTCTCCTGGTTTATAATCCAGTTTTTTCTCTGATAAATTTACGTGCTTTGATCGCATATTCTAATGGATTTGCTTTTGCTGGATCTTGTTCTGCTTCTACAAGCATATATCCTTCATATCCATTCTCCTCTAATACTTTAAAGATCGGATCAAAATCAATACATCCATCTCCAGGTACTGTAAATGCACCTCTTCTTACTCCTTCAAGGAAGCTTAAATCGTTGTCTTTCACTTCTTTTACAACTTCTGGACGGATATCTTTTAAATGCACATGTTTAATACGGTTTACATATTTTTTCACCATTTCTAATGGATCTGCTCCACAGTAAGTAAAATGTCCTGTATCGAATAATAAACTTACGTATTCTGGATCTGTATTTGCCATCATGCGTTCTACTTCATCTGGGTCTTGTACGACTGTTCCCATATGATGATGGAATGTTAATGCGATTCCGTATTCCTCTTTTGCAATCTTTCCAAGATAATTCATTCCGTTGCAGAATGTATCCCATTCTTCATCGTCCATCACATATTTATGTCCAAAAACTGGTGTATCTTCCTGTCCCTGTACACTGTAACTTTGTTCAGAAGCTCCGATCACTTTTGCTCCCATTGCTTTTAAGAACTCTAACTGTGCACGGAATTCTTTTCTACTTCCTCTAATGGTTTTGTGATCAGGAAGATGAAAACCACTGATTACAATTTCGATTCCACGAAGATCTAATGCTTTCTTTAATTCTGCTGGATCTTTTGGATATTTATTTCCTACTTCTGACCCTGTAAATCCTGCAAGTGCCATTTCACTGACACACTGTTCAAATGTATTTTCAGCTCCAAGATCTGGAAGATCATCATTTGTCCATGCGATTGGTGCAATTCCTAATTTTACTTTATTCTTATCAAACATCTCTTATTCCTTTCTTGTGTTCGAGCACATACTGTGCAAAATTTTTATAATTCGCCTCTTGCTTCTCTCTCTTCTAATTCTTTCATGATCATTGGATATTTTTTATCCAATCTGTACAGAAGTAAGATAATAACGACTGTTACCCATACGATCAATGGTCCTACTTTATAGATATTCATGATCATATTAACAACTGACTGTGGCTGTGTTGTAACACCAGCTTTGCTGACATATCCGCTAAATGCTAATAACTGTGTTAAAACTGCAGCTGTGATTCCGTTTCCAAGCTTTGTACCAACAGATCCGATCGCGAAGATGAAACTCTCCTGACGTAAATGTGTTTTCCACTGACCAAATTCTACAACATCTCCTAACATTCCGAAGATTACAGAGTTTAATGGTGCAAAACAGATTCCTCTGATGATACAACATCCAAGTAACCAATAAAAACTCTCTGGCTTGACCATGAATACGAATTGTCCGATCAGACATCCGATACACCCGATCAAGGACATATTTCTCTTTCCAAGTCGTTTTAATAATAACGGACTGCATAAAGTAGCTGCGATCAATGTAACTGTTTCTACCATGTATAATACACTGTACATCCATGTATCATTTCCAAGAATATACTTACAGTAGTATGGAAGGATCGTTCCTGTGATCGATGTGATGACGTTCTGCATCATCCATAAGATCAGTACTGCCCAGAAATACTGGTTTTTCAGTAATGCTGAAAATGTCTTTCCTACAGGGATCTTTTCTTTTTTCACTACTTTGATCTTAACTTTTTCTTCACAGTTTTTAAAACACGTGATCAGCATTAGGAGTGCTAAGACTGCCCAGATTGCCATTGTCTTTACCCACGCTGCCTGGTCATCCCCAAATAATTTAACCAGTGGTGTTGTAAATGTAACTGCCATGATTCTTCCGATCGGAGAAGTGCCATACGAACGATACTTAACATATCTCTTTCTCTGGAAGATCTTGTCATCATCGCAGATAAACTTCCGTATGGAAGATTCAACGCTGTATAGCAGACCGTTGCTGTAAAATTATAAGTTACGAAAATATATATTAACTGTATGTTAGTTGCAGTATGTGGTACTGTGAATAATAATACTGCCGATACTGCATATGGAATCGCCATCCATAAGATCCATGGTCTGGATTGACCATATTTGCTGTGTGTTTTATTGACAACGAATCCCATGATAACATCAGAACATCCATCAAAAATTCTGGATATCAGCATGATCACACCAATCGCTGCTGCACTGATTCCAACATAATCAGTATAAAAGATCGTTAACAGGCTTCCGATCATTCCGTATACAACGTTACACGCTGTATCACCTAAGCCGTAAGACACTCTGGTCTTCCAGCTAAGTGCTCTCATCTGATTGTCTTCAACCTCATTTGTATGTTTTTCCATATACACTCTCCTTCAAATTAGAATTCAATTTCTGAAATTTTTACTGGACGGCCTTCTTCTACTGATTTCTTTGCTGCAAGTCCCATAAGTACTGGTTTTAATCCATCTTCTACTCCTAATGGTGTTTCTGTGTCATTTTCAATTGCATCAATGAACTGAACCATTTCTTTTCCATATGCATCCATGTATCTTCAAGGAAGAAGAACTGTGGTTTTTCTCCTGTTACACCATCTTCGTTGCTGATCACTGCTGTAGAATCAGAATCATTCTTGATCGCTACCATTCCTTTAGATCCGAATACTTCTGCTCTCTGATCATATCCATAAACTGCCTGACGAGAGTTATCGATTACTGCAAGTGCTCCATTTTCCATCTTCAATGTGATGATCGCTGTGTCAACATCACCTGCTTTTCCAATCTCAGGATCTACAAGGTTTGCTGCCTGTACATAAACTTCTTCTGCATCACATCCTGCAAGGAATCGTACCATATCAAAATCATGAATTGTCATATCAAGGAACATTCCTCCAGATACTTTTACATATTCAGCACTTGGTGGCTCAGGATCTCTTGATGTGATCTTGATGATATGAGGTGCTCCGATCTTTCCATTGACAACAGCTCTCTGTGCTGCTTCAAAGTTGTGGTCAAATCTTCTGTTAAATCCTACCTGATATTTAAGTCCTGTTCCTTCTAATGTTTTGATAACTTCTTTGATCTTGTCTACATCATGATCGATCGGTTTTTCACAAAATACATGTTTTCCTGCTTTGATCGCTTCAATTGAGATTGGGGAATGAGTATCTGTTGATGAACAAATGATCACTGCATCAATATCTTTGTCTGCTAAGATATCTTTGTAATCTTTTGTTGTATACTCTGCTCCAGCTGCTTTTGCTTTCTTGTCTGCTTCTTCACTTAAGAATGGATCTGCAACTGCTTTGATCTTTGCATTTGGTACTCTTGTTAAAATGCTGTTCATGTGTACCTGTCCGATTCTTCCTGCTCCAATAATTCCTACGTTTACCATAATTGTTTCTCCTTTTCTAATACGCTTTTGATTTGTTTTTTGTGTTTTTGTGTTCGAGCACATCTTTTATGTTTTGAATTATAGCACTTTGTGTTCGAGCACACAATTGGTAAACTGCACAAAAATTCTTCCTAAATTTTGTGCAAATGTACGAAAATAAGAACAAGACCAAGGATATTTCCCTGATCTTGTTCTTATTCTCACTTACATCATTAAATATTGTACTTTGTTTTTACAATAATATCTGTATACTTATGTTCTTTTTTGGGCGGCTCATCATTAAATAATAACCGATATAAGGTCATGACAGCTTCATATCCTTGATAACGTCCATCCTGCCCGATCAGATACTTGATGTCTCCATTCTTTAGATATCTGTAATTCTGCCGTGACAGGTCACATGCATGATGGTCACTTTCTTCATCTTCTTATGTTTCCTAAGGGTATCACATACCCCTTTTTCTCCATGACAGGTAATATAAATCGCAGATAAATCTTCGTAACGGTTCAAAATACTCTCTGTCAGATGTGCTGCGATCAGATCATCCTCAAAGCAGTATTTTGTATCTAATATCTCAGTCTTTGGTGAAATTTTCTTCATCTCGTCACAAAATCCAGAGATTCTGTCACTTAATGAAGTATTCGTCTCAATTCCAGAGATCACTGCGATCGTTCCTTCTTCTTCTCTTAGAATATCATGCATTAATCCTGCTGCTGCCCTGCCGCTTTGTACAGAGTTCTGTCCAACAAAACAAATTCTCTTTGTATCTTCCACATCTGCATTCACTGTGACAACGGATATCCCATATTCTTCTGTAAACTGATCGATCTTCTGAAGAACTCTCTTATCATTGATCGGCATCAGCACAAGCCCTTTGATCCCTGCTTCTTTCAGCTTATTCATTGCCGCTAAGGTCTGTTCTACATTACCATAATCTACCGCTTTCACAATGACAGTTCCACCAAAATCTTCTACTTCGCCTTTTGCCTTCTTGATCCCATCCGATAATGTTTTTAAATAAGGCGTTCCTGTATCCTGAAGGATCACACCGATCTTGATATTCTCTTTCATCTTGATCAATGCACGACCTAAAAGATTTGGCTTATATCCAGCTCCTCTGCTACTTACGGACTCGTTCTTCTACTTCTGGACGAACTTTTCCCCTGTTATTCAATACACGGTCTACCGTTCCTCTGGAAACTCCTGATTCTTCTGCAATTTGTCGAATTGTTACTCTCATACTTATCCCTGTCTGTCATGACCAGAGTTCTCTTTATTCGTCCTCCAGTCCACCCAGAATCCTCAAGGCTTTCTTCAGTTCACTTTGTTCTTCCTGCGACATCTCAGACAATACATCTTTATTCACTTCTTCTACCGTCGCAAGGATCGGATTCTGTAATGCTTTTCCTTTCTCTGTTAATACAACTTCTATAAATCTACGGTCTTCTTTGCTTACCTGACGTTCGATCAGTTCCTTCTTCTCCATACGTTCTAAAACTCCGGAGATCGTAGAGTTCTCTAGCTTTAATTCTGCTGCGATCTCTTTTGGTTTTGTTTTTCCTTCGATCCATAAACAATACATGACACCATACTGAACTGGTGTTACATCAAACTTTTCAAGTCTGGAACTCATCTCCTGAAAAACTTTATGCTGTGCTGTTGTTAATAAATAATTAATACATTGTGTTAGTTCCATATAATTTCTCCTTTAAATATTTCGCACACTAATATTAGTGTAGCTTGCTTTTTTTTATGTGTCAAGTAATTTAGTTTTCTCTCCTTTTTTGTTTCATAGTAGATTTCATTAAAATTTTCTATGAAGAAATAGAAAAAGTTATCAGATAGTTCAAACCTATCCGATAACTTTTTACTTAAGGAGAAGAAATTTTTAATTTTATATTCTTTTCTATCGGAAGATTGCTCCGCTTACGATCAGTTTCTGGATTTCATTTGTTCCTTCGTAAATCTGTGTGATCTTCGCATCTCTCATCATACGTTCTACATGATATTCTTTCATATATCCGTTTCCACCTAACATCTGTACAGCTTCTGTTGTAACATGCATTGCTGCTTCTGTACATAAATATTTGCTTTCGCTGCTGGCAGTGAGTATGGTCTTCCTTCCTGTTTATCTGTTGCTGCTTTATATAACATTAATTTCGCTGCTTCGATTTCCATCTCAAGTTCTGCCATCTTGAATGCAAGATACTGATTTCTATATAATGGTTTTCCAAACTGTTCTCTTGTCTTTAGATATTCTTTGGCAATCTCAAATGCACCTTCTGCGATTCCAAGTCCCTGGGCAGCAACACCGATACGTCCACCATCCAATGTTTTCATTGCAAGTTTGAATCCCTGTCCAGATTCTACAATCATATTTTCTTTTGGTACTCTTACATTCTCAAGGATCATCTCTGATACCTGTGCAGAACGGATTCCCATCTTATCTTCAATCTTTCCAACACTGAATCCAGGTGTTCCTTTCTTAACTACAAAGCAAGATAATCCTTTGGCTTTCTTTTCTGGTTCTGTCAGTGCATAAACCGCTGTGTAATCTGCTAATGGTCCATTTGTATTAAAGCATTTTAATCCGTTTAAGATGTAATCATCACCATCTTTTTCTGCTACTGTGACACATCCACCAGCATCAGACCCTGCGTTAGGTTCTGTCAGTCCAAAGGAACCGAAGCATTTTCCTGATAATACTTCCTCTAAGAATTCTCTCTTCTTCTCTACTGGTGCTGCAGAGTTCATGATACTTCCACCATAAAGAGAAGTTACAACAGAATATCCAATTCCCATAGATGCATCAACTTTGGAAATTTCTTCAACTGCTAATACATAGGAAAGATAATCTGCACCCTGTCCTCCAACTTCTTTGGGATATGGAAGACCGACTAATCCAAGTTCTCCCATCTTATGAAACTGTTCGACTGGGAATTCACTGTTTGCATCTCTTTCTAATACTCCTGGAAGTAATTCTTCCTGTGCAAATTTTCTTGCTGTTTCCTGAATGGCTGCCTGCTGTTGTGTTAATTCAAAATTCATCGTACATCTTCCTTTCTTCTTACTTAGCTTATTCTCTTTTATTATCACTTTATCTGAACGCCTTTGTAATTGTTTGTTTGTCTTATTACTTGCGTGCAAATACTTTGTGTGCTAATTATATTTTTATTTGTTCATTTGTCAATACATTTTTTATTCTTTTATTTTTTATATATTTTCACTAATTTTTATTGACAAATTAATAACAAGGGCGCATAATGTAGGCACAAGTTATTTGTATGCTAAATATTCGTGTTGCCAAAAATTGCATACATTGTTTATTATTTTATTATTTATTTTTAATCTATGTAGGAGGATATGTTATGAACAATTTATTAATGGAAGTGGAAAACGAAATCGCCGTTGTTACTATTAACCGTCCAAAATCTTTAAACGCCCTAAACAGTGAAACTTTAGCAGAACTTGATGCTTGCTTCTCTGAAATTTCTGAGAGAAAAGATATCAAAGTTGTGATCTTAACAGGTTCTGGAGCAAAAGCTTTCGTTGCTGGAGCTGATATCTCTGAAATGGTAAATGCAACACCTGCAGAAGGTAGAAAAATGGGAATGCTTGCAAAAGAAGCTTTCTTAAAACTTGAAACAATGCCTCAGGTTACGATCGCTGCTGTCAATGGTTTCGCATTAGGTGGTGGGTGTGAGATCTCTATGGCTTGTGATATCCGTATCGCATCTGATAACGCAAAATTCGGACAGCCTGAAACAGGACTTGGTATCCTTCCTGGTTTCGGTGGAACACAGCGTCTTGCTCGTCTGGTTGGTAAAGGACGTGCAAAGATTGATCTTTACATGTGATATGATCGATGCTAATGAAGCTTACAGAATCGGACTTGCTAACAAAGTAGTTCCTCAGGCTGAATTACTTGATACCTGTAAGGCAATGGCTGAGAAGATCATGAGCAAAGGAAGCTATGCTATTTCTCTTGCAAAAGAAGCAATCAACACTGGTACAGAAACAGACCTTTCAAGCGGATTAACATTAGAAGCAGACTTATTTGGTCTTGCATTCTCAACTGATGACAAAAAAGAAGGTATGACAGCTTTCTTAGAGAAACGTAAAGCAAATCTTACAGATTTCTAGAGTGATTTTGGGAGGAAAAAGCCATGGCTAAAGTAAAAATTTTAACTGCTGCTGAGGCTGCAAACTTGGTAGAAGACGGTATGACCGTCTCTACCAACGGTTTTGTAGCATGTGATCTGCCAGAAGAATTAACTTCTGCGTTAGAAAAACGATTTTTTAGAAACCGGTTCCCCAAAAAATCTGACTTACTTTTATGCTGCTGGACAGGGAAATCGTGATGGAAGTGGTGCTGATCATTTTGCACATGAGGGTATGACATCAACGGTTATTGCTGGTCACTATAATATGGCTCCTAAACTGGGTGAGCTAATCATGCAAAATAAGATCAAAGCCTATAACCTTCCTCAGGGTACTTTATCACAGCTTTATCGTGATATTGCTGCCAAGAAACTTGGTACTTTAACACATGTTGGTCTTTATACATTTGCAGATCCACGTGTAGAAGGTGGAAAATTAAATGATATCACAACCGAAGATCTTGTAGAAGTTGTTAATATCTGCGGAGAAGAACGCCTCTTATATAAGGCGATCCATGTCGATGTCGCACTGATCCGTGCTACTTATGCGGATGAATATGGAAACATTACAATGGAACATGAATGTTGTACTGCTGAAGCTACTGCGATCGCACAGGCTGCAAAAAACTGTGGTGGTAAAGTTATCGTACAGGTAGAGAAAGTTGTCACAGACGTTGATCCAAAACTTGTAAAGGTCCCTGGAATCTACGTAGATGCGGTTGTTGTCACAGAGAACAAAGAAAACCATACACAGTGTGTCGGATGTGAATATGATGGTTCTATGACTGGAGAATTTCGTGTTCCTCTTGGAAGCCTTGAAGCTCCTTCTCTTTCCCCTAAGAAGATCATTGGACGTCGAGCTGCGATGGAATTACGTCCTGACACCGTTGTAAACCTTGGAATTGGTATTCCTGAATATATCTCTATGGTTGCAAATGAAGAAGGTATCGGAGATCACTTTACTTAACAGTAGAAGCTGGTCCTGTCGGTGGTGTACCTCAAGGTGGACCTCAATTTGGCGGGGCTGTAAATGCTCAGGCGATCTTAGACCAGCCTGCACAGTTTGACTTCTATGATGGTGGTGGAGTCGATGATGCATTCTTAGGTCTTGCTCAGGCAGATAAAGATGGAAATATCAATGTCAGCAAGTTTGGACCACGTATTGCAGGATGCGGTGGTTTCGTTAATATTACTCAGAACGCTAAACGTGTATACTACTGCGGAACATTTACTGCCGGTGGTTTAAAATGTTCTACAAAAGACGGAAAACTGATCATTGACCAGGAAGGAAAATCTGATAAATTCATTGATACCGTAGAACAGATCACTTTCTCTGGTAAATATGCCAATAAAGTTGGCCAGCCAGTTATGTATATCACAGAACGTGCTGTCTTTGAACTTCGAGAAGATGGCGTTTATCTGACTGAAGTTGCACCTGGAATTGACATCCAGACTCAGATTCTTGACCATATGAGATTCGTACCAAAAATGGATGGCGAACCGAAACTCATGGATGAACGGATTTTTAAAGATGAGATCATGGGTCTTGAATAACTAGTTTATTGTCCCCCAAAAGGAGATTTATATGAATATACATATTTTAGTATTGGTCATTGCTATCATCTTATTTGGTTTATTAGCTTTTAAACAGATGAGTGCTTTGATCCTCGCTCCTCTTGTAACTTCCTTTGTGATCATCTGCTCCGGCATGCCGATTCTTGACAGTTTAAAAAACTTATTCATGCCTGCCGCAGCAGAATATGTCACAAGTTACTTTTGGTATTCTTTGTAGGAGCTTTGTTCGGAGCTGTTTACCAGTATACTGGTGCAGCAGAATCGATCGCACGTGCGATCGCCAGTTTATGTCACGGAAAATTTGTAGCACCGATCATTATGATCATCACTGGTTTATTAACCTTTGGTGGTGTCAGCGGATTCGTTGTATTCTTTGTTATTTACCCTATCGCACTTAATCTGTTCAAAGAAGCAAATCTTACCCGCCGCCTGATCCCTGCTGCCATCTCTGCAGGATGCTGGACTTGGTCTATGAGTGGACCTGGTTCTCCTTCTGTACAGAATGTTATCGCTATGGATAGTCTTGGAACACCATCTACGGCTGCGTTTGTTCCATCTTTGTTAACTGCGATCGCAATGTTTTTGATGATTTTCTTCTGGTTAGAATTTCGTGCCCGTTCTTTTACTAAAAAGGGTATGGATTTTTGACAGTACTTTAAAATATCAATTATCTGAGGATGAACTGCTTCTGAAGAAGAAACCCGGATCTTCCACATGTTGCCATCGCAGTCCTTCCGATCATCGTGATCTTAGTATTATTTAATAATCCATGGCATCCTTTCCCTGTTGAAACTTCTGTATTTGCAGGTGTTGCACTTGCCACGATCTTAATGTTTAAACGAATCGACGGCATGACGGAATGGATCAATATCTTTAATAAAGGTGCCGCTGATTCTGGAGTTTCTATCCTTAACACAGCTATCGTTGTAGGATTTGGTGGTGTTGTTGCAAAAACACAGGGATTTACTGATCTTGTTGCAGGATTAAAACATCTATCCATGCCTCCTTTAATCTTCGTTATGGTAACCGTTGCTGTTTGTGCTGGTGCCTGCGGATCTGCTTCTGGTGGTATGGGAGTCGCTTTTAAAGCATTAAAAGATACTTATTTAAAACTTGGTGCCAGCCTTCCTGATATCCATAGAATTTCCACGATCGCCGCTGGAACTTTAGATACCCTTCCTCATCAGGGAGCTCAGATCACTTTATTAGGTATCTGTAAATTAACACATAAAGAAGCATACTGGGATATCGCAGTCACACAGATCTTCATTCCTCTGATCGACTGTCTTGTATTCATTGCGTTAACCAGTATTTTCTAAGACTTACCTTTATATTAAAAAAAGTATGCTGTATATCAAAACCAGATACACAGCATACTTTTTTATCCATTTTTATAAGAATTCTTTTCCTTCTTCCATCTGTTTTAACATACTCTCCAGTAATTTCTTTGCATCCGAAACCACACCATAATCACTGTATGCAAAGATCGCAGCCCTCGGATTATTATTGACTGAAATGATGCAATCTGCATCAATTCCTGTCATATGCTGAATTGCCCCGGCAATCCCAAATGCAAGATACAGTTTCGGTTTTACGGAGATTCCTGACTGTCCTACCTGCTGTGTTGGAAGCATCCATCCGGCATCTACACATGGTCTTGTACATGCAACTTCCCCTCCGATCTTCTCTGCAAGTCTCTCAAGAAGCGCAAATCCTTCTTCTCCTTTCATCCCACGGCCACCGGAAACTATGATCCTTGCTGTATCCAGATGAACTTCTTTTCCACTTTTTCCTGCCACTCCGTGATAGATCAGATCTTGTCGTTCTTCCTTCAGACATTCTGGATATACATATAACATCTCACCTTGTTTGTCTTCCTTGTATTCTGCTTTTCCCATCACTCCTGTACGGATCGTGATCACCGATGTCAAGGATGGATTGATCACAAAGTCTGCCATATTTTTTCCATCGAATGCCGGTCTTGTGATGATAAGTTGTTCCTGTTTCTCATCGTATGTAAGTTTCGATGCATCACAGACTAATTCTGTATCAAATGCATAAGCTGTCTTTCCTGCAAGAACTCTTCCTGATGCTGTTCCTCCGATCAGTATCACTTTCGGATCCTTTCCTTTTAAAACTTCTATGACAGCATCATGATGCAGCTGCATATGTCCTTCTATTAATTTTTCATCTTCGATACAGAGGATTTCATCAACTCCGTAATTGTAAAGCTTCTTTGCCTCTTCTTTGATCCCACATTCTGATAGAATAACTGACAATGAAAGATCTCTTTCCTTCGAAAGTTTTCCTGCTGCCCCGATCAATTCCAACGTCAGCGGCATGATCTCTCTCTTTTGAATCTCTCCAACAACAACGATTCCTTCTTTTTTCCCTAAATTCATCTCCATACACCTCCTAGATCACGCTCTTTTGCTTTAATAACTGAAGAATCTGTGCCGCTTTTTCTTCTTCGTCTTTTCCACCGATCATAACAAGTTTTTGCTGTTTGCTGCTTTTGACTTCATATTTTCTAAGTTGCGTTACTTTTCTCTTGGTCACAGAAAAATTCAGGTCTTCATTCGTCAATATCTTTGTCTTATATGTTCCATCATATGTTTTCATGATATCTGGTACGGATGGAAAACGGTTCTTGTTCTTCTCTCTGATAGAAGTATCATTGCTGGAGTTTTTGCTTCTACCTTATATGCCATCTGATCACCCATACATGTTGCGAAAACACTTCCATCTTTCATCTCTGTGATCTCGTCAGAATACGCGATCAATGGGATCTCCAACGCACAAGAGGTCATAGAAGCCATATGGGCACTATCTCCATCAATTGCCTGCCGTCCGCATAAGACCAGATCATATGGACCAAGCTTTTTGATCACCGCTGCGACGATCTTGGCTACCTGTGATACATCCATATCTGCGAATTGGGAATCACTGATCAGGAAGGCATCATCAATTCCATAAGTAAGCGTCTCTTTCATAACATCTTCTGCAGATAATGGTCCAAATCCGATCACATCTACAGTTCCACCATAGCGGTCTCTTAAATCCAGTGCTTCTTTTATTACGTTCTTATCACTGTCATTTAACTGATCCACATCCTGATATTCTTTTTTGATCGAATCATCTGGAATTTGTTTTAAAATCACAACAAATCTCATCTTATTTCTCCTTTTGTTTATTTTGCAAATATTTCGTACGCTAATTATATTTTGTATTGTAACATTTCAACAATTCTTCGTCAAGTATTTTTACTTTCCGAAAAGCAGAAAAATAGACGGTTTTCACGCCGTCCATCTTTCTGTTTTTTGGAGTTTTTAATTTTTTTGAGTTTTTATGTTTTTAGGAGTTTTCATTTATACTTTATTTTTCTTTGACTGCTTTGATCGCATCATTTAATTTTGGAAGGATCTTCTTAATATCACCCACGACACCAAGATCTGCGATATCAAAGATCGCTGCGTCTTCATCTCGGTTGATCGCTACGATGAATTCTGAATTCTCCATACCTGCTGCGTGCTGGATCGCTCCAGAAATTCCACATGCTAAGTATAACTCTGGACGAACCGTCTTACCTGTCTGTCCAACCTGACGGTCATTGCTGATCCATCCTGAATCTACAGCTGCTCTTGATGCTGCCACTTCACCATCTAATGTATCCGCTAATGCTTCAAGATCTTTAAATCCTTCTGCATTTCCTACACCACGTCCTCCTGCTACCAGGATCTTAGCTTCTGTGATATCTACAGATTTGTGTGTTGTTTTTACAACTTCACGGATCTTAACATTCATATCTGCATCTGTAAAGTTTACTTCAACAACTTCAACCTCACCTTGTCTGCTTTCATCAGCTTCTAATGCTTTCATAACACCAGGTCTTACCGTTGCCATCTGTGGTCTGAAATCTTCACAGACGATCGTAGCCATGATATTTCCACCAAATGCTGGTCGTGTCATCATTAATAATTTTGTTTCTTCATCAATATCAAGTTTTGTACAGTCTGCTGTTAATCCTGTGTGGATTCTTGCAGAAACTCTTGGTGCAAGATCTCGTCCGATCGATGTTGCTCCATAGAGAACAATCTCTGGATTATGGGACTGAATGATCTCCATCATTGCTTTGCATATGGTTCTGTCACATATTCTGCCAGCATTTCATCATCTACTACTACAACTTTATCTGCTCCATGAGCGATCAGTTCACTTGCTTTGTCTTTAATCTGATTTCCAAGTAAAACTGCAACTACATTCTGTCCAAGATCATCTGCAAGCTTTCTTGCTTCTCCGATCAGTTCGATACCGACTTTCTGAAGATTTCCATCTCTCTGCTCAGCAAATACATAAACATCTTTACACATTTTGATTGTCCTCCTTACCTTAAATGATGTGTTTTTCCTGTAATTTTTCTACGATTGCGGCAACTGCTTCGTCATCGGAGAGATCATTTAAGATCGTTCCTGCACCTTTTGCCTGTTTTGTAAAGGATTTCTTAACTCTGGTAGGAGAACCTTTTAATCCGATATTTCCTTCATTGACTGTATCTTTGATATCTTCTAATCCCCATACTTAACTTCTTTTCACGATATGCATCAAATACACCGTGAACAGACATATATCTTGGATCAGCAAGTTCAGCTAATGCTGTTAAAAGACAAGGTGTCTTCACCTCGATGATCTGGTGACGATCTTCAAACTGTCTCTGGACAACTAAAGTATCTTCCCCTTCTACATCCATCTTCTCTACATAACTTACCTGAGGGATTCCAAGGTGTTCTGCGATCTGCGGTCCAACCTGCGCTGTATCTCCATCGATTGCCTGACGACCTGTGATGATCACATCATAGTCTAATTTCTTTAATGCTGCTGCAATTGTAGAAGAAGTAGCCCATGTATCTGCTCCTCCAAATGCACGATCTGAGATCAATAATGCATCATCGCATCCCATTGCTAATGCTTCTCTTAATGCAACATCTGCCTGAGGTGGTCCCATAGAAACAACAGTTACTGTACTTCCTGGGCATTTTTCTTTTAACTGAAGTGCTGCTTCAATTCCTGCTTTATCATCTGGGTTAATAATACTTGGAACACCATCACGGATCAGTGTATTTGTCTTTGGATCTAATTTTACTTCCGTTGTATCTGGTACTTGTTTTGCACAAACAACAATCTTCATTCTCTTGTCTCCTTCTTTCTTATCTTAATAATCCACCGCCAACGATCATCTTCATAGCTTCGGATGTACCTTCATAAATCTCTGTGATCTTTGCATCACGATACATTCTCTCTACTGGATATTCTCTTGAGTATCCATATCCACCAAGCATCTGAACTGCTCCTCTTGTAACTTCAACAGCTACATCAGAAGCAAATAATTTACACTGTGCTGCAAGTGGTGCAAAATTTTCATGATCATCTTTTGCTTTCGCTGCTCTCCATACCATTAATCTTGCTGCATCAATCTTTGTCTGTAATGCTGCGATCAAGAACTGTGTATTCTGGAATTTTGCGATTGGTTTTCCAAACTGTTTTCTTTCTTTTACGTATTTGATCGCTTCATTTAATGCACCCTGTGCAATACCAACAGACTGAGCACCGATTCCGATACGTCCTCCTGCTAAAGCTCCCATAGCGATCTTATATCCCATTCCTTCTCTTCCGATCAGGTTTTCTTTTGGAACTTTCACATCAACTAATGCTACTTCTGCGTTGGATGCTGCTCTGATTCCCATACGAGGAATATCTTTGCTGACTGTTAATCCTTCGCTGTCTCTATCTACGATAAATGCAGACATACCTCTTGTTCCTGCACTCTTATCTGTGTAAGCAAAAATAATGAATGTATCTGCAAATCCAGAGTTTGTTGTAAATACTTTCTGACCATTTAATACATAATGATCACCGTCTAATTTTGCAGTTGTTTTAACTCCGCTGGCATCTGTTCCAGCTCCTGGTTCTGTCAGTCCAAAACATCCAATCTTACTTCCGTCAACTAATGGACGTAAGAATTTCTGTTTCTGTTCTTCTGATGCATAGTCGTTAATACAAGAACAGCAAAGAGAAGTATGTACGGAAATTGTGATTCCTGCACTAGCATCAACTTTGGATACCTCTTCCATTGCTAAAGCATATGTTAATACATCTGCTCCCTCTCCACCGTATTCTTTAGAATATGGGATTCCCATCAGACCGTATTTCTTCATCTTATCTAACAGATCCATATCAAATTTCTCTGCTTCATCCATATCTCTGGAAATTGGTTTGATCTCATTCTCAGCGAAACTTCTGAACAATTCCTTTGCAAGCAGTTGTTCTTTTCGTTAATTTAAATTCAACCATTCTTTTTATCCTCCTGTCTGGTCAAAATAATTTGCCTGTTATATTCTTCGTATGTTTTATTTTTCGTGTACCAATACTTTGTACGCTAATTATATGACTAAAAAATAAGTTGTCAAGAAATATTATGAGAAAATGCTTCTACTACGAAAAAAGAAGAGCCAAATCATAACATTCAGCTCTTCTTTCTTCTATGATATTTAAGGATTTATTTCTTTAATGTCTTCATCCATTCGTCCATCTCAGCTCGATCTGCCATGGCTGCTAATGCACCTTCTTTTGTTGTTGTGTTCGCTGCATAAGCATTGGCAAATCAAGGTAGTTTCTTAATGATATCATCACTTACGGATTCTAAATCTTCTACTTCATCATTAGCAGACAG
>ENA-OQAS01000596-OQAS01000596.1-human-gut-metagenome-genome-assembly--contig:-NODE-596-length-18796-cov-7.543307_pt1 | contig 18796 bp, 21 predicted proteins | sample MGYA00242733_ERZ504523 | MGnify/ENA primary metagenome ERZ504523 (study PRJEB26092, sample SAMD00036239) | human gut metagenome | host: Homo sapiens | study: EMG produced TPA metagenomics assembly of...
ATGAGCGATGAATTTATCGACGGGCTTCACACAGCAGAGAAAACCGGCGCGCGTCGAGCAGTCGTTTAAACGCTTGTGGCACAGGGAAAAAGCAAGCAGTATTATGTGCTGGTGCTTCCGATTGCAGAGGAAGTAGACCTGAAAAAAGCCGCAAAAGCGGTGGGGGAGAAATCCATCGAGATGATCCATGTCAAAGATATCACTGCAGTCAGCGGATACGTCCGCGGCGGATGCAGCCCGATCGGAATGAAAAACAGTATCCGACCGTGATTCAGGAATGTGCGGCGAATTTTGACAAGGTTTACGTGAGCGGGGGAAGAATCGGAACCACGCTGTGCATGGCGCCGGAGGATCTGAAGAAGGTCAGCAGAGCGGAGTATGCGGATTTTATTCAGTAAAAACAGAAAAAACTGTATGGAAGCAGACCAGAACGAAGAAAAAAGTTCTGGTCTGTTTCTTTTTGCTGTGATGCGGCTGGAAGATTTCTTTCAAAAAAGGATCATAAAATAATAGCTAAAAAGCAGCGGTGAAATTGCGATACGATTCTACGAATCCGCGAAAAACGGAAAACCTTTCACACGATTTTTCTTTTTGGTGTGAGAAATTTTCATCCCGTTTTTGGAGGCAATTCACAAACCGGAAAAAGTTGCTGAAAACCGCTGGACAAATCGAAAAGAGGCAACTATAATGACCTCACAATCAAGTTGACCCAAACGAAACGGGAGGTGAGAGACAAAATGTCTTTGCAGCACTGTCTGGTACTGACAGTTGCGACAGGGGCGGTATGGATGGATTTAAGAACACGCAGAATTGCAAATGAATGGATTATCACCGCATGGATCGCCGGGCTGGTTACACAGCTCATCCGCTATGGCGCCGCGGGAGCGGGTATTTTTCTTTTTGGGATGCTTTTCCCGATACTCGCACTTTACATTCTGTTCTATTTTCATATGCTGGGCGCGGGAGATATCAAACTCCTATCCGCTGTTGGAGGCTTTCTCGGTGTGCCAGCGATCCTGAAATGTATGATTGTGTCGTTCCTGTCTGGAGCGGTCTTATCTATCGGAATTATTCTCGTCTGCGGAAATTTACCGCAGCGTCTTACCAAATTTTTCAATTATTTCCAAACTTATTTTACCAAAAGAAAATACCAGAAAAAAACAGAGCCGGTTCCCTATTACGATGGGAAGTGGGGCATGGAGTGCATCCATTTTTCCGTTCCCGTGCTGATGGGAGTGCTGCTCTGGATTGGGGGATTTTATTGAATACTGCAAAGAAAAAGAGTGTTTTTGCAGTCTGTGACACGGAAATGGAATATGCACGCAATTTTATGGAATATCTGAACCAGAAGAGAAATATTCCGTTCGAAGTGCATGCGTTTTCCAGTGCGGAGATGTTCCTGGAGTTCGCAAAGAATAACGAAACAGAGATTCTTCTGATTTCGGATAAAGCGATGAAAGAAGAGATCCGCCGGTATCCGATCCGTCAGATTATCATTCTGTCTGAGGGCGTACACAGTCCGGTGCTGGATCAGTATCCGGCGGTCTACAAATACCAGTCATCGGAAAAGGTGATCCGCGAGGTTATGGCGTGCTACGGCGTAGAAAATGGTGTCGATACATCGCCTGCACTGCTGCCGAAAAAGGAAATGCGTATTATCGGCATTTATTCGCCGGTCGGACGGACGCAGAAGACCTCGTTTGCCCTGACGATGGGGCAGATTCTGGCGAAGGAGCGGGCAGTTCTGTATCTCAATATGGAAAGCTATTCCGGATTTGAACGGCTGCTGGAATGCAGTTACGACAGGGGGATGAGCGATATTCTGTATTATGCGAGACAGGAAAATCAGGGCATCATCTACAAACTGGGCGGAATGGTCCAGTCGATGCAGAACCTGGATTATCTGCCGCCCGCCGCATCGCCGATGGACATTCAGACTGCAAAATATGAAGAATGGAAATGGCTGTTTCAGGAGATTGAGAAGAACAGCAGTTATGAAGTGCTGATTCTCGACCTCGGGGATGGCGTGGCGGACCTGTATCAGATCCTGGATTTTTGCAATGAAATTTACGTTCCGATAAGGAATGATGTGATTTCTGCGGCAAAAATGGAGCAGTTTGAAAATTTGCTGCGCCGGTGGGACTGCCAGTCAGTGCTGGACAAGATGCGGAAAATCCACGTTCCGTTCCACACGGCAAACCGGACGGGAAAAGCCTACTTTGAGGAGCTTGTCTGGAGCGAGCTGGGCGACTATGTGCGTCAGATTCTGCGGGACGGCAGAAGAGGAGAAGAAACATGACAATGCCGGAAATTCTGCGGAGAAAACTGATGGAGCGGATCGATATCGCATCCGAACCGGATGACGGAGAGGTTCTCGAAGAGATTGACCGTCTGATTTTAGGGGAAGAAGAAACACGGTATCTTCCGGTGGCACAGAAGGCGGAGCTGCGCAGACAGCTGTTCTACAGTGTGCGGAGGCTCGATGTCCTGCAGGAGCTGCTGGAAGATGCGGGAATTACCGAAATTATGGTAAACGGTTATCAGCATATCTTCGTGGAACGGAACGGCAGAATCGAGAGATACGGCAAAAGCTTTACCTCCGCGGAAAAGCTGGAGGATGTGATTCAGCAGATTGTAGGCCGGTGCAACCGCGTGGTGAATGAACAGAATCCGATTGTGGATGCACGGCTGGAAAATGGAGACCGCGTCAACGTTGTCATGAAACCGGTCGCATTAAACGGACCGATTCTGACCATCCGCCGCTTTCCGGAGCAGGCGGTGACGATGGAATTTCTGGTCTCCATCGGGAGTATTACAAAAGAGGCGGCAGAGTTTCTGCAGGCCCTCGTCCGGACCCGCTACAGCATGATGATCGGCGGCGCGACCGGATCTGGCAAAACGACATTTCTGAATGCGCTTTCCGCCTACATTCCAAAGGGCGAGCGCATCATAACCATCGAAGACAATGCAGAGCTGCAGATCCAGGGTGTGGAGAATCTGGTGCGGCTGGAAGCAAAAGAGGCAAATCTGGAATCAGGAACAGAAATTACGATCCGCGATCTGATCCGCGCAGCTTTGCGTATGCGGCCGAACCGCGTAATTATCGGCGAAGTGCGCGGAGCGGAAACGTTTGAATTATTATCCGCACTCAATACCGGGCATGCGGGATCTTTGAGCACGGCACATGCAAACAGCGTGAAAGATATGATCTCCCGTCTGGAAACGATGGTGCTGATGGGAGTGCAGCTCCCGTTGGAAGCAATCCGCCGCCAGATTGCATCGGGAATCGAAATTCTCGTGCATTTAGGACGCGGGGAGGATGGAAGCCGTCGGGTGGAGGAGATCGCAGAGATCACAGGGATGGAGGAGGACGAAATCAAAACGGTTTCTTTGTTTCGAAGAGAATATGGGAGAGGCTTGCAAAAGACAGGCGAACTGGTACACAGAGAAAAACTGGAGGGGAAAACAGGATGAGAATACGTGAGGGAAGCCAGGTAAAGACGGGCATGGCAGAGGAGAAGGAGACGAAGGGGATCGACTATCAGACCTGGGAATTTACCGGTCGGGAATATCTCGAAATAGCGGGAATCAGTCTTGGGATTGCCGCCGCTGTGAACCTGCTCTGTTACCGGGCGTGGTGGGCATGCATTGCTGTGGTTCCGGTTGGAATCGTATGTTTTCACACGTATCGGAAAAACCGGATTCAGAGACGGAAAGAGGAGCTGTACGACAGCTTCCGGGATCTGATTGCGTGGATGCACACGGCACTGCGTTCCGGCTATTCCATGGAAAATGCAGTGCTGGAGGCGGCAGGACAGCTGGAACAGTCGCTGGGAAAAGAAAACATTCTGGTACAGGAACTGCGCCGGATGCGTCATAAAATGATGATTTCCGTGTCGGTGGAACAACTGTTTCAGGATCTTGCGGTGCGAAGCCGCATTGACGATATTGCGACGTTTGCAAGTGTACTGGTGATTGCGAAGCGGACAGGAGGAAATGTCTGCGAGATCTTTCAGAATACGTGGGATATTTTCTGTACGAGAATTGACACGATGCGGGAAATCCGTGCGGGCGTTTCTTCCCGGCGGTTCGAGCAGAATATTATGAGTGTTGTGCCGTTTGGAATTCTGGGATATGTACAGCTTTCCTTTCCGGAATTCTTAAGTGTGATGTATGGGAATGTAATCGGGGTTTTCTTCATGAGCGGATGCCTTGCCGTGTATCTGGCGGCATGGGTGCTTGGAAAGAAGATTCTGGACATTGAGTTTTAAGAAGCAATTGAAGTTTAAAAAGTAAGACTGCGAATCATAACGATTCGTCCGCAAAAAAAGGGGAGGAATCAAATGTTGTGGATTTGTCTGACCGCATGGGCGGGGCTGTTCATCTGGTATTTCCGGATGAGAAAAAAGGCGGAAGATCACAATTGGTGAGACGGATTTTCTGCCTTGCAGCGACAGGTTTATAGCGGGCACTGCACTCTGCCTTCCGATCGGAGTGCGAAAAGTTTCAGGAGATGAAAAAGCGGAACTTCAACTGGAACGGGGTGCCTTAGGCAGCCAACCGACAGAGGAAAAACTTGAGGTTTCTGTTGGAAATCAGAAACCGGAAAGAATTACACTGTCTGTACCTGCAAGAGCTTACAGCGCAGAAGAGATAGAAGAGGCGTTCAGTGCGGCGATAGAGGCGCTGGATGAAATCATCTTAGGTGAGAATCTGTCTTTTCATACGGTAAACAGAAACATGGATCTGGTTACGGAAATACCGGGAAGCCCGGTGGCGCTTAGCTGGGAAACAGACAGGCCGTTGTTGATTGACAGCCGGGGTTTGCTGTCAGACGAGATTCCCGAAGAAGGAGTGGAGGTTACGCTGAAAGCGGAACTGGAACTTCAGGGGGAAACAACAGAATATATACGGAAGGTTCAGGTCTATCCACCGGAGATAAAAGGGCGGGATGCGGTTCTTAGGGCACTGAAAAAAGCAGTGGAAAAAGAAAACGAAGCGCATCCCGAAGAAACAGCCTATTATCTGCCGGAGACACTGAACGGAGAAACTGTAACATGGTCAAAAGTGCCGGATCTGACAGGTCTGGAACTTATGGCACTTGCCGCGGCGGCAGGAGCAGTCTGCTGGGCGGCAAAAGGAAGGGAACAAGAAAAAGCAAGGCAGAAAAGAGAAGAACAGATGCTGCGGGATTATCCCGAAATTGTCAGCAAAATGGTTCTTCTTCTGGGTGCCGGGCTTGGGATGCGGAAAGTACTCGAGCGGATTGCAGTGGATTACCGGAAAAATCTGGCGCTTGGCGGGCAGAAACGTTTTGCCTATGAAGAGATTGTATTTACCTGCCAGGAGATGGAAAACGGTGTTTCCGAGCAGGAAGCGTACCAGCGCATGGGAATGCGTATGGGAACCGGAGCGTATCGTTCCCTTGCTGTTCTGCTGACGCAGAATCTGAAAAAAGGCAGTAAAGGACTGCTGGAATTATTGAAACAGGAATCGCAGGAGGCCTTTGAGGAGAGAAGAAGGCAGGCGAAAACAACAGGAGAAAAGGCATCGACAAAGCTTCTTCTTCCGATGGGCATGATGCTTGCGGTTGTATTGGTCATACTCACGGTTCCGGCATTTTTGTCCTTTTATGCATAGGGGATGTTTTTATCCCCACAACAGCTGGTAAAGAGAGGGAGGTGGGAATTATGAAGCTGATATCGGAGTTCTGGAAAGAGGAAGATGCGGTGGGTGTTGTGGAAGTGATTCTGATTCTCGTTGTGCTGATCGGACTCGTACTAATCTTTAAAAAGCAGCTTGTGAGTCTGGTCAACAGTCTGATGGAGAAGGTCACAAACCAGAGCAACACCGTATAAACGGGAAAATGTCCAATACGGAACTCCAAAGAAAAATTTAGAAGCCGGTACGGACCTATATGTCATTTGCATATCTGTGTCTCGGTATATCCTTTATCCGATCCACGGCATCTAAAGTTCGAAAAAGTAAAAGTAAAGTGGAAGGAGCTGTATCCCATGAGGGAAACAGAAAGACAGAAAAGATGGGCAGCCGGAAGCATAACAGCATATTTGTGTCTCGTTCTGATACTGATGCTTTCCCTGATTTCCGGGACAATTGCGTCGGTGCGAAATGCCCATGCACGGGTGATGACGGCCTGCGCAATGGAACAGGGACTGTATTCTCTGTTTGCCGGGTATGACAGAACACTGCTGGGACAGTACGAGCTGTTTTTTTATAACGGCGGGGATAAGAGCGGTGTCTGGAAACCTGAAACCATGAGCAGAAAAGTCGCAGAAACTGCGGGAGAAGTTCTGTCCCCCACTGCATCGGGGATGGGAATTCTATCAGGCAGTTTATCTGGCGGACAGGTTACAGAAGTTTATCTCGGCGGCTATCTCTTGCGACAGACGAGGAGGGAAGTGCTTTCTCCCGTCAGATCTGTGAGGCAATGAAAGCCAGCCTTGGAACTTATGGAATACAGCAGCTTTCCCAGAAATTAAGAGGAGAACAGGAAACCGTGAAACGTCAGGAGGACGGACAGAGCGGTTACGAGGAAGAGGAGGTTTTAAAACAGTATGAAGAATCCAAACAGCCAGAAGAGGGAACAGAAAAAACAGAAGGTGAAGGAGAATCTGGAAACGGCACGCCTTCGGAACCGGATCAGAAGCAGCCGGTACCGGAAGATTTTGTGAATCCGATTGAGGTCATTCAAAAAGTAATGAAAATGGGAATTTTAGGACTGGTCCTCCCGGAAGGGCAGGCACTGTCGCAGGGGGAAACGGATGTATCGTTTCTTGCATCAAAACGGGAGCTGCAGAGCGGGTTTGGCATGGCAGAGTGTGGAAAAGAACTGAGCTTTGTGGATAAGATACTTCGTCCGAATATATTCTGTGGAAATTTCCGTGCTATACCAGCAAGGAGAAGAAGGAAGGGCTGCAGTGCCAGGTGGAATATGTGCTCTGCGGAAAAAACAGTGATCAGGATAATCTGGCGGGAACCGTGAACCGTCTGCTGGCGCTGCGGGAGGCGGCAAATCTGGTGTATCTGGCGAAAGATGCGCAGAAGCAGGGCGAGATGGAAGCAATGGCGGGGGTAATTGCCGCGTCATTTGGAGTTCCGGCGGCGATGCCGGTTGTGAAAATGGCACTTGCCGTGTGCTGGGCATTTGCAGAAAGCATTCTGGATCTGCGGGAACTGCTGGATGGTGGAAAAGTAGCGCTGTTCAAAACGGCAGAATCGTGGCAGCTTTCTCTGGAACAGCTTCCGAAACTGCTGGAAACAGGGGATCAGAGCAGAAAAAATGCACCGGGCGGCATGGAGTATTCCGATTATCTGCGGCTGCTTTTGATGCAGAAATCGGGAAAAGCGGTAACGTTTGGAGCGATGGATCTGGTGGAATACAATATGCGGACAGAACAGCAGCAGCCGGGTTTCCGACTGGATTGCTGTGTCGATGAACTGGAAGCCGGTTTTACGGCGGTAATTGGGAAACGAGAGTATGAGATTACGAGAAATTATGGATATGAGATGCAGGGAGCAGCCTGAAAAATGGGATGACTCCGGCAGGGATACAAAAGGGTGTTCTTCTGAACGGCACATTTATTTCTGGAACCTTATCAAAAAACTTATCCACTCTTCCGGGAATTTTTATAAATCCGGATCAGGAGAGCAGCCTTTTGTAAAACGAAAATGGAACAGGGCAAGCCTGACGGTGGAAGCTTCACTGGCACTTCCTGTTTTTCTGATCGCGGTTCTTGTGTTATTAAAAATCGTGGATCTTTACCGGCTGCATGGAATGCTGACGGTATCTCTGCAGGAGTCCGCGCGGTATCTTTCCGTCTGTGCCTACGCGGTGGATGAGACGGGAAAAGAAACGTATGAAATACCGGAAACGGCCGCGTGCATTGCTTATGCAGAAGCAAAGATTCCAAAAGAAATCCGCGAAAATGGAATGGTGACACTGGCAGGAAGCCGTGTGAAAAATGGATGGCTGGAACTGAAAGCGATTTACTGGCCGAAAATGGGAAACCGCCTCGTTCCGGTGCGGAACCGGGGAATTGCAGCGTGTGCGAAAGTGCATCTGTTCTGCGGAAAGACAGAAGAGGAGGCGGATGAAGAAGAGGGCGAAGCAAAACAGATGGTGTGGGTGACTGAGAACGGCAGTGTGTATCATACCGATTCGTCGTGCAGTCATATTAATCTTTCGATCCAGGTTTCCTCACCGGGTGCGCTTGCGTGGAAACGGAATCAGGATGGAGAAAAATATAAGGAATGCGAACAGTGCGTGGGAAATGGCGCTGCGGGGGCAGAAGTTTACTATACGAAATACGGAAACCGGTATCATAACAGTCTTTCCTGCAAAGGGCTGAAACGTAAAGTAAAACTTGTAGCACTGGAACAGACGGATGGACTGCCGCAGTGCTCGAAATGCGCGAAAAAGGCGGCGTAAGAAAGCCGGATATGAGCAGAGCAGGTGTCTTCTTTCCGGGTGAGACCGGAAAGAAGGACGGTAAACAGAAACTCGGGTTTGCGGAAAGGAGGCCGCGGCTGTGTATCAGGAAGAAGTAAAGAGTGCAATTATATTGCTGTATCTGGGGATTCTTGCCGGAATGGATGTGAGGAAACGGCAGATCAGCCTTGTCCTGACCGGTGTTTTATTCCTTGCAGGCATTGGATGGCAGATTCTGGTGGAACAGACATCGTGGCTGGAATGGCTGCTGTCTCTGCTGCCGGGAGCGGGATTTCTGACGCTCAGTTATATATCACGGGAACAGGTGGGATACGGGGACGGCCTTCTGCTTCTGACGGTTGGAATCTGGCTGGGATTTGGGCAGACATTCGGCGTTCTGACGCTGGGACTCATTCTTTGTTCGGTACTCTGCGGAGTCCTTCTGATGCGGAAGAAAATACGGAAACAGGATTCCATACCGCTGGTGCCGTTTCTGCTGCTTGGATTTGTGGGGAGGTGCGGAATGCTTTGAAAGTGAAAATGAGAAAAGCAAGTATTACGGTAGAGGCAGTTCTGGTCGTGCCGCTTGTTCTGATGGTGATTTTTCTTCTGCTGTCGCTGACATTTTTTGTGCACGCACGGAGCTGGTATACATTTGCGGCATATGAAAGCACAATGCTTGCCGCCAGTGAAGGCCGCCTGTCTGTGGAAAAAGGAGAGGCAGCCGCCCAAAGCCGGATGGAATGGTGGATTTCCCAGATACCGCTTCCGGCTGAATCGGTGACCGTACAGACGGTGTGCAGAGAAAAAGAGATTCAGATAAAAGCAGAAGGAAACATTCTGCCAATCTGGAGTCGGAACGCGTGGGAATATTCGGTTTTGAGTGAAAGCAGGAGAAACAATCCGGTGAAAACGATCCGGAAGATACGGGCAGTAAAACAGATCTGGAACCAGAAGTAAGGACGGAAGCGGAGAAATGCAGATTGATTATAAAAGAGATTTGAACCATACGTATGTTATTTTACAGGAGGAAAAAGAGCCGGACACGGCGTCGTATCAGATTCGTATGCTGCTGACAAACGCAATCCCAGGGCTTTTGGACTGCAAAATCGGGAAAATGGATGATAAAACACTGTTTTACTATGAGGTGACATCAAGCAGTCGCTTCAGAGTGTGTTTGAACAGCGCTCGATTGGGGCGGAGGCGCTGCGGAAACTGTTTGAACAGCTGCTGGATCTTCTCGAAGAACTGGGGCAGTACCTGCTTGCACCGGACGGCCTCGTTCTGCAGCCGGAGCTGGTTTTTGCAGATGCAAATCTGGAGAACTTTTCCTTCTGTTATCTGCCGGGAAAGCAGGGACACACAGGCTGTTTTCAGAAGCAGATCCGGGAGCTGATGGAATATCTGCTGCCGAAGCTGGATCACCAGGAGCAGGATGCGGTGGTACTCGGGTATGGACTGTATCGGGAGATTTCGGCGGAGATCTTTTCGGTTGAGATGATTCAGGCACTCTTATATCAGACAGGGAAAGAGAAGAAAGAAACGACGGAGCAGGAGGGAAAAGAGCGTCCCAGGGAAGAAAATCCGCCTGTACAGATGGAGGAAACACTTTGGGAAGAACAAGAAGTGGAAGCGGCGGAAAATTTTTTTTTGTGGAAGCGGAGGAAGAAAAGGATGAGGGACGCTGGAAAAATATTGTGGAAGCAGTGATCTGCATCGGATTTCTGGGAGGTGTGCTGGCACTGCGGTGGACACAGGCTGAAACTGTTTGGTATCTGGTGCTGGGAGGAGCGGCGGCTGTTGTGGGAATTGTAAGTCTGGCATTGGAACTTGTCAGCCGATGGAAAAAGCGGCAGTCGGGAACAGAAACAGGAAGCTATGGGAAGGCCGCAGGAATCCGGAAACAAGGAGAAACAGGAGATGTATTTTCGGAATATCAGAATCGGAAGGGCTTAAAACAGAAAGATGGAACATGGAATCCGCAAAGCGATACAGAACAGCAGGGATGGAGAAGGGATTCCTCAGTCGAAAAAGAGAAAACATGGGAAAAGAATGAAGAACAGGAAAACAGAAAGATGCACAGCCTGATGGAATTGGAGGGGCATGAAGAGGATCTGTTTGGAAAAACGGAACTGCTGACCAGCCCGGAGGATGAGGAAAGCATATCTGATTCCGATAGATCCGATTGATCTTCCGCTGATTCCGATTGAACGCGGAAGCACATTGATTGGAAAACTGTCAGCGGCGGCAGATATAATTCTGCCATACCGTACGGTAAGCCGCCTTCACGCAAAGCTGGTCAGTACAGAAGAGGGAGATTATCTGCTGGATCTGAATTCGCGGAACGGAACAACGGTGAATGGCGTTCCATTGATGGGCGAGACAAAAAAGAAGCTGGAGGATGGAGACGATATCTCATTTGCCGGGAAGAAATACCGGTATAAGGCGGGAGAGAAAAACAGAAATTAGAGAAAAATGACGCATTACACTTTTTCGATTTGGAGAAAGCGCTGGATGCGTTATTTTTAATATGGCAGAATGATCAAAGAAAAAAGTTATGCGAATGAAACAAAAATATTATAGAAAAGAAAATTATGCATAAAATTAAAAAAAGAAATAATGTAAAAAATAATGTCATAAAACGTCGAAAGCCGTCGTGAAGCGTCAATAATTGTCGAAAAACGTTTATCAAAAAGAAAAAAATTTGACGATTTCTTGCATTTACAAGTGAATTAAATTATAATAAAAAAATAGCACAGATAAGGAAATGATGTAATGGAAGAACAAAGGAAAAACAGTTACGATCCGAACGAAGATATCGTGGACCGTATGTGGAAGAGGTCAAAAAACAGCATCAATCTGGTCATCGTCGTATGCAATATTCTGGTATTCCTTGCAGTCACACTGACCGGAGGGACAGAGAGCTCCAGACATATGATGGACTGCGGTGCGGCGTATGCGCCGCTGATTGAGAGCGGAGAATACTATCGCCTGTTTACGAGTATGTTTCTTCACTTTGGCATCCAGCATCTGATCAACAACATGCTGCTTCTTTTGTTCCTTGGGGATTACCTGGAACGCGCAGCTGGAAAGATCCGTTATCTGGTCATCTATCTGGGTGGCGGACTTGTCGGAAATCTGTGCTCGTATCTGCATGAACTGTTCCTGATGAAAACAGGGGAAGCACCGGCAGTTTCCGCCGGCGCTTCGGGAGCGATTTTTTCTGCAGTCGGAGCGATGCTTGTTCTTCTGGCATTTCGGAAAGGAAGGCTGGAGGATCTCACCTTCCGGCGGATGGCCGTCATGGCTGTCCTTTCGCTGCTGGTCGGATTCCAGTCTTCAAATGTGGACAACTTCGCACACATCGGCGGTTTTCTGGCAGGTGCAGTCCTGATGGCGGTTCTCTATCCGGGAATGGCAAGGATCAGGAAAAGGGGAAAACGACCGTAAAGGTGCTTCCTTCCCCGGGCACGGAAGAAACAGAAATCGTGCCGTCGTGTGCAGTTACAATTTCCTTGCAGATGGCAAGTCCAAGGCCGGTTCCGTTTTTCTTATGTGTGACAAAAAGGTCAAAGAGAGTCGGCAGATCCTCGGCGGGGATTCCGCAGCCAGTGTCCTGCACACGGATGGTCAGAAAGTCACCGTCGAAACAGAGAGAGATTTTGATCGTTCCGCCGGAAGGCATTGCTTCCGCCGCATTTCGGATCAGGTTCAGAAAAAGCTGACGAAATTGCGTGGTATCAAGGGCAAAGCGCGGAATGGCAGATTCCTTGACAAGTTCAATGGAAACCTGTTGTTTTTCGAGGAGAACGCCGGTATCGGCACAGAGATTCTGGAGCAGAAGATAAGGATTCACGTAAGCGCGTACCGCCCGATATGAATGATTATAGCAGGAGAGCTCATCGAGCAGGGAGTTCAGAAAAGCCATATTTTCCTGGATTTTCTGAAAATAGAGATCGTTGGAAAGCTCCGGATGCGCTAAAAGAAGAAGCTGATGAAAGCTGTGGATAACCGCAACAGGATTTCGAACCTCATGTGAAATCCGGGAAATCATAGCGTGACATTCTTCCGATAAGCCCTGTGAATTGGTTGTTGGTTCTTTTGACATAGCCGTATCCTCCTTATGATGCGTAGGTAATGATTTTTGATTAGGCAAAAGTTTAGCATTGAAAAGGGGGAGCGCGCAACAAAAAGCGTTCTGCATTATTTGACATTTTTCGACAAATAGTGAGAAAATAGAGTTGTTCGGAACCGTGCAGAACGGGATTCGGAACAACAGAAGAATTAAAAAAAGTAAAGGAGAAAAAGATCATGGATTGTATTTTTTGTAAATTAGCAAACGGAGAAATTCCAACCGCGACATTGTATGAGGACGATGAGTTCCGTGTCATTCTGGATCAGGGACCGGCAACGAAAGGACATGCGCTGATTCTTCCAAAACAGCATTTTGCAAACATTTATGAAATTCCGGATGAAACCGCAGCGAAAGCAATGATTCTCGGCAAAAAAATGGCGACGGCCATGACGAAAGCGCTTCATTCCGATGGCTTCAATCTGGTACAGAACAATGGTGAGGCAGCAGGACAGACGGTATTCCACTTCCATATGCATCTGATTCCAAGATATGAAGGTGACAATGCCGGTATTGCTGCATGGAAGCAGGGAACTCTCGAGGATGCGGTAAAAGAGCAGATCATTGAGAGCGTGACGGCAGAGCTGAAGGCCTGAGAAAAGGCTGGCAACAGCCAGAAAAAGAATCAATGACAGACGAACAGGGGCGGAGAACAATGGACAAAAATAACTTTTCAGAAATATATAAAAAGTATGTAATGACAGCCTATTCAGCCGCAATGCAGGTGGTACACAATGAAGCCGATGCGGATGATATCGCACAGGAAACGATGGTGAAACTGTACCTGAATATTGATGCGCTGGATGAAGACAGAGTAGAAGGCTGGGTCCGTGTCGCTGCAAAGAATCTGGGAATTGATTATCAAAGAAAAGCACAACGTTTTGACTGGAACGAACTGGATGAGGATCTTCGGGCGGAAGAGATGGAACTTCCGACGCTTGCAGAGGAAGAAAAGCAGGAGAGAAATCATTTTTTTCGGGAAGTGATGGATGCACTGAAAGATCATGATGAATCGGGTTATTATATTACGCGTGAAATCAAGGTGCATGAGCGTTCGGAAAAGGAAGTAGCATCCGAAATGGGTATCACCATAGGAAATCTGCGGGTGAAAATGACCCGGACGAAAAATGGCTTTGCCAGCACTTTGCTGACAAAGCCAGAGAAAGGGGATTTCTGTAGTTACTATTTGCGTTCGCATTCCTGGATCAGGGAGAGGATGCGGCCGATGGAATCGGTGTGGCTGCTCTTCTTCATCGCATTGATATAGGTCTGACGATTTTCGTAAACCTCACGGATTGCGGACTGAAGGGTCTGCGCATTCACGGATTCTTCTTCCAGAACTTTACTGTAACCCTGACGCTCAAAGGAACGCGCATTTAAAATCTGGTCTCCGCGGCTGGCATTGGCAGAAAGCGGAATCAGAATGTTTGGTTTTGCCAGAGCACTGATTTCGCAGATCGCATTTGCGCCGGCGCGGGAGATGATCAGATCTGCTGCGGCGAAGAGATCCGGGAGCTCATCTTTGATGTACTCGAACTGAACGTAACCTTCGGTACCATTTAAGGATGCATCCAGTTTATCTTTACCGCAGAGATGAATCACCTGGAAATCTTTCAGAAGTTCTGGTAAAATAGAACGGACCGCATGATTGACAGCGACGGAACCGAGGCTTCCTCCGATGACGAGAATAACCGGTTTTGCGGCATTGAATCCGCAGAACTTCAGGCCTTCCCGTGCATCGCCGGACAGCAGTTCCTGGCGGATTGGCGTTCCGGTCAGAACGGCTTTGTTTTCCGGGAGACATTTAACGGTTTCCGGGAAATTACAGCAGACCTTTGCAGCGGACGGAATACACAGCTTATTTGCCAGGCCAGGCGTCATATCCGATTCATGGATGAGCGCCGGGACTTTACATGCTTTGGCGGCAAGGACAACCGGTACCGAAACGAAGCCGCCTTTGGAGAAGACAACGTTTGGTTTCAGCTTTTTGAGCAGTTTTTTTGCTTCAAAGTAGCCTTTTACGACGCGGAATGGATCGGAAAAGTTTTTCGGATCGAAGTAGCGGCGCAGCTTTCCGGATGAAATTCCGTAATACGGAATGCCGAGATCTTCGATCAGCTTGCGCTCCATACCGTCGTAGGAACCGATATAAGAGATTTTATAACCTGCTTCCTTTAATTTTGGAATCAGGGCAATATTCGGGGTAACATGGCCGGCGGTACCTCCGCCTGTCAGAACAATATGCTTCATGAGAATTCCTCCCTGGAATTTGATAATATCATTTGGCTTTTATTATCCCCTCAAGAAGAAAAAAAGTCAAGAGCGGTTACAACATGGAAAATGCCGAGGAACGGAAGAAGATGAAAAAGATAGAAAAAGAAGAACAGCTGAAAAAGAAACTGGAGCAGACGATGGAAGAAAAAATGGCTGCGGATTCGAAAACGGTGGAAGGGGAATCGGCAGTTGTAAAGGCAGAGGAAGGAAACACAGCAACAGAACAGGAGCTGCGCCTGCGCTTCAGAGGAAGAACTGAACGCAATGTACGAGCGCTTCCAGCAGCGACTCCAGAAGGAAGGACTCGCGGACGCGGAAGGCAACCCGACAGAAAAAACACTGGAGATCCGCCGCCAGATCGTGGAGAAAAAGGCAGAACGCGAGAAGCAGGCGGAGAGACAGAAGAAGATTGCGAAGAGAGCGAAAACAACAAAACACTGTACGGACGGCAAAGGCGGCTGGTGTTGTGTTGGTTGTGGGGGCGTGCATATTTGGGGCTAGTATGACGAGTGAGGCGAATCGGATTCGGTTGGTGGAGACGATTAGTGGGGTTCGGAATACGGGAGACACTACATGGGTAGATAATGGAGAGGAAAGAAAATATACAGAAGGCAGTTTAGATGAAGCCCAAAAGGAAATACGGGATACTATACATATAGCGGTTCCGGAGTTTTATTATGTCCCGAAAGGGATGCAATATGACAATGTGATTGTCTCAGAAGTAACACAAATGGCGATTATTAGATATCAGTATAATAATCATTTTGTATATTTTCATTTGGCAGCAAATGAAAAAGACTTATCACAAGGAAGTTGGAAGGATAGAAAACAGATAAAAGTCGAAACATTAGACGAAGAAATTGATGTTGAGATGGGGAACTTGTTAGAAAATAATGAGGAATGCTATTATGCAGCATGGAAGTACAAAGATGCATATTATCAGATAGGTGGGAATATTGAGAAAGAGGAAATAATAAAAATATTAAATGAAATGCAGTATAATATGTAATTTCTTTAAAGTATGTACGTATATATAATGTGAGTGGTGAAAACGAGAGAAAGAGGGGTATATGAAAAAGTATATTAGTCTTAAAAATATGTTTTTTTGTTTCATGATGATTTTTGTAATGGCGTTTAATACAGTAAATGTACAAGCAGGAGCATTAGATTATTTGGGTAATACGATAGACGGGTCTGTATTAACAAATGAAAATGAAGCAGTAGGAACATATAAAAGCGTTGCTAGAAGTAAATATTTGTTAGAAGGGTTTGTAAGAATTACCAATAATGGAAATGGATATATTGGAATATTTGGCGGAACAGAATGTAATGTTACTTGCAATACCGTAAGTTGAATATTTACCTGGAACGTTCGAGTGGACCAGAAGACTTTTATAGCTATAAGTGGGAAAATGTGGATTATAATACTGCATCTTTATACATGAGTAAGGAATTGAAAGTAGAAAAAGGTTACTACTATCGTTTAAGAGGATATCATTCATGTACTAAGAGTGGTGTTACTGAAAATGGTGGAAGTTCAACTAACGGTATCTATATTGGCTAATCCAAACGTAAAATCAATTAGTATTAAAATTATTTAAAGCGAGCGAACGTATTGTTATTTATATAGGCACAGGAGAGGTGACGAAAACGAACGGGAATGATTTTTAATCCGGCAGTTCACAAGCTCCTTTCATCCCCTTTCGGGGCCAGTCCCCTATAGAAACCTTATAACAATGAATATATTAAGACGAAAACGCAGATCTTTCAGGATTTTCAACGCGTCGAAATTCCTTTTTCCAACCACAACACAGATCTGAGTCATCATGTGTTACTATGTTCAGCGTGTGAGTGATCATACGGAACATCGGCTGGCCCCGATAAGTGAGGCATCGGTATTACTGCAGGAATACCGGTGCCTCTTTTCTATGCACTTCCGGCGGCCGATGCCATAATTGAACAAAAATATCAAGATTGTTGTGCAATCTGCCTTAAAATTCCGTTGGAATCTGCCAGATATTATGCTATAATAATCAAAAAAGAGAGAATAAGCATAAAATACAAAAGGAATTTCAGATTATTTTCGCGGACAACGCGTCAAAGACCATGCTGGCATGGGAACTTGACGACTGCTGGCCGCGATAACGGGCCAAACGTATAACGCGTGTTTTGACCCGCAGTGACAACATTTTGTCCCCGAACAAACACGGGAGAACAGGAGGCATCTTATGCGTCTTACATTTCTTGGAGCAACACATGAAGTGACGGGCAGTTGTTATTATCTGGAGGCTGCCGGAAAGAAGTTTTTAGTGGACTGCGGTATGGAGCAGGGACCGAATATTTATGAAAACAAGCCGATTCCGGTCCCGGCATCCCAGCTTGATTTTGTATTGATCACGCACGCGCACATCGATCACACCGGAAATCTGCCGCTGCTGTATGCGCACGGCTTCCGCGGTCCAATCTATATGACCCCGGCGACGGTAGCGCTTTCGGACATCATGCTCCGCGATAGCGCACACATTCAGCTCGCCGAGGCCGAGTGGCGGAACCGCAAAAACCGCCGGGCGGGAAAAGAAGATTACGTCACGCCGTACACAATGGAGGATGCCCTCGGCGTGATCCGCTTACTGGAGGGCATTCCGTATCATCAGCGTGTGACACTATCGGACGGCATTCAGATCCGTTTCCTCGATGCCGGTCATCTGCTCGGCTCCGCATCCATTGAGCTGTGGCTGACAGAGGACGGTGTGACGAAAAAACTGCTCTTCTCCGGCGATATTGGAAATATCCATCAGCCGCTGATCAACGACCCGGAGTACCCAGAGAGCGCTGATTACGTGATTATGGAATCCACCTACGGTGACCGGAGCCACGGTCCGAAACCGGATTATGTACCGGAGCTGGCAAAAATCATTCAGGAAACGCTCGACCGCGGCGGCAACCTCGTGATCCCGTCGTTTGCTGTTGGAAGAACGCAGGAGATGCTGTACTTTATTCGTGAAATTAAGGCAGAGCATCTGGTTCACGGCCACGGCGAATTCCCGGTTTACGTGGACAGTCCGCTTGCCGTTGAGGCAACCAATATTTTCCGCGATCATCAGAAAGAGTGCTACGATTCCGATGCAGCTGCGCTCCTTGCGCAGGGCATTAATCCGATTCTGTTTCCGGGCTTAAAGCTCTCGATTACATCCGATGAGTCGAAAGCCATCAACTTCAACGAAGCCCCGAAGGTCATCATATCCGCAAGCGGCATGTGCGATGCAGGCCGAATCAAGCATCATCTGAAGCACAACCTCTGGCGGCAGGAGAGTACGGTTCTCTTCGTCGGCTATCAGGCCGTCGGTACACTGGGACGGGCGCTGATCGGAGGCGCGAAGGAAGTGAAACTGTTCCAGGAAGAGGTTCATGTGAACGCGCACATCATCCAGTTCCCGGGCATGAGTGGCCACGCAGATCAGGAAGGACTGCTCAAATGGGCGGGCAGTCTGCGGGCAAAACCGGACCGCGTTTTCGTGACGCACGGAGAGGATAAGGTGACGGAACTTTTTGCAGAAAAACTGTGGGATGAATTCCGTTATCCGGCGATGGCTCCGTTCTCCGGAACCGTATTTGATCTGAAAGAAAATGAATTTATCGAGAAAACTGTCGGCATTCCGATCCAGAAAGAAAGTGCCGCAAATGCAGGAACCTGCGCACGAGAAGCAGCGGAAATGCCGTCTTCGACCGCCTCGTTGCGGCTGGTCAGCGGCTGCTTACGGTTATTACAAGAAACAAAGGCGGCGCCAACAAAGATCTTTCCAAATTTGCTGACCAGATCAACAGTCTCTGCGACAAATGGGACAGATAAAGCAGTCCGGTGGCTGGAAGAAAGACTGTGCTATTAATATAGAAGAAAAACCGGAAGAAAGCAGGCGGCAGGGAAGCTGTGCTGCATCAGA
>ENA-OQAS01000597-OQAS01000597.1-human-gut-metagenome-genome-assembly--contig:-NODE-597-length-18795-cov-5.371384_pt1 | contig 18795 bp, 26 predicted proteins | sample MGYA00242733_ERZ504523 | MGnify/ENA primary metagenome ERZ504523 (study PRJEB26092, sample SAMD00036239) | human gut metagenome | host: Homo sapiens | study: EMG produced TPA metagenomics assembly of...
GAGGCCTACCTCGTGTACTATCGGGACGGGCGCATCAAGAAGTCCCTCGAGTGGCTGAGCCCGATGGAGTACCGCAGGAAGCTTGGATACGCCTAGGCGCGGTCCAAGAAATCGTCCGCACCCCCAAGGCTACTCAGAGACATAAAACAGTCCGTATTTCACCGCAACTTAGGGTGGGATGGGGCTAGTGGCGGGATTGGTGGCGGAGCTTGTCGATGGTGGAGTCGGTGCTTCGGCTGCGGGCTTCGGCGGCGCGGTCGCGGGCGTCGGTAGCGGTTTGACGCTTGCGGCGGTAATCGATCATGCCTTGGATGATGGGCTTGCCAAAGCTCACGACATCATCGTTGTAGATGGCGGTTCGGGCTGCGAGGAGGCAGTCGGTAAAGTCCATATGCGTTTTGCCGAACAGTTTGATGGCAAGGGCGACAACGGTGGGCTCGTCGACCATGACGTCATCGAGCAGCCTTTTCATGGCCGCAGCAATCTCAACGCGGGGAACCTTATAGACGTCTCGCAGTGTGACCACGACGCGCGTGATGATTTCGGGGTAGACGCGAGCGGTGCGCGTGGCGATGACCTTGGCGGCGCGCGGTGAAAGAACTTCGTCGTCGTCAAGCAGGTAGCGCAGGATGACGGTCTCGTCGATGATGGTGCTACTCATGGATATCTACTTCCTCGGGACCCAAAATCGAATCGTCGCTTTCTGTGGCAAGGTATTCAATCCAGGCATTGCGCTCCTCGGAGCGGCGATTGGGGTCACCGTATGCTTTGAGCGATCCATAGGCGGCGGTGCCGTCCTTTGAGCGCACGGCGACCGGCTGAAAGGGGAGCTTGCGCATCAAAATGCTCTGCGCGACAAATAGACGGACGGCCTCGGCGAGCGATGTGCCAGGCGTCGTAGAGATGTTCGGCATGCTGCTTGTCTTCCTCGCGAATGCGCACCTGCAGGATGGCTCGTTTTTGAGTCGATGACATCACTGGCCCCCTTAATGAGCGTGCAATATAGTCGGTCAAATGCGGCATGTGCCGATACTTGAGCATCTTATAACGATTACTTTATTTCGCTCAAGTAAATAACCATTAACTTGAATACAAGCGTAGTACATCTAAAATGAGAGCGCGTAAAAATCTCTGAGGCGTACGCATGTAATACACTCACCTTTATAGCTTCTAGAGAATAATTCCAACCTGCCAAAACCCCTGCAATACACCCGTAATGCAGGCCTATGCTCAAGTTTGCCAGCTGCAACTGCGTATATTTAGCCTGTATATCGTTGGAGGAACTCTATCGAAGTGCCTGTTTCGCCGCATGCGCTCGATACGTCGATGCCGGACCACGGGCGGTCCGGGACAACGTCGACAGGGTCTCTCCGGCATGGGATTCAGGAGGGAGTGAACAACATGGGCAATAAACGAGTCGTGGCTGATTCCTCGCGCTGCATTGGGTGCCAAACCTTTATGGCGGCGTGCATTGAGGCACACGATATCCCCGGCAACATCGCCGCACCTCGCTTGCGCGTAACGCGCACCTACGAGATCTCCGCGCCGGTGGCATGTCACCACTGCGAGGACGCTCCGTGCGCGAAGGCCTGTCCTACGGGCGCCTTGTTCTTTGATCCAAAGAACCATCGTATCGGCGTCAACGAGGACAACTGCATCGGCTGCAAGAGCTGCGTCATGGCCTGCCCCTTTGGCGCCGTGAGCGTGGCGACCACGCAGGTCCCCGTCTTGATGGGCGACGTGCGCGTGGGTTCGCAGACAAAGAGCTTCGTGCTCAAGTGCGACCTGTGCGTGGACCGTCCCGGCGGTCCGGCGTGTGCCGAGGCGTGCCCGACCAAGGGCCTCACCCTGGTAGACGAGGAGCGCCTGGCGGAGCTGACTGCCGAGCGTGCCCGCGCCACCATCGAAAACGAGGCGTAAGCGTCGGGGCGACAGGCCCAATGATTGTCAAATACGTACCGAGTATTCGGTATCAGAGAAAGGAAGGAGGGTGTCATGGAGAAGCATAAAGTGATCTGCCCGTATTGCGGCGCCGGTTGCCAGTTTAACCTCCTGGTCCAAAACGGCCAGGTCGTGGGTACCGAACCGCTCAACGGCATCACCAACCAGAGCGAGCTGTGCCTTAAGGGCATGAGCGGCTACGACTTCATCAACGACACCAAGATCTTGACTCCTCGCGTACTGCACCCGATGATCCGTCGCACCAAGGGCGCGGATCTTGAGCGCGTAAGCTGGGACGAGGCACTGGATTTCACCGCATCTAAGATGCAGGCCATAATTGACGAATATGGTCCTAACGCTGTCATGACCACCGGCTCTTCGCGAGGCGGCGGCAATGAGGCGAACTACGTCATGCAGAAGTTTACGCGTGCGTGCATCGGCACCCACAGCGTGGACAACTGCGCCCGTACTTGACACGGCCCTACTGTCCTCGGTCTGATGGACACGGTTGGTTCAGGTTGCATGTCATGCTCCATCCCCGGTATGGAGGATGCGGGCTGCATTTTCCTCTTCGGCTATAACCCTGCCGATTCGCACCCCATCGTCGCAAGGCGTATCGTGCGAGCCAAAGAAAAGGGTTGCAAGATCATCGTCGCCGACCCGCGCCATATCGAAACCGCGCGTATCGCCGATATCTACCTTCCGATCAAGAACGGTTGCAACGTTGCGTTCCTCAACGCCTTTGCCAACTGCTTGGTCAACGATGGCCTCTACGACAAGGAATTCGTCGCCGAGCACACGAACGGCTTTGACGAATGGTGGGAGACCATCAAGAACTACACTCCCGAATCCGTACAGGACATCACGGGTGTCGAGCCCGCGTTGATCCACCAAGCTGCCGAGATGTACGCCACGGCGAAGCCCTCTGCCATCATTGGCTGGGGTATGGGCGTATGCCAGCAGAAGCAGAACCTGAAGACGGTGCACACCATCGCCTCCATCGCCTGCGTTGCCGGCCAGATCGGCAAACCCAATTCCGGCCTCGCGCCCGTGCGTGGCCAGAACAACGTCCAGGGCTCCTGCGATATGGGCATGCTGCCCAACCTGTACCCTGGCTACCAGAAGGTCACCGACCCGGCAGTGCGTGCCAAGTTTGCCAAGGCTTGGGGCGTACCCGAGGAAAAGCTCCCGCTCGAGGAGGGCTACAAGCTCACCGACCTGGGCCACCTGGTCGACGAGGGCAAGGTGCACTGCTTCTACAACTACGGCGAGGACCCGGTGCAGACCGAGCCCGATTCGGCCGGTATGCGCAAGACGCTCTCCGAGCTGGATCTGTTTATTTGCCAGGACATCTTCATGACGCAGACGACCATGCTCGCCGACGTCATCCTGCCCGCTACCTCTTGGGGCGAGCACGAGGGTGTCTTTACCGCATCCGACCGTAGCTTCCAGCACTTTGACGCGGCTGTTCCGCCCAAGGGCGAGTGCCGCCACGACTGGGAGATCTTCGCGGACCTGTCCACGCGTATGGGCTATCCCATGCACTACGACAACACCGAGCAGATCTGGAACGAGTGCATTAGCCTGTGCCCCAACTTTGTGGGCGCGACCTACGAGAAGATGGCTCCCGAGGGCGGTTACGCCAGTGGCCGGTCAAGAGCACCGATGTGAACGACCACGGTACGCCCGACATGTTCGCTGGTGGCAAGTTCACCACCAAGGACGGCCGCGCCAACCTGATGGCGCACGACTGGGAGGCGCCCTCCGAGCTTCCCGACGATGAGTACCCGCTCATTCTGTGCACCGTCCGCGAGGTCGGTCACTACAGCTGCCGCTCGATGACCGGCAACTGCAAGACGCTGGCGCTGCTCGCCGACGAGCCCGGCTTTGTCCGCATGAATCCCGCGGACGCCGATGCGCGCGGCATCAAGAATGGCGACATCGTCTCGATTCACAGCCGCCGCGGCCAGGTATACAGCCGCGCCGACGTGAGCGACCGTATCAACAAGGGCACGGTCTACATGACCTACCAGTGGTGGATCGGCAAGTGCAACGAGCTGACCATGCACAAGGTCGACCCGGTCTCGCATACGCCCGAGGACAAGTTCTCCGCCTGCCAGGTCGACGCTATCGCCGACCAGGTTTGGGCAGAGGGCGAGGTGGAGCGTCAGTACACCGAGCTCAAGCAGGCTCTGGTGGACGCCGCCGCTCCCCAGGACGTGAGCCCGGCGCCGCCAAGTTCGACGACGAGACGCACGTGAATCAAATCGTGTAGTCCCGTTCTCGTTGGCTTTTTGGGCCGGGCGTCCCGTACGTTCGGGAGCCCGGCCCGTTATTTTGAAAGGAAGTGGGGATGAACCGCTTCATCGACATCAACCCGGAGAGGTGCATCGGCTGCGGAACATGCCAGTCCGCCTGTGCCGACGCCCACCGGATGCAGGGTCTTCAGGATACGCCGCGCCTGGCGCTCGTGAAGACCGGCGGTATTTCGGCCGCCCTTGCCTGCCACCATTGCGAGGGTGCCCCCTGCGCCGAGGTCTGCCCGGTGAATGCCATCGAGCACGATGCGACCGCATCCACGTCAAGGAGCAGGAGTGCATCGGGTGCAGGCTGTGCGCCATCGCGTGCCCCTTCGGTGCCATCCATCCCGATGGCACGTCTATCGCCGGTGTCGCAGGCATGTGCGACCCGACGCCTTCGTATCCTAAGTCCCTGAGCAGCCTGCTTACGTGGGCTCCTGGCCAGTACACCTGCGCTGTCAAGTGCGACCTGTGCGCCTTCGATCCGGAAGGCCCGCATTGTGTGGCGGCGTGCCCCACCAAGGCACTGACCGTCATGGGCGGCGCGGCCGATCGCGAGCTCGACGAGGCCAAGCGCCTGCGCTCGATCGAAAACGGTCCGTCCGTCGACGTTACCGCTGTGGCCCAGGGTCTGTCCGAGAAAGCAGAAGGGAGCGTAAACAATGGATAGCATGACGCTGTTTATCGCATCGCTTGCCGTCTCGTGCATCGGTGCGCTCGCCTCGGTTCTGCTGATCAAGGCCGATAACGCCGCCAAGACCGCCGGCTGCCTTATCGGCGCCGTCGCCGCGGTGCTTTCGTTTGTGGCCGGTATCCAGGCCGTGCTGGGCGATGTCACGTCGGTCGACACCATCGTGTTCTTCCCGTTTGCCCATTTCCAGCTGCTGCTCAACCAGCTGTCCGGCCTGTTCGTGGCGCTCATCTCGGTGCTCGCGTTTGCCGGTTCGATCTACGGTCTCAACTACTTTGATGAGTACCCGGGCAAAAAGGGCCGCGCCGGCTTCTTCTTTAACACCTTTGTGGCGTCCATGATGCTCGTCATCACCGCCGACAACGTGTTTTGGTTCCTGGTCGCCTTTGAGCTCATGTCGCTGACCTCGTACTTCCTGGTCGTGTTCGAGGAGAACGAGAACTCCATCCATGGCGGTTGGCTCTACTTTGTGATCGCGCACGTGGGCTTTGTGCTCATCATGGCGAGCTTCCTCACCATGACCAACTTCGCCGGTGGCTCGTTTGCCTTTGCGGATTTCCGCGCCACGCAGTTTAGCCCCGCGGTCGCATCCGTGTGCTTCGTGCTCGCCTTCTTTGGCTTTGGCGCCAAGGCCGGTATCATCCCGCTGCACGGCTGGCTGCCCAAGGCACATCCCGAGGCGCCGTCCAACGTGTCGGCCCTCATGTCCGGCGGCATGATCAAGATCGGTATCTTCGGCATCCTCAAGGTTGGTCTCGACCTGCTCTCCGCCTCGGGCGTCAGGTCTGGTGGGGCCTTATGGTCATGGTCTTCGGCGCGATCTCGTCGGTCCTCGGCGTGGCATTCGCCCTGCAGGAGCATGACATCAAGCGCCTGCTGGCCTATCACTCCGTCGAGAACATCGGCATCATTCTGCTCGGCGTCGGCGCTTCCATGGCCGCCATGCACTCAACTCGGTCGGCATCGCGTCCTGGCTCTGATGGCCGCCCTCTACCACACGTTTAACCACGCGATGTTTAAGGGCGAGCTGTTCTTGGGCGCCGGTGCACTGCTGTACTCCACGGGCACGCGCAATATGGAGAAGATGGGCGGTCTGTTCCGTCGTATGCCGGCAACGGCCATCTGCTTCCTCGTCGGCGCTCTTGCCATCTCGGCCATCCCGCCCTTCAACGGCTTTGTGTCCGAGTGGTTTACCTACCAGTCGCTGTTTAACGCTGCCATGCAGGGCGACAAGGCCGTCATGATCGTGGCCGTGTTCGCTGCCGTCGCGCTTGCCATTACCGGCGCGCTGGCTGTCACGTGCTTCGTCAAGGCCTATGGCGTCTCCTTTGCCTCCGCGCCCCGCTCCGAGGCCGCTGCCAATGCCAAGGAGGTTCCCGCCCCCATGGTGTTTGCGCAGGGCCTGCTCGCGGCCATCTGCGTCGTGCTGGGCATTGGCGCTCCCGTGATCGCGCCCGTGCTGGTCGATGTCGCCGCGTCCGTGCTGCATCCGTACGGTGGCGTGTTCGCCGCCGAGGGCATGGAGCTCATGAACCAGTACTCCGGCGCTGCCACCTCCACGCCCGCGATCGCCATTGCGCTCGTGGTGCTCGTCGGCCTTGCCTGCGGTTATCGCAAGCTCAAGACCGTCGGCAAGGTGCAGAAGTCCCAGCCGTGGGCATGCGGTTATGCTCCCAACGAGCATATGCCCGTCGTGGCCAGACCTTTGCCTCCGAGGTGTCCTGGTTTATGCAGCCGCTCTACACGCTGCGCGACCGCTGCACGGCCGTCTGCTGGTCCATCGCGCACTTCTTCCAGAAGCTCACCGGTGTGGCCGAGGCTGTGGAACCCGTACCCGACAAGGTTCTCGTCGATGCCCCGCATAAGGGTGTCGAGAAGCTCGCCGACCTCGCGACTAAGCTCGAGGGCGGCAACTACAGCATCTATATCTGCTACATCGTCGCGGCACTCGTGGTATTCCTCGTGCTCGCCGTGCAAATGGGTTAAGGAGGGGAGAGCATGAACAACATCGTACTTGCCGTTCTGCAGGGCGTGGTCGTCATGGCCGTCGCACCGTTCTTCTCCGGTCTCGGTCGCGTTATCCGCGCCAAGATGCACAACCGTCGCGGCCCCAGCATCATGCAGGACTATCGCGACCTGGCCAAGCTCTTTGCGCGCCCCGAGTCCCAGAGCGAGGATGCGAGCTTTGCGCTGCGCATTATGCCGCCGCTGTTCTTCGCCGTCGCCTTTATGCTCGCGATGGGTCTGCCGCTCTTTACAGCACAAAGCCCCATCCCGGTCTTTGGTGACGCCATCACCATCATGTACAGCCTGGCGCTCGCCCGCTTCTTCTTCGCCCTCTGCGGTGTGGATTCGTCCAACGCCTACGCCGGTATCGGCGGCGTTCGCGAGCTGCTCATGAGCGTGCTCATCGAGCCGTCCATGCTGCTGGCGCTGTTTGCCGCCGCCTGGTGTGCGGCTCCACCGACATCGCCACCATGGGTCAGCACATCATGACGGGCGCCATCGACGCGCCGGTCGCCGTGATCCTCGCCGGCATCGCCTTTGCGATTGCCTGCTACATGGAACTCGGCAAGCTGCCCTTTGATCAGGCCGAGGCCGAGCAGGAGCTTCAGGAAGGCCCGCTCGCCGAGCTTTCCGGCCCGTCGCTCGCCATGGCCAAGCTCGCCATGTCCATGAAACAGGTCCTGGTCGTCGCCTGGTTCTGCGCGATCTTCGTCCCCTGGGGCGAGCCCGCGGCCGTGGGTATCGCGGCCGTTCTGGGCGCGGTCATCTTCCTGGTGAAGTGCCTGATCGACTTTGTCGTATGCGGCGTAATCGAGAACTCCTGCTCGCGCTCGCGTTTTAAGGTGCTTGGCAATCAGACCTGGGCCGTCGTGGGCATCGCCGTTCTGGCGTTTGTCTTCGTGGTCGTCGGCGTGTAGGAGAAGGGAGAAACAATGTCATTTGCAGTCAGTCTGTCCCTTCTGGCTTGGTCGCTATCGCGGCCCCGATGGTGGCTCGGTGCTCGTCGCCCTGTCCCCCCGTCCGTACGCCAAGTGGTTCAGCGTTTTGGGTGCCGCCGTCTCGACGGTCTGCACCGTCGCCCTCGCCGCGAATTTCGCTGGCGCCGGCATGCCCGACACGCAGGTCCCCCTGATCTCGTTTGGGCAGACCCTCGTCATGGGATTCACCTTCGATCGCATGAGCACACTGCTCGCGCCCGCCTTTGTGGGTATCGGCCTGCTTGTCGTGATCTATTCGATTCCCTATATGAGCGAGAATAACCGTGAGCATCCCGACGCACCGCGTCGTCGCTTCTACGCGTACCTCGCGACCTTCATCGGCGCATGGCCGGCCTTGTGTACAGCTCGACCTTTTGGGCCAGCTCGTGTTCTTTGAGATCACGGGTGCGTGCTCTTGGGGCCTCATTAGCTACTACATGTCGCCTACCGCCAAGAAGGCCGGCATGAAGGCCCTGATTATTACGCATATCGGTGCGCTCGGCCTGTATCTGGCGCCGCCATCGTGTTTGCCCACACCGGCACCTTCGCCATCACCGCGATTGCCGGCCTCGACGCCAAGCTCAAGGCTATCGTCCTTTTGCTCGTGCTGTTTGCGGCTTGGGCAAAGTCCGCACAGGTCCCCATGTACATGTGGCTGCCTTCGGCTATGGAGCACCGACGCCTGTTTCGGCCTACCTGCATGGCGCCTCGATGGTTAAGGTCGGCGTGTGCGTGTTCGCGCGTGCACTCGTCTCTGCCGGCGAGATTCCCGAGATCGTGGGCTGGGTCGCCATTATCGACGCCATGGTCACCATGCTCTTTGGTTTCCTTATGTACCTGCCGCAAAAGGACATGAAGCGCCTGCTGGCCTTCTCCACGATCGCCCAGCTCTCCTATGTGTTCTTTGGTTTGGGCGTTTCGGTCTTTGGCAGCCAGCTGGCCTTTGACGGTGCCGTGTGCACATCTTTAACCACGCTTTCGCCAAGACCCTGTTCTTCCTGATCGCCGGTTCGTTCTCCTTTACCCTCGGCACGCGTATGCTGCCCAAGCTTCGCGGCATCGTAAAGAAGTACCCGATCTCGGGCGTGGGCTTTGGTGTCGCGGCGCTCGCCATTGCCGGCGTGCCGCCCATGAACACGTTCTTCTCGAAGTTCCAGATCATCGCCGGCGGCTTTTCCGTGGGTGCCGGCAACGTTGCGATCCTGGTGCTCGTGTGCATCATGTCGCCGAGACCGTCGCCACCTTTGCCTGGTTCCTCAAGTGGATGGGCTATTGCCTGCCCGGCGAGCCGAGCGACGAGGTCGCTGCGGGAGCCCCGCTTCCCCGCGCGATGGCGTTCGTGTTCATCGTGCTCATCATCATGGTTATCGTCAGCGGCCCGCTTTCGGCCAGCTGGATCGGTTAGGAGGTAGAACGACATGGGTTATTCGATCGTCAACATCCTTGGCGGCCTTCTGATCGTCACGTCCACCATGGTGGTCGTCTCAAAGAACATCAAGCACGCCATCAGCTGGTATGCGGTGCAGTCACTGGTGCTCGTGGGACTGCTCGCTACGCTCGGTGCCACCACCGGTGCGCAGGAGCTGCTTATGTGGGCTGGATCTGCTTTATCACCAAGGTCGTCCTGGTCCCTTATATCCTCAACCGCGCATACAAGAAGATGGGCGAGCCGAGCGACGCATCGCTCAAGGCCGGCCTTAAGCCGCGTGGGCCATTTGCATCATTGCCGTCGAGGTCGCGATTTGCTTTGCCGTCGTGACGCAGATCAGCCTGCCCACGGCCGAGGTTGCAACGCCAGCGCTTGCCATTAGCTTCGCTCACTTCTTCGTGGGCCTCACCTGCATCATTTCGCAGCGCAACATCATGAAGCAGATCTTTGGATACTGCCTTATGGAAAACGGCAGCCATGTGACGCTCGCGCTTTTGGCCCCCACCGCTCCCGAGATCATCGAGATCGGTATCGCCACCGACGCCATCTTTGCCGTCATCATCATGTCCATCGTCGTGCGTCGCATTTGGGACGACTCCCACTCGCTCGATGCGCGCGACCTGTCCGAGCTGAGGGGGTAGTCCATGGAAACGTTGATTTTCGCCCTGCTCGCGACTCCTTTGGTGTTCTCGCTGGTCATGGCGTTTTTGCCCAAGAACACGTCCTATAACGTGTTTGCCGGTCTCAACCTGGTCTCCGTCGCAGCCGTCCTGGTGCTGTCGATTGTGACGGCTGGTGACGTCCTTATGAGCGGCGACACCGCGAGCGCTCTTGGCCTGTGGTTCCACCTCGATTCGCTGGGTGCCATCTTTGTGCTGCTCATCGGCTTTATCGGTTTTCTTACGGGGCTGTTCTCGCTGCCCTATGTAAAGGCCGATATCGAGGAGGGCTCCATGCCCGCCGACGCGCCAAGCAGTATTTTGCGCTGTTTAGCCTGTTCGTGTTCACCATGCTGCTCGCGTGCCTGTCCAACAACATGATCCTCACGTGGGCCGCCGTGGAGGCAACCACGCTTTCCACCGTGTTCCTCGTGGGCATCTACAAGAACAAGACGGCCCTCGAGGCTTCTTGGAAGTATGCGATGGTCTGCACCGCCGGCGTGGCCTTTGGCCTGTTCGGTACGCTGCTGATCTACGCCAACGCCGCCGACGTGATTCCCAACGCCCACGAGGCCGCATTTCTGTCGTGCGTGCTGCCGTATGCCGACCAGTTCGACCCGACGCTCATGCGCCTCGCCTTTGCGTTTATCGTGATCGGCTTTGGTACCAAGGCCGGCCTGTTCCCCATGCACACCTGGCTGCCCGATGCCCACTCCCAGGCCCCGAGCCCTGTCTCGGCCCTGCTCTCGGGCGTGCTGCTTAAGTGCGCCATGCTCGTGATCATGCGCTTCTACGGCTTTACCATCCAAGCCGTGGGCGCCGAGTATCCGCAGCTTTTGCTGTTGATCGTCGGCACGCTGTCCATTTTGGTGGCGGCACTTTCGATGTTCCGCCAGGACGACCTCAAGCGCCGCTTTGCGTACTCGTCTGTGGAGAACGTGGGCGTTATTGCCCTGTGCCTGGGTATCGGTGGCCCGCTGGGTATCGCCGCGGCCCTGCTGCACTGCGTGTTCCACGGCTTTACCAAGACGCTTGCCTTCTGCGTGTCCGGCAACATCCAGCACGCTTTTGGCACGCGTAGCCTGGCCAAGATCCAGGCGTCGTCGAGGTTGCTCCCGCAACCGCCGCGCTCGCCGTCCTGGCGCTGCTCGGTCTTGGTGCCTTCCCGCCCTTTGGCATGTTTATCTCCGAGTTCCTGACTTTTGTCGCCGGTGTTACCGCTGGTCCCATGTGGCTGGTCGTCGTGGTCGCCCTCGGTCTTACCGTGGCCATCTCCGCGCTCACCCGCATCGCGCTCAAGTCGGTATTCGGCCATGCGCCCCAGGGCATGGGCAAGCATGAGGCCCCGGCGCTCATGCTTATCCCCGAAATCATCCTGCTGTCATGATCTTGTGGTTTGGCATCGCCACCCCGCTGCCTCTTGTGCACGGTGTGGAGACCGCGACCGGCATCGTGCTCGAGCAGAGCACCGAGGAGCTTCACGCGACGCCGATGTACCGCGCTGTGTTCGGTACCGAGACCGCTCAGAGCGAGGTGGAGTAACGAATGATTGAAACTGAGAACAAGGTGTATGCCCGTCGCTGCGAGAGCCATGTCGAGGCCCTGCGCCGCGCGTTCCGGGCTGCATCGAGAAGGTCGAGTGGCAGTGCGAGGACCAGCTGACGATTACCGTCAAGCAGGACAAGCTGCCCGAGGCCGTCCACTACCTGTATTACGAGCGTTACGGCTGGATTCCCGTGATTGTCGGCAACGACGAGCGCTCCCTGTGCGGCCGTTACGCCGTGTACTACGTCATCTCCATGGAGGGGGAGGACCCCGGCTGGGTTACCGTGCGTGCCGAGGTCGACCCCGCCAAGATGACGTTCCCGTCCGTGACGCCGTTCGTCCCCGCCTGCGTGTGGGGCGAGCGCGAGCTGCGCGATATGTTCGGCCTGATTCCCGAGGGTCTGCCCGACCGCCGTCGCCTGGTGCTTCCCGACGATTGGCCCAGCGGGCTGTACCCGTTGCGCAAGGATTCGATGGATTACCGTTTCCGCCCCGCCCCCGCGAGCGACATGGAAAACTACGAATTCTTGGCCGACACCAAGGGCAAGGAGACCACGCTCGTCCCCATGGGACCGTTGCACATCACCTCCGACGAGCCCGGCCACTTCCGCCTGTTCGTTGAGGGCGAGACGATCGTCGATGCGACTACCGTCTGTTCTACGTGCACCGCGGCATGGAGAAGGTCGCCGAGACGCGCCTGAACTATGACGCCGTGACGTTCCTCGCCGACCGCATCTGCGGCATCTGCGGCTGCGCCCACTCGGTGGCCTATGCCGAGGCCGTCGAGCGCGCCCAGGGCATTCATGTCCGCCGCGCGCCAGTACATCCGCGCCATCATGCTCGAGGTCGAGCGTCTGCACTCACACCTGCTCAATATTGGCCTCGCATCGCACTACACCGGCTTCGACTCCGGCTTCCAGCAGTTCTTCCGCGTCCGCGAGAAGTCCATGGACCTGGCCGAGAAGCTCTCCGGTCACCGCAAGACCTACGGCCTCAACGTGATCGGCGGCGTGCGTCGCGACATTTTGGCCGAGCAGAAGCTCTCCACGCTCACGACCATCCACCAGCTGCGCTCCGAGGTTCAGGAACTCGTCGACATGCTGCTCTCCACGCCCAACTTTATCGAGCGTACGAGTGGCATCGGCATTCTGGACCGCAAGATCGCTCGCGACTTCTCGCCGGTCGGCCCGCTCATGCGCGGCTCGGGCTATGCCCGCGACGTGCGCTTTGACCATCCGTTCGACGGCTACGCCGATCCGGATGTCCAAAAGATGCATGCCGCCACGGCCGACACCTGCGATGCCTTCGGCCGTACCGCCGTCCGCATCCAGGAGGTCTACGATTCGATTGACATGATCGAGACCATGCTCGAGAACTGCCGTCGGCCCATCCTCACCACGGATTGGGAGTACACCCCGCACAAGTACGCCATCGGTGCCACCGAGGCGCCGCGCGGCGAGGACGTGCACTGGGCCATGCTCGGCAACAACCAGAAGTGCTACCGCTGGCGCGCCAAGGCCGCCACGTACAGCAACTGGCCGGTCCTGCGCTACATGTTCCGCGGCAACACCGTGGGCGACGCGGCGCTGATCGTCGGCTCGCTCGACCCGTGCTACTCCTGCACCGACCGCGTGACGGTGACCGATGTCGCCGCCAAGCGCGACCACGTGCTCGACAAGGAGCAGTTCGAGAACGTCTGGCGCGACAAGTCGCCGCTTGCGGGCGAGGGCACCATGGCCGCTCCGCTCGATGAGGAGGCGCTCTAATATGCTGAAGCTTTGGAAGGTTAACGCCAAGGCCGGCGACGCGACGGTCAAGTACCCGTTTGCACCGTTCCCCACCAACAAGGACATGCGCGGCAAGCCCGAGCACAATGCCGAGCTCTGCATCGCCTGCGGTGCCTGCGGCGTGGCGTGCCCGGCCGATGCCATTCGCATGGACACCGACCTTGCGGCCGATACCATTACCTGGTCGATCGACTACGGCCGCTGCATCTTTTGCGGCCGCTGTGAGGAAGCCTGCCCCATGGAGGCCATCAAGCTCACCGAGGAGTTTGAGCTGGCCGTCATGAGCAAGGACGACCTTACCAGCAAGAGCGTCTATACGCTCGAGCACTGCTCGCGTTGCGGCAAGCCGTTTGCCCCGCACAAGGAGATCGACTACGCCAAGCGCCTGCTGCAAAAGGCCGGCGGCATGGAGGCCGAGCAGGCCGCCCGTACCGTCGGTATGTGCCAGGAGTGCAAGCGCGAGCTCGACGCCTGCGCGCCGCCTCAGCCGTAAAGACCGGCAACGCGCACGGCATGGCTGCCAACGAGACGCTTGCGTCCGGTGAGCCCCAGGGCCCCGGCATGGAGTATCTGGCGGTCATGGCGTGAACCCGGAGTATATCGACCGCGAGCTCAACCCCGATGCGCCCGAGATTCCCGCCGGTCCGGCGCCGGTCGAGGGCATCATCATGGATTTTGATACGAAGGAGGAGTAACCATGGCCGAACCCACGCTTTTGCCCGAGCGGCTTCAGTACCGCCCGACCAAGATCGAGCTCGACGAGAGCATCGAGAAGGCCAAGGCGACCCTTCTTAAGAAGATCAAGCGCTCGGTGTACGTCTACCGTGTTGACTGCGGCGGCTGCAACGGCTGCGAGATCGAGATCTTCGGTTCCATCACGCCCGTCTTCGACGTCGAGCGCTTTGGCATCAAGGTCGTGCCCTCGCCCCGTCACGCCGATGTGCTGCTGTACACCGGCGCCGTGACGCGTGCCATGCGCATGCCGGCGCTGCGCGCCTTTGAGGCCGCACCCGATCCCAAGATCGTGGTGTCCTATGGCGCGTGCGGCTGCACCGGCGGCATCTTCTACGACAACTACTGCGTCTGGGGCGGCACGGATAAGATCTTGCCGGTCGATGTCTATATCCCGGCTGCCCGCCCAGTCCCGCGCAGACCATCTACGGCTTTGCCATGGCGCTCGGTCTGCTGGACCAAAAGCTCCATGCCGAGACCACGGTGGAGGCCGCCGGCGAGCAGGCCGATATCCTGCACCCGGTGTGCCGTACAAGCTGCGCGTTGCTATTGAGCGCGAAGCTCGCGCCATGAGCGGCTACCGTTACGGCCGCGACCTGGCCAATGATTTATGGATACGCTCGAGGGCGCCCCAAGGGCGATATCGCGGTGCCATGGCGCTGCTCATCGACAAGCAGGACGATCCTCGCCGCGTTGAGGTCTACTCGGCGCTGCAGGATCTGGTGCTGGCCGGAGGTCGCTAGATGGAGCTCACGGACCGCTCTAGTTACTTTGCGGGCCCCGGCATGCTCGGCGGCTCCTTTGGCGATGCCTCGCGCGCAAGCGACGAGGCTGCGAGGGCGTCGCGACCCTGCCTGGGTCATGCGCCCGACCAGGTGGTCTTCTATGAGCTCACGCGTAAGTTTGTGGAGACCGAGGAAGACGTTCCCCAGGAGGCCTGCGACGTGCTGTACTACACGCTCGCCGTGGGCCACCACACCGGCGTGCTCGACTGCTTTGAGCCGCGCCTGTCGGTGCCGGTGGATGTGTTCTATTCGCTCGTCGACGCGCTGCCGGAGGGGGAGGCCAAGACCAAGTTCGAGGCCATCCGCTCCTTTGGCGAGTGCCAGCTCGACAAGGCGGCGGTGCCGTCGCTGCTCGAGGCCTGCGATGCGCTGCTCGACGAACGCGGTTTTCGTGGGTCGCTAAGGCCGGTATCTCGGTGTTCGACGACGACTTGGCCTGCATGCCCAGCAGGTCGCGTTTCTGATGAAGTTCCGCGATCTGGTTGAGCGCGTGCGCGATGTGTCGGGCGTGTATCTGACGGGAAGGTTGCAGTAATGGGTTGCGTTGTGGATGGACGTGTGAACGGCGCCCCGTTTGCGGGTATCGTGCTCACGGCGGGAAGCGTGCTGCGTGCCGACGATGCCGCCGGCCCCGTGCTCTCCAAAAAGATGGAGGACGCGCCCATCGCCGGTTGGTACACCATCGATGGCGGTCAGACGCCCGAGGACGACATCATTGAGGTCAAGCGCGAGCGTCCGCCTCGCCTGGTCTTGGTCGATGCTGCCGACATGGCGCTGCCCGTCGGGTCCATCCGTTTGCTCGACAAGCGTGATGTGGCCCGCAAGTCGATGTTCACCACGCATTCGCTCCCTTTGTCGATTCTGATCGAAGAGATTGAGCAATCGTGCGAAGATATCGTCTTCATAGGGATTCAGCCGGGCGACACGGAGTTTTACAACCCCATGTCCCCCGGAGGTCTTTGAGGCCGTCGACGCCGTGTACGACGCTGTGGCCGCTAACGACTTTTCCCACTTTGTCCGCTTGGGGCAAGAGCAATAGGAGCGCTTGTCCCTGCTGATTAGGAAAGAAGTGATTGACATGGCAGATTCCAAGGCAGAATATCCCGCTCCCGATTGCCTGGGGCCCGCCGCGATCGAGGCCAAGACCGAGGCCGCCGGCGTGACTAAGGCCAACCTGCCGGTTGCAAAGGCCTTTCTGTTGGCAATGTTCGCCGGCGCGTTCATCGCCTTCGGTGGTCTGTTCTTTACCGTGTTCTTGAGCGATAGCACGCTGGCTGGGGCGCCCAGCGCGTCGTGGGCGGCCTGTGCTTTTGCCTGGGCCTGGTGCTGGTGCTGGTGTGCGGCGCCGAGTTGTTCACCGGTAATTCGCTTATGGTCTGCGCGCTCAAGAGCAAAAAGATCACCCTGGTCCAGATGCTCAAGGCTGGGTCGTCGTATGGTCGGTAACTTTGTCGGTGCCCTGTTCATTGTCTTTTTGGTGTACATGGCCGGCATTTACAAGCTCAACGGCGAGGCGGTCGCCAATTCCATGGTGAGCGTCGCCGCCGGCAAGGTGACGATCGACTGGGTGACGATCTTCTTCCGCGGCATCCTGTGCAACATCTTTGTGTGCCTGGCTGTTTGGATCGGTACCGCCGGCAAGACCGTGGTCGATAAGTCGTGGGCGATTTTGCTTGCCCACTCGCCGCCTTTGTGGCCTGCGGTTTTGAGCACTGCGTCGCCAACATGTACTTTTTGCCCATGGGCGCCGTGATGCATGCATGCGGTTACGGTGCCGACGTCGCCGGCGCTGATGCGCTCAACGTTGCGGGCATTGCGTTTAACCTGTCCGCCGCCACGCTGGGCAACATCGTGGGCGGCGCGGTTCTGGTCGCGCTCGGCTACTGGTTTATCTACGCCAAGAAGTCCGAGGCGTAAGATACCGTCTGTTTGACGTTGGGCCTCCCGCGGGGCGTTGCCGTGCGGGAGGCTTTTTGGGTCTGGGGCTCGTTGCCGGGCTTTTGGCCTGTTGTCTTTGGCTGATGAAAGGGGTAATCGAGATGGCATTTGCTGTGAAGCGTGACGGTCGCGCCGTGGTGACCACATGCGGGGGATGCTATGCCGATTGCGCCTTTGCGGCCCATGTTGAGGATGGGCGTGTGGTGGCTGAACTGCCGGTTGTGGGGCATCCGTGCGCGGCGCGTGCCTGTGCGCCCGCGGGCGCATCGCCTGGACATGCCGTTTGACGAGCGCGACCGGATTTTGCACCCCATGCGCCGACGAGCTGATGGCTCGGGGTTCGATGCGATTTCCTGGGATGAGGCGTTCGCGCAGATCGCTGTGCGCCTTTTGGGGATTGTTGACGAGCACGGGCCTCGTGCGCTGGGCATGACGCTCGGCGTGCCCTCGTTCGACCGTTACTGGGCGTATCGCTTTATGCATGCGCTGGGCTCACCCAACGCGTACGGTGCCGACGGCGCTGCGAGGTAAGCCGTCTCACCGGTTGGGAGCACAGCCTAGGCTACAGCCCCGCCTCCGACCTGGCGCATACCGATTGCATCATGTACCTGGGGCGTTCCATCGTCGATTCGTCGACGATGGGGCCGTTGATGCGCTCAACGATGCCCGTCGCCGTGGGGCGAAGATTATCGTGGTCGACCCCCGGCGCAGTGGCTCGCTGCGCTTGCCGACCGCTGCTGCGCGTGCGCCCGGGCTGTGACCTTGCCTTGCTGCTGGGCATTGCGCATGTCTTGATTGCCGAGGGCCTGTACGACCACGAGTTCGTTGCCCGCTATACCATGGGTTTTGATGAGCTGGCGCAGGCTGCTGCTGCTTGGACGCCCGAGTGGGCCGAGTCGATGTGCGATGTGCCGGCGTACGATATCCGAGCGACTGCGCGTGATTTGGCTGCCGCCGCGCCCGCTGCCGTGGTGGACGCCGGCTTTCATGGCGGCATTGGCATCGCGTATGCCAATAGCACCCAGACCGCGCGCGCGATTTGTCTGGTCGATGTGCTGCTGGGCTGCATCGGACACGCGGGCGGCGCGCTCAATCCACCTACACCGCTTGCGCTGGGCGACCTGGATCCTGCGCGTTTCGCGACGCCGCTGGTGCCTCGTGAGCCAAGTTGGGGTCCGAGCGCTATCCACTGGTCGATCCGGTGCGCGGCCTGTGCACGACCATCGGTCAGTCGATTCTTGCCGGCGATTTGCGTGGGCTCATCGTCTATGCCAGTAACCCCGGTGCGGGCTATGGCAATGCCGGGGCGTGGCTATCGATTCTGGAACAGCTTGACCTGCTCGTGACCGTTGATATTGCTGGTCCGAGACGGCGCGCGTGTCCGATTTCGTGCTGCCCGACGTGACGTATCTGGAGGCCGATCGCGGTGTGGGCACGGTCGTGGGCGCCAACGATGCGCGGGTGTTCTACCGCAATGCCGTGCTGCCTGTGCAGCATGACGACACGAGACCGGGGCGGGAGATCTTTGCCGGGTTGGCTGCGGCCTGCGGCGTTGGCGAGTTCTTTGACTTTACGTCCGACGATTTGGCCGCCGCCAGGTGGCGCCTTTTGGGATCGATCTGGACGAGCTCAAGGAGCGCGGCTGGGCCGACACGGGTGTTGCGTTGCCGTCGCGTACGGGTGAGCCGGCGATTCCCTTGGATGGCGGCAAAATTGCGCTGGCAAGCGACGTATGGGAACGTGCCGGCCTGGGTTGCGTACCCAACTGGATCGCTCCATGGTGGAGCCTGGCCCGGGGATGTTTCGCCTCATTAGCGGCAATCGACCCTTTGAGTCGCATACCTCGCGCAGGCTCGCGGCCCAAGGTGCCGCCGAGGCGGGTTCCGACTTGGACGCCGTGCAGATGAATGCCGATGCTGCTGCACACATGGCATCACCGACGGTGAGATCGCCGAACTCGTGAGCGATATGGGCCGCGACCGCGTGCGCGTGGAGACGACGCCG
>ENA-OQAS01000598-OQAS01000598.1-human-gut-metagenome-genome-assembly--contig:-NODE-598-length-18779-cov-14.595968_pt1 | contig 18779 bp, 16 predicted proteins | sample MGYA00242733_ERZ504523 | MGnify/ENA primary metagenome ERZ504523 (study PRJEB26092, sample SAMD00036239) | human gut metagenome | host: Homo sapiens | study: EMG produced TPA metagenomics assembly of...
CACGCACTGGCCGAACGCCAGCTCGTAGCCGGCCGGTGCCCAATCGCAAGCGTTGCCAAGCTGCTGCGATACCTCTAAACCAGCTCTTCGGCGTTGCTGCGGTAGTCATCAACCGGCCAATCGACTTCGAATGAAGCGCTCTCGCCGGCGGCCACGTCGAAACGGCGCGTAGTCGACCATACCGGCTTGCCGTCGGCCAAAATCCGCAGCACGAAGCGATAATCGCCCGTAGACACGAACAGATTGTCGTTCGTAATACGCGCTTCATCGACCGAAACCACAATTTTCACGTTCGCATACAGCTGCTTGACTTCCTGCGCTTTCGGCGAGGGGGTGCGGTCTGCGAACAGCAGGCCGTCGCCGGAGAATTCGTAATCGCTTGGACGATCGCCGAAATCGCCGCCGTAGCACATGCGTGTCGTGCCGTCGGGCAGCTTGGTCTCGATTGCCTGGTCGATGAAATCCCAAATGAAACCGCCCTGGTACATCGGGTAGCGTTCCAACGCCGTGTATTCGTCCATATTGCCGCACGAATTGCCCATTGCGTGCATGTATTCGCAGGAAATGTACGGCTTCTTTGGACCGTCCGTATGTGCCGGGCTGCCGTCGTTCAGATAGCGTTCGATTTCGTCAGCATGCGCGTACATACGGCTTTCGATGTCCGTCACATCCTCGAATTCGCGCATGTGCACGGAACCCTCGTAATGTACCGGACGATTCGGATCAATCGTGTGCGCGTGGCGATACATCGCACGAAAAACCTCGCCCGCGCTCGACTCGTTGCCAAGCGACCAGATCAGCACGCTCGGATGGTTGTAATCGCGGCGCATCATGCTGTTGATGCGGTCCACGCACGCGCCCTCCCATTCGGGGCGGCTGCCGGGGATGCCGTCTTCAGGACGCTCGACATTGTTTGCCACCCACGTGCCGTGCGTCTCCATATTCGTCTCGTCGATCAGATACAGACCGTACTCGTCGCACAGGTCGTACCAATACTCCTGGTTGGGGTAGTGGGAGGTGCGGATGGCGTTGATGTTGTGCCGCTTGCAGAAGACCACGTCGGAAAGCATGTCCTCGCGGGTGATCGCACGCCCGCGCTTCGCGTCGAATTCGTGGCGGTCCGCGCCCTTGAACACGATGCGCTTGCCATTGAGCGTCATAATGCCGTTTTCGATGCGGAATGTGCGGAAGCCGATCTTCTGCGTCACGGTTTCGATGATGGCGCCGTCATGTCCGACGACGCGTACGGTCAGCGTGTACAGCGTCGGCGATTCCGCGCTCCACGGCGCGATGTTCGTCATTTTGCCGGAATTAAGGGCGATTTCGCCGTTGCAGGCCTGCGTTGATTCCCATACGACATTTCCGTCGCCGTCGCGCAGCGTGCTTTCGATAGTCATCGCGTCGGCGGGGTTGCGCAAGGTGAGTGCCGCGTTGAGTTCGGCGGTGTCGGCCGTACCGGCGGTGTCGGCTGCGGTGTAGTCGGCTTCAAGCTGCACGGTTTCGACGTGCGTATGCGGCTGGGCGGCGAGCTCGACGGTGCGGAACAGGCCGTGCAGTCGCCAGAAATCCTGGTCTTCCAGCCAAGAGGCGCTCGAATATTCGTAGCAGGCGACGGTGAGCGTATGCTCGGCTTCGGGGGAATCGGCGGCGTTGCCATTGCCGTTTCGCAGCGCTTCCGTCACATCGAATTCGCTCGGCGTGAATCCGTCCTCGCCGTAACCCACGAACGTGCCGTCAAGCCATACGTAGATCGCGGTGGCGGCACCGTGGAAGGTGAGGCTGACCGTGCCGTCGTTTTCCAGCGTGCGCGCAAGCTGCGCGTCGAGCGCGAATCGACGGCGGTAGATCGCCACATGGTTGTTTTCCGGAATATTTGGCGCCTGCGGATCCTCGTGACCGTCCCACGGATATTGGATGTTGACGTACTTGTTCTTGAGATAGCCGGCCATCTGCAAGTGGCCCGGCACCTCGATCGCGCCGAAATCGCCATCCTCGAAATCGACGGCCGCGAACGGAGCGCTTTCCACGTCCACGTTGCGCGCTTGTTCGATACGAACCTTCCATTCGCCGTCGAGGCTCTGCTTCGGCTCGCTCGTCTCGCCGATGACATATCGGTGGCTGGAATGTGCCGGCTTGCGGTTCGCTGCGAACACCGTCGGATCGGTGAGCCAGCTTGCACTTGCCGTGGTTGCATGTACGATTGCGAGTTCGGCTGTATCTGCCATCTTGCATCCCCCTGTATTACTTGGTGTCACTGCATCGTTGCGGTTGCGCCGTGCGATGTTGCACGACCGTTTAGTAATGAATTTTACTAACTACCGATAATATATCACACTTCATGGTATCGTGCATCCGTCGCGTGCCATGCATCGTTCCGCCACATGTCCATTTTTCACACGCCGAGGATGTGCGATAATAACAGGATGCACCGATGGCGTCCGCCCGGTGCCCACAACCGCGCAGCGTTGCCTCGCCTTTGCAAAATGCTTGCGATTCCGCGGATTTTCGATTTCCGCGATTCGAGGCATACGTAAGACGGGGGAGAGCTGACTACTCCGCGGCGCTCCCAAGGAGATCACCATGGATGATCGCAAGAAAGATCAGTCCATCCAGTCCCATGCCAATTTTGACGGCGATTCCGCTACGGGCGATCGCACGCAGATTCGGCAGGATCAGCAAAACCAGCAGCCGCCACAAATCGACCCGTCGCTTGCCGACGCGCAAGCCGTGGCCGCATCGCTCGGCGTCGATCCGAACACCGGTCTGAGCCAAGCCGAAGCTGAACGCCGACTCGCGCAATACGGGCCGAACGAGCTCGCATCCGCACCACCCGTGCCAAAATGGAAGAAGTTCCTGGCGCAGTTCAAAGACCCCCTCGTCTACCTGCTGCTCGCTGCCACCGGCATCTCGCTCATCGCATGGTTCATCGAAAAAGCCAACGCTGCGCCAGGCGCGGAAGGCGGCGAAATACTGCCGTTCGACGCCATCGTCATTGTGCTTATCCTTATCGTCAACGCGGTACTCGGCTACATTCAGGAATCGAAAGCGGAAGAAGCCGTCGAAGCGCTCTCCCAAATGACCGCGCCGCAAACCAACGTGCTGCGCGACGGCAAAATCGCACGCATCAACACCGTCGACGTGGTGCCGGGAGACATGGTCGTGCTCGGTGAAGGCGACTCCATTCCCGCCGACGGACGTCTGCTCGCCGCCGCCAGCCTGCGCGTGGCGGAAGCGAGCCTGACCGGTGAAAGTGTACCGGTCGGCAAGAACGTCGATACGCTTGCCGAGGCCAAGGCCTTGGGTGATCGCGCCAATATGGTGTTCAACGGCACGTCCGTGACGCAAGGCACCGGCCGCGCAATCGTGACGAGCACCGGCATGCGCACGCAGGTCGGTAAAATCGCGGACCTTCTGCAGGCCACGGATGATGATGACAGTCCGCTGCAGAAGGAAATGAACTACGTTTCCAAGATTCTCGGCATCGCGGTGTGCATTATCGCGGCGGTCGTGCTGGTGGCGCTTGCGCTGACCGAAGGCTTCAACGACATCCACGACGTAATCGATTCGCTGCTGCTATCCGTTTCGCTGGCCGTCGCGGCCGTGCCGGAAGGGCTCGCCGCGATTCTGACAGTCGTGCTCGCGCTCGGCGTGCGCCGCATGGCCGAACATCATGCGATCGTCAAGAAACTGCATTCCGTGGAGACGCTTGGCTCCGCGTCCGTGATCTGCTCCGACAAGACCGGCACGCTCACCCGCAACGAGATGACGGTGGAACGCGTGGTCACGCCGAGCGGCGAGGTGCAGCTGACCGGCACCGGCTATGCGCCAGAAGGCAGAATGGTTGCGATTTCCGATGCCGGGCTTACATCCACCCCGTCGCCCGCGCAGGAAGCGGCACAGCTTGAAGCCGTCGCCACGCTCGCAGTGGGCGCGCTGGCCAACGACGGCGAACTGCGCGAAAACACAGGTGCCGGCGATGGTTCCGCTGCTTCCGACATAACGTGGGAAGCCGTCGGCGACCCGACCGAAGTGTCGCTTATCGTCGCCGCACGCAAGGTGAAGGCCGATCGCAAATACGCCAACTACACGCGCATTGGCGAGATTCCATTCACCTCCGACCGCAAACGCATGGCCGTCGTCGCGCAGGACAACGCCGATGCCGGGCGTCTCACCGTCTTCGCCAAGGGTGCCCCCGATGTACTGCTCGGCTACTGCAGCCGCATCGCGGTCAACGGTGCCGTACGACCGATGACGCAAGGCGATCGCCAGCAGATCCTCGCCGCCGTGGAACGCCTGTCCGCCGAAGCGTACCGCACGCTGGGCCAGGCGTACCGGCCACTCGGCACCGCGTCGCTCGCCGCAGTGCCGGGCGTGCGCATCAACGCCGCCGGTCACGTCGCGACATCGCCGACCAAAGCGATGTGCTGGAAAGCGACTTGATCTGGGTCGCATGGTCGGCATCATCGATCCGCCGCGTACCGAAGTGCGCGATTCCGTCGCCGAAGCGCATCGCGCCGGCATCCGCACCGTCATGATTACCGGTGACCATCCGCTTACCGCGGCACGCATCGCCAGCGATCTGGGCATCATCGAAACAGACCGGAACGGCAGTGCGGCCGGCGCCGACGACTTGAGCGGCAAAGTGCTCACCGGTGTCCAACTCGACGAACTGCCGGATGAGCGGGCGTTCGACAACGCCACCCGCGAAATATCCGTGTACGCGCGCGTTGCGCCGGAACACAAGCTGAAAATCGTCGAATCGCTGCAACGGCAAGGCAATATCGTGGCTATGACCGGCGACGGCGTAAACGATGCTCCCGCCGTCAAAACCGCGGACATCGGCGTCGCGATGGGCATCACCGGTACCGAAGTTACCAAGCAGAGTGCCAAGATGATCCTCGCCGACGACAACTTCAGCACCATCGTCGAGGCGGTGCGCGAAGGCCGTGGCATTTTCGACAACATCCGTAAGTTCCTGCGCTATCTGCTGAGCTCCAACGTCGCGAGGTGTTCACCGTCTTCGGCGGTGTGATGCTCGCCGGATTCCTCGGCATCACCCAGCCTGGCAGCCAAGGTGTCACCGTGCCGCTGCTCGCCACGCAGCTGCTGTGGATCAACCTGCTTACCGACGCAGCTCCGGCGCTCGCCATGGGTGTCGACCCGTCCACCGACGACGTGATGGCCCGCAAGCCGCGCAAACTCACCGATCGCGTGATCGACGGACAGATGTGGGGCGACATCATCTTCATCGGCATCATCATGGCCGCCGTCACGCTGATCGGCATGGACATGCACCTCGCCGGAGGTCTGTTCACGGACCGTTCCGTGGATGCTGTCGGACATGATGCGCAAATGACTGAGGCGCGCACGATGGCTTCACCATCCTTGTGTTTGCGCAGATGCTCAACGCGCTGTGCTCGCGCTCGCACGACCAGTCGGTGTTCGTCGGACTGTTCGCTAACAAATGGCTGTGGGGTGCGATCGCACTGTCCACGCTGTTGCAGGTGGTGGTGATTTACGTGCCGTTCCTCAACACCGCGTTCGGCACGATGCCGCTGTCCGCCGGCGCATGGTTCGAATGTCTGGGCCTTGCGATGATCGTGCTCGTCGCGTCCGAGTTGCGTAAGTGCGTTCTACGTGCGATGCGTGAGTAGCCTGTCGTTTTCCGGCCTCCAATCCGCATTTTGCTGTGTCGTGAGCCGTTGCAGCGGCAAAATGCGGATGGGTGCTCGTTGCATCCGTCTTATAGCGCCGCCGCGCTAGACTGGATTGCGATTGGCGGGCGCGCATTGGTTGCGCGTCCGTTCGTATGACGATTGTTCCGGCGTTTTTTGGAGGAATTTCGATGCTGCTGTCCGATCGCGACATTCTCGCCGCACAGGCTGACGGCCATATTTCGCTCGATCCGTGGACCCCGGAAATGGTGCAGCCGGCGTCGATCGACGTGCGATTGGACCGTTTCTTCCGCCTGTTCAACAACCATGCGTACACGTACGTGGATCCCGCCGAAAACCAGGGCGAGCTGACCGAACAGTTCGAAGTCAAGTCGGACGAGCCGTGGATCCTGCATCCGGGCGAGTTCGCGCTCGGCTCCACATGGGAGTATGTGAAGCTTGATGCGACGATCGCCGCGCGTCTTGAAGGCAAAAGCTCGCTCGGTCGCCTCGGCATCCTCACCCACTCCACCGCGGGCTTCATCGACCCGGGCTTCGAAGGCCATATCACGCTGGAGCTGTCCAATGTGTCGACGTTGCCGGTGAAGCTGTGGCCGGGCATGAAGATCGGACAGATGTGCTTCTTCCAGCTGAGCTCGCCCGCCGAGCATCCGTACGGTTCCGCCGGCACCGGCTCGCACTACCAGGGCCAGCGTGGCCCGACCCCGAGCCGTTCCTACGTGAACTTCTATAAGGCCGACATCACCGACTAATCCGACTGTTCTAACTGACCCGGATCTACAGGATGCCCGGCGCGATGTTGTGCGCGGCAAGCCAGTCACGCAAATCGCTGAACTCCTCCATACTTACGGAATGGTCGAGCCCACGATAGCTTTTCTCCGTAAGGAACGTGTGCTCGTCCAGCCACGCGGCGGTCGCAAACAGTTCCGGCATGGGAATCACGGTATCGTTCTTGCCATAGCCGAAGAACGTCGGAATGTTGAGTTCAGCCGCGCGATCGTCCGCCGGCGCGGTTCCCGCAACAGTGCCGGGCGCAAGAAAACCGGACAACGAAATCGTCGCCGCGTAGCGTTCCGGGTGCACGCGCAGCAAGTGAATCGCCAGCAGACCGCCCTGCGAAAAACCGATCGGCACCACGGCACGGTCGTCGGGAATGTTCGCCGAAACCCAATCGTCGATTGCTTTCGCTGCGGCGAATGCGTCACGGTCCAAATCCTCGCCGGTATCCACACAATCATGCAGCCACGAGTACGCGCCGGGTGCAAAGCGGCCAGCCGGCTGCAACGTCAGCGGCGCGCGCAACGAGGCGAAATCGTTGTATGGCGCGACGTAGCGCATCATGTCGGCCAAGTCCGTCTCGTTCGACCCCCAGCCGTGCAGGCACAGGAACAACGGTCGTTTCGGCGCGGTGTTGCCGCCGCCGCGCGAATACTGCACATGCGTGATTTGCAGCGGTTCACCGAAACGTCCCGGCACCACGTCCGATTCGCGGCCGATCAGCTTGGTCTTATCATTGCTGTCTGCGCTGCCTGTTGTGTTTTCGATTGCGTCGCTCATGATTTCCAATATAGCGTGCGATTGTGGCGTACGCTCGCAGTGCGAAAAGATCCGTGAAAAGGGACGTGAAACAAGCCGTGAAACAAGCTGGGAAAGGGAGGCGAAGCAAGCGGCGAAAAAAGAAGACCCCGGTGGGATCGGCCACCGGGGAGAGAAAGGAAAGAGAAGAAGAAAGGGTTCAATTGTCGGGAACTCTTGTGTTCCTGGTCGGCTCGTTGTGCTGACAGTTCATATATAACCATTCGATGCTGAGCACATGTCTGGTGTTTTCTGAAAACTTCCTGAGAATTCGGCGGCATATGTCCAGGCGGATCAGAATTCTGATGAGCCGTCTTTATCTTCTGCGCCAGAAACTCATGCAGGATCACGAGTAATTGGTGACTTGAACAGCCGTGACAGGAGCGTTCATATTGGCCTTGGTGTGAGGTCCGAACTTAGTGCCCCATCCAACAACGTCATAGCCATGTCTGTACCAAGCTTTTGCCGTATGAGAACCAGTCTCCCAAGAGATGCGGTAGGGCCAATTCCCGGTCTTCGTTCCGGTCCCGCTAAATCCGAAGTCCGCATAAGGAACACGACTGTGGACAAGGCATGAGTCACGGCCATTGCAAATATTGTTGACCGCAATCCTAGGCTTCGTTATACCTTGCTCACGGCGGTAATTTTCCCTGTTTCAGCATCGATGTCAACAGTTTTCTCTGCATCGGATTGGAGGAAGTCGTACAGATCTTCCGCGGTCATAACGCCGCGTGATTGTATTTGCACGTCGATGACGGACATATCCAATGATGCGATGTCTTGCTGATCATCGTTTGTAGACGCATGAGCGGTGACAGGCAGAGCCACCATAAGTGCTAGACCAATGAAAAGGGCAGATATTCTCTTGACTATTTTCATTCAATCCCCTTTCTTTACAATGCCGATGAAGCATGACTAAACAATAGGCTATTAGGGGTATTTGTCAATCATCTTTTCGAAAGGAGCATTCGTGTCTAAATGAAACAGATAATTCTCATCTTTGCAGAGTTATCCACATTGTTTTCACTTCGGCTTATTTCCGACCGGATGAAGTGAAAAACCTCATCTTTATTCCAAGATACCTACTTTGTCTCAAATATTCATGCGTTATCATATGCAAAAGTTTTAAAAGCGCTCTTGGGTTCTGTTCCGATGATTTTCGGATGCGGACGCGTGATCCCTGCTCTTCCGTTCCTTGAGGTATTTTTCCTCGGTAGGAGGGATACATGGGATTGGCTGTTCGCGCTGGTAATACAGGTATATGCCGTGGCCGCTAAGCACGATGAACGTGCGAGGGAAACGTGTATCCTGAGCGCGCAACCCGGGTCAGATCTGCGCGTCCGCATCCACGCTCATCACATACACGTTGCGTCGCAGCTGCTTGCTTTGCGCACGCGTGATGTCGCCGGCCTCATACATGTCCTGGATCACGCCCAGCTCGATGCCGTAGCTTTCGCGCTTGACCTCCTCGGCCTGTTCCTGCGCTTCGGCGCTGATGCCCATATTCGGACGCGCCCTCAACGCGGATTCGCTGCGTCGGTAGTCCAACAGCAGGCCGGAGCAGTGCTCGGTGTTGTACGTGTCGCCGCCCATCTCCTCATACAGTCGGTCGATCACATGTTCGATCGCATCCACCTGCACCACACGCGTATGCGCGAACAGCTCATCGTCGCTGAACAGCGGGGTCGTGCGCCGGATACGGCTGTTCACGCGTTTCGCCAACGTGCCCATGCGCCGCTGCAGCGCCTTGTACCGGCCTTTGACGCGCCAGATCATACGGCCTGAATTGTGTGCGGTTTCGATGTGGCGCAGCGAGCTCATGATCTGGTCGAGCAGGCGCTCGCAGGCCTCGGCCTCCAGATCGTTCGCGGCGCGGTTCTCGGCGGGATTCGCTTGATTGCCGCGCGCACGCCCGCCAGACGGTTCTTGACGTACTCCTTCTCCCAGTTGAGCGCGTCGATCTGCAGCTGCATATACCCCTGCGGATCGATTTCGCCGGTGCGCTGTTTCAACCGCGTGATGCGTTTCGTATAGGAATCGATGACCATAAGCACCGCCCGACGGTTGTCCGGCGTGACACGGCCCGACAGCTCTTCGACCGTCCGCCGCAGCACTTCGATGGTGATCTCCGTCATTTCCGTCGACGTGTCCTTGTCGCGATTCGGCGCGAGCAGCGGCAGCAGGAAATTCGCCAGCAGCAGCGTCACCACGATCACGCCGGCGGCTATAAAGATCAGTTCGTCGCGCATCGGGAAGTTCGCGCCGGCCGCCAGCGTGTAGGGGATCGTGAACATCAACGACAGCGTGATGGTGCCCTTCGGTCCGCCGAATGTCATGACCGCGGCGGAACGCCAGCGCTGCGCCGTCATTTTGCGCCGCTTGCCGGTGGTGGTGTCGCGCGCGAGCCGGAGCATCAGCGAGATCCACAGGAACCGCATGGCGATCACCACGGCGGAGACGGTGAGGATCGCGCACATCAGCAGGCCGTTGCTGATGTGCGGATCATCCCAGCTGGCCGACATCGCGTTCGGCAGCAGCATGCCGAGCAGGATGAACACTGTGCCGTTGAGCGAGAACGACAGCACGCCCCACACGCTTGACGATACGATGTTCGTGCGTGCCACATTCGGTCCGATGCCGGTGCGGTCGAATCGGATGATCAGGCCCGCGGCCACGACCGACAGAATGCCGGAGACGTGGACCGCCTCTGCACCCAGATACAGGATGAACGGCAGGAATAGCTCCATGAGAATGCGGCTGGTAGTCGTTTCCCAGCCGAGGGAGCGCAGTGATTCGAACAGCAGGTCGGCCATGGTGCCCACCACAAGGCCGAAGATCGCGCCGCCGAAGAACGAGATCACGAATTGCGCGGCCGATTCGCCCACTTCGAACACGCCGCTGACCGCCGCCGCGATGGCGAACTGGAAGCCGACGATACCGGAAGCGTCGTTGAACAACGATTCACCCTTCAGTACGCTCGTTTGGCGTTCGGTCAGCGCCGCCTCCTTGCCGAGCGACGACACTGCGACCGCATCGGTCGGCCCGAGCGCGGCACCGAGCGCAAGTGCCGCAGCGAGCGGAATCGCCGGCCAGACGGTGTGCAATGCGAAACCGACCGCCACCATGGTCGCGATCGCCAGGCCGATCGCCAGCGACAATGACAGTTTGACGGATTTCAGTAGCTCGGTTTTGTCAATCTCATGCGCTTCCAAATACAGCAGCGGCGCGATGAACAGCACCATGAACAGTTCAGGCTGAGCGTCACGTCCGGAAAGAACGGCAGCTGTGATGCCAGCGCGCCCAACGCGATCTGCACGAGCGGCGTGGAGACCTTGGGTATGAAACGACTTAAGAAGGAGGATAATACGACGGCAGCGATGATGCATAGAATCAACTCGAATACCGCCAACGTGCCTCCTTCGCGCGTATTTCCCAACCTTTTCCAGCCTACCAAGAGGCGGTTATGAGCGTGTTTCGCCATGGGCTGACGTTCGTGCCGCTTCGGTTGGGTGCGCAGGTCGGGCATGCAGGTCGGACGTGCGGACCAGTCGTGCGGAGCGGTCGTATGGCCGCCGCTACACTGTGGCGTATGCGATGGGACGATGATATGGAACCGGCGATCGCGCTGGCCCGCGAAGCCGCCGCGGATGGCGAGGTGCCGGTCGGTGCCGTCGTGCTTGCCGCTGACGGCCGAGTGATTGGCCGCGGGCGGAACCTGCGTGAGACGTATGCCGATCCGCTTGCCCACGCCGAAGTCAAGGCGATGGCTGAAGCGGCCGCCTCGCTTGACACTTGGAATCTCGCTGATTGCACGCTTGTCGTTACGTTGGAGCCGTGCCCTATGTGCGCCGGTGCCTGTCTGCAGACGCATATCGGACGTATTGTGTTCGGTGCGTGGGATGCCAAGTTGGGTGCATGCGGTTCGGTATGGGATATTCCCCGCGATCCGCACGTCGGACTTGTACCGGAAGTGATTGGCGGTGTGCGCGAAGCGGAATGCGGGCGATTGATGACCGATTTCTTCGCGCGCCGACGCTAATTACTTTCCGAAAGAAACAAACACGCAGGGCGATGGGAAGAAAAGCGGTATGCAGTATCATCAAAGCGTCATACCAACCAAGAATCGCAAGAAAAGGATGCTGCAATGACGCTCATTCAGACTTTCCACGGCACCGCTTCCAACGGCACACCCCTTACCGCCGTGTATGCCGAGCAGCCGGCTGCCGCCGCAGCTTTTGCTCTGGTGTTCCCCGGCAGCGATTTGCCGAGATTCGTGCATTGGGGTCGCCCGCTCACCGCACCGGAAACCGTGATCAACACGTTCGACGCGCTCGCTCCGCAGCGTGTTTCCGGAGCCCTCGACTACACCGCATGGCCGAGCGTGCTGCCGACACAGTCCGAAGCGTGGTCCGGCTCTGACCGTTTCGACGTGCGCCGTGACGGCGTGGAACTGTTCTGCAAGTTCCAGGTCACCGACATCAAAGCCGAAACCGTGGCCGCCGGCAAAACCTACACCATGGCCGAAAAAGACGGCTACCCCAGCTGGAGCGTGGCCTCCGAGCCCAAGCAGACGCCTACCGTCACCGTCACTGCCGAGGACGTGGAACAATGCGTGAAACTTACGTGGACCTGTGAGCTCGATGAAACCGGCCTCATCCGCCAGCATGCGGAGGTGACGAACACCGGCGAGGGACGACTCGAGATCGGCAAGATCGAACTTGCATTCAGCGTGCCCGCCGACGCCAACGAGATCCTCACCACCACCGGTCACCATCTGCGTGAGCGTTCCCCACAGCGCCAGGACTTCACCATAGGGCGCTTCGCCAAATCCTCCATGATCGGCCGCCCCGACTTCGACGCCACCCTGCTGCTCAGCGTTGGCGAACACGGCTTCGGTTTCACCCACGGCAACGTCTACTCCGCGCACGTGGCATGGAGCGGCAACAGCGTGCTGTCCGCGGAACGACTGCCCTACACCACTGGCGTGATCGGTGGCGGCGAAGTGCTCTTCGGCGGCGAAGTCGGTCTGGAACACGGTGAAAGCTACACCACGCCATGCTCGTCGGCTCTTACGGCGAGGGGCTCAACGAAGTCGCCTCACGCTTCCACGGTTACATCCGCCGCGTGCACCGCGACTGGCTCGTGGACCATGGCATCGCGCCCAAACCGCGTCCGGTCATCCTCAACACATGGGAAGCCGTCTACTTCAACCACGATTACGACACCCTGACCGCGCTCGCAGACAAGGCCGTGGAAAGCGGCGTGGAACGCTTCGTCGTGGATGATGGCTGGTTCGGTGCCCGCCGAGACGACACCGCCGGTCTGGGCGATTGGCAGATCTCACAGGACGTCTGGCCCGACGGAGACAAGTCCCTGAAGGCGCTCGCCGACTACGTGCACGGCAAGGGCCTCGAATTCGGCCTGTGGTTCGAGCCGGAAATGGTCAACCCGGACTCCGATATGTTCCGCGCCCACCCGGACTGGGTGCTGAAGCCCACCGCCAACCGTCTGCCGATGCAGGGGCGCACTCAGCAGGTCGTCGATCTCACCAATCCTGACGCGTACGCGTACATCTACGGCGCCATGGACAAGCTCGTCGGCGAACTCGGCATCGACTACATCAAATGGGATCACAACAAATACGTCACCGAAGCGGTGTCGCCGCGCACCGGACGTCCCGCCGTGCACAACCAGACGCTCGCCGTGTATCGGATCTTCACCGACCTGAAAGCGGCCCATCCCGGTCTGGAAATCGAAAGCTGCTCGTCCGGCGGCGGCCGCGTCGACCTCGGTATCCTCGAAGTCGCCGATCGTATCTGGGGTTCCGACTGCGTCGACCCGGTGGAACGCGCCGACATCCAGCGCTACACGTCGCTGCTGGTGCCGCCGGAAATGATCGGCGAGCACGTGGGCGCCTCCCCGGCGCATTCCACGCACCGCGCCACATCGCAGGAAATGCGCATGGCCACGGCCTTCTTCGGACACATGGGCATCGAATGGAACCTGCTCAAGGAACCGCAGGAGGACATCGACAAGCTCGCCGAATGGACCGCCGAATTCAAGAAGCACCGCGAATGGTTCGCCGTCGACACCGTCGTGCATTCCGACGCGGCCGACCCCGCCGTGCGCGTGGACGGTTGCGTCATGCCGAACAAGGCCGCCGCGATCTACCGTTTCACCCAGCTGACCACCTCGCAGACCTACCCGGCCGCTCCCGTGAAGCTGCCCGGCCTCGACCCGGACGCCGTATACGAGGTGTCCCCGCTCGACGTGAGCCTCGACCTGGCCAAGCAGGACATCGGCAACGGCCAGAGCCCGCTCGGCTGGTGGACCGCCGACGGTGTGAAGATGACCGGCCGCGCGCTCGCCACCTACGGCATCCGTCCGCCGGCAATTCATCCGGCGCAAGCGTCCTGTTCAAGGTGGTGCGCGTCTGAAGTAACTGGTTTACTTTCTGATTCGCTTCCGATTTATTTTTGATTTGCCGGCACTGACCCCCTTCAGCGCCGGCAAATCGTGTAATCAGCCTATGTATCGGCTGTATCGGTCTGCGTAGTCAGCCCACATACTGCCGAATCGCCTGCGCGGCGGCGGCTTTGCCCCACATCGCCCAGTCGTGGTCGGCGATTTCGAAATCGACCGGCGCCGCCTGGCTGTGCCGGTACATATTGATGCCGTTGCGCAGGTCGCCCACGCCGAGTTTCGCGATGAACGACGATTCGCCGGCGATCATGATTTTGTCGGGCATGGCAAGATTGGCGATGGTCGCGATCAATGTACCCAAACGGAAACAGGTGCGGTTCACCAGATTCGTGGCCTGCGTTTTGCTGGCGCGCGCTGCGGCCGCAAATTCGTCGAACGTCGCCGGATGTCCGATCATTTCCGAATATTCTGTTGCGATTGAATTGTCAGTTAGGCACGTCGCGCAACCTTTATGTCCGGAAATGCAGCGCGGCCCGTCGGGGTCGACCAGAGTATGCCCGACCAGGCCATAGCTTTTGTCGGGATTCTCGATCGGCTCGCCGTTGACGGTGAGCGAATATCCCACGCCGATGCCGATCGTCACCACGGCGAAACTGTTCAATCCGACGCCCGAGCCGAACATGCACGCGTCCACCACCAATGAGTCGATGTCGTTGTAGATGCCGGTCGGCAGGCCGGTCGCCTCCTGGATCAACGCCGAAAACTCCACGGGCTTCGACCAATGCAGGAACGGCGCGAACGTCACCATCGAATCATCCACGATGTGTCCGCCCAACGAGACGCCGACCGCGCATGGCGAAGGCAATCCCGCCATTATCGCCTCGTCGGCGCAGTCCATGGTCAGCTGTTTGATGACGTCGACCACCGATTCCGGCGAATCGTCGTCGAGCGGCAGGTCATGGCAGCCGGTCACGATCTGCCCAAGCGCGTTTACTGTTACGGCAGTGATATGGGTGGTGTTGATTTTCATGCCGACGAACGTGCGCGCATTGGCGATGATGCGCAGTCCGGTCTGCGGACGGCCGCGACGTTCCGTATTTTCTTTCTGGATTGACTTTTGTGCCGATTTCCGCAAGAAATCTTTCGGTAACTTGCCGCCATGCCCCGCTGCCATTGGCGTCTCTTCGATCACGCCAGCGTAAATCAAATCACTGGTGATGCGCGATACCGCGCCTTGCGAAAGGCCAAGGATCTGTGCCAGCGTGATGCGCGAAATCGGACCGTACTTCATAATGCAGGCCGCAACCTTATGCGTGTACTCCGAGCCTTCAAACCAGTGTGGAATCGGGGAAATCGCCATATCGGACCGTCCTTACCGTCTATTTTCTTTCCAAGAATAACAAAATAACCGTTTTTTATTTCCGTACAGTGCGGGCGCGCGGAAACTGGGAATGAAAACAAGCCGATTCTACAATTAAAAAGCAACGGAGGCTGGTAATGAAGCCGGCCTGCCGTGAAAAAGGAAAATACAAAGGAGTCGAGAGAATGAAACCTGATTCCAATGCCAACACAGGCACCTTCAGGCGGATCGCGGGCCGTGCTATTACGGCTGCATGCGCGATTGTGCTGACGGTTGGGCTCGCGGGCTGCGGCAACAGCACCGCCGGCACGGTCACCTTGGATTTCTTCCAATTCAAGTCCGAGGCGGCGGATTGGTTCACCGCCAAGGCGCGTGAATTCGAGAAAACCCATTCCAACATCAAAGTCAATGTCAACAATTCGTCGGACGCCACCACCGATCTGCGCACGCGACTGGTGAAGAACCGCGAACCCGACGTCATCACCATCAACGGCGACATCAATTACGGCATGCTCGCCGAAGCGGGCGTCTTCCACGATTTCACCGACGACGAGATCGTCGACGAGCTCAATCCGGGCATGGTGAACATCGCGAAGAGCCTCGTGCAGACCACCGACAAGTCCAAGAAGCGTCTGTACGGTATTCCGTACGCGGGCAACGCAAGCGGCTACATCATCAACGCCGATGTGTGGAAGCAGGCCGGCGAGGATCCGGACAATCCGCCGCAGACGTGGAGCGAATTCATCGCGCTGCTCAAGCGGCTCAAGGCCAAGGGCGTCACGCCGGTTGAGGCGAGCACCGCCGATCCGTGGACGTTGCAGGCGCCGCTTGCATCGCTGAATTCGACGCTGGTGCCGGAATCGGAATACGCGTATCTCAAGGACGGCAGCAAGACCTTCTCCGACTTGTGGACGCCCGTCAGCGGCAAGCTGATTGAAATTTACCAGAACTACACGCAGAAGAATCCGGCCGTCACCTACCAGCAGGCTACGCAGGACATCGCTTCCGGCAAGGCCGCGATTCTGCCGCTCGGCACGTACGCGATTCCGCAGATCCGTCTGATCAACAAGGACGCCAATCTGCGGTTCGCGCAGATGCCGGCCACCGACAACGTCAAGGAACAGCAGCTGACCGCCGGCGACGACGTGATGCTGACGATCGGCGCGCATACGAAGCATTACACCGAGGCTCGCGAATTCGTCGACTTCCTGATGAGCGAGGAGAACGTGCAGGATTACTCCAAGCAGCAGTCTGCGTTCACCCCGTACAAGGATACGTACGTCGGCGATGAAGCGTTGAATGGCGTGCTCGACTTCTACAAGCCGGCAAGCTGGCTGATTTCTGTGACCACTACGTGCCGGCAAGCATCAACCTCGCCGGTTTCCTGCAGACGTTGGTGCAGTCGGGCAATACTAAACGATTCCTGAACAGCATGCAGTCGGAATACGACAAGATCGAAGCCAGGAACTTTAGGTGAGGGGAGGAACGACAATGACTGGCAATATCTCGGCCAAGCCGACAAGGCCGCCGCAAAGAAGCCGAAGAAGGTTTCGAAATACTCCAAGCGCAAGGTCGATCCGGCGTTCTACTGGATGACCATTCCCGCGATGATTCTCGTGTGCATCTTCCTGTACCTGCCGTTCCTGCAGGGCGCGATGTACTCGTTCACCAATTCGCAGGGTTACGGCGATTACAAGTTCATCGACTTCAAGAACTACATCGCGATGTTCCAGGACGCACGCGTCGGCCACGCGTATCTGTTCACGATTTTCATCGCGATTCTGATCACGCTCGGCACGAACATCCTCGGCATGTTCCTGGCGGTGCTGCTGAACTCCAAAATCGCCTTCAAGAACGGCTTCCGAGCCATCTTCTTCATTCCGTACACCCTGTCGGTGCTGGTCATCGGCTACGTGTTCAAGTACATCTTCATGACCCCGCTGCCGGCCCTCGGCCAGGCGCTGCACATCGATTGGCTGTCCACGTCCATGATCTCCAATCCGGATCTGGCATGGTTCCCGATCGTGTTCCTGTCCATCTGGCAGGGTGTGGCCTACTCCACGCTGCTGTACTTGGCGGGTCTGCAGACCATCGACAACGAAATCTATGAGGCCGCGTCCATCGACGGCGTGAACGCCTGGCAGAACTTCTGGCAGATCACGTTCCCGCTGATTGGCCCGTTCTTCACCATCAACATGGTGCTGAGCCTCAAGAACTCGCTCGGCGCGTTCGACCAGGTCATGGCATTGACCAAGGGCGGTCCGGATTCCAAGACCGAAACCGTCTCCTACCTGATCTTCCAGAACGGCCTAGGCAACGGCGAATACTCCTACCAGATGGCGAACGCGGTCACGTTCTTCATCGTGCTGGCAATCCTCGCATTCGTGCAGCTGAAGTTCTTCAGCGGCAAGGAAAAGGTCTGAGAGTAAGGGGAAGAAATCATGACTAGCGCAACTGTTGCAACCAAGCAGGCCGCCGCGCAAAGCGGACAATCGCAAGCGAAGCCGGAGAAGATCCGCAAGGACCACAGCATCAACTGGTGGCTGACGGCGGCCGTCGCCGTGCTGAGCCTGACGGTGCTCGTGCCGCTGTACTTCGCCGTCGTCACCGCGCTGAAGACGCCGGGCGAAGCGGGCACGTTCAGCCTGCCGACCACGTGGGAATGGCATAATTTCGCGGACGCGTGGAACAAGGTGAACTATCCGAAGGCCGCGCTCAATTCCGCGATCATCACCGTGTGCGCTGTGGTGCTGACGCTGCTGACGAACACGTTCGTCGCGTACGCCGTGGCAAGGAACATGGATAAGCGGTTCTTCCGCTTCCTGTACTACTTCTTCCTGGCCATGATGTTCGTGCCGTTCACCGTCGTCATGCTGCCGATCGCCAAGGAAATGGGCACCCTGCATTTGGATAATCAGCTTGGTTTGATTATTCTGTACACGATTCTTGGCATTGGTACGAACCTGTTTATTGCGATCGGCTTCATCCGTTCGATTCCGATTTCGCTGGAAGAGGCGGCGCGTATCGACGGCGCTTCGACCTGGCGCATCTTCTGGAAGATCATCTTCCCGCTGATGGGACCGATCAACGCCACGATCGCCATCCTGACCGCACTGTGGGCATGGAACGACTTCCTGCTGCCGTTGATCACGCTGACCGACCAGAGCAATCAGACGATTCCGCTGGCGCAGTACGTGTTCCAGAGCCAGTTCACGTCGAACTATCCGATGGCCTTCGCCTCCTACCTGATGGCCATGGCCCCGGTCCTCATCGTCTACATCTTCGCCCAAAAGTGGGTCGTCGGTGGTGTGATGAGAGGAGCCGTTAAGTGAACAGTCCTGTGGACTGTTCATAGGCTCCTCCTGAGCGAGCCGATAGGCGAGCGAAGGCAGGAACAACGCGGCCGTAGGACGTCTGCTTGTGAAGTAAAACTTCACAGCGCCGAGCGGAATCCTCGTTTCCCCTTTTTCGAGGATTCCCGCTTTTCGTATGCATTGATGTGATTCCGAAAGGCGCATCCCGCTTGCAATATATCTTTCATTTCCTGCTTTGCAAAACGCGCCGCAGGCAAGAAAGAAAAAACGCTTTACGTACCATGGGATATAGCAAAGTTCATCCATTCCACTTAGGCAAAGGAGCTCAATCGCGATGACGAATTTCAATCGTTCCACTCTTCCTGACACCGTCCGTTCGAATGGCGCCACCCCGAATCCATGGTGGGCCAACGCGGTGGTCTACCAGATCTA
>ENA-OQAS01000599-OQAS01000599.1-human-gut-metagenome-genome-assembly--contig:-NODE-599-length-18770-cov-2.650807_pt1 | contig 18770 bp, 19 predicted proteins | sample MGYA00242733_ERZ504523 | MGnify/ENA primary metagenome ERZ504523 (study PRJEB26092, sample SAMD00036239) | human gut metagenome | host: Homo sapiens | study: EMG produced TPA metagenomics assembly of...
CTATGTGCGACAAATCTGGTATTCTTTCTAAGAATAGTGAAGGTCTTAACTGGATGCAGAAATCTATGATGGACGTTACTAACCTTGAAGGTAAGACTGGTTCACTTGCTGATGCTTTAGTCGGTGCTGATGTATTCGTAGGTGTATCTGCTCCTAATATCGTTACTGCTGATATGGTTAAGACTATGAATAAGGATGCTATTATATTTGCTATGCTAACCCTGTTCCAGAGATTATGCCAGATGTTGCGAAAGCCGCTGGTGCAAGAGTTGTCGGTACAGGCCGTTCAGATTTTCCTAATCAGGTTAATAATGTCATCGCATTCCCTGGTATATTCAAAGGTGCATTACAGGGACGTGCTACACAGATAACTGAGGAGATGAAGCTTGCAGCAGCTTTAGCAATTGCTAACCTTATTCCAGATTCAGAACTTTCAGATACTAATATTTTACCAGAAGCATTTGACCCTAAGGTAACCGATGTTGTTGCCAAAGCCGTTATGGACTTAATTAAGTAATATATGTTACCATATTACTATTCCCTTAACGAATTTCTTCAAAAAGAATATGGCCATAAGCTTTACAAATTAGCCCTGAACGGTGGAATGACTTGCCCTAACCGTGACGGCTAATTGATACAAAAGGATGTATATTCTGTAGTGCCGGAGGTTCAGGCGACTTCGCAGGCGGCAGAAAATCCGATATGGATATTAACACACAGATAGATAATGCCAAAGCATTAATAAAGAACAAATATAATGGCGGTCATTTTATCGCCTATTTCCAGTCCTTTACTAATACTTATGCTGATATAGATTATCTGCGTAATCTTTATATGCCGGTTATCAGGCGTGATGACATAGACATTTTTATCTATAGCTACAAGACCTGACTGCATAGATGATAAAGTTCTTGATTTATTAGCTGAGCTTTCCTTAATAAAACCTGTATGGGTTGAATTAGGCTTACAGACTACCAACGAGAACACTGCCCGTTATATAAGGCGTGGGTATCCTCTTAAGACATTTGATGAGTGTGTAAGCACTCTTCGTTCTATTGGAATACGTCCAATTGTCCATATGATAGCAGGGCTTCCCAATGAAAATATGACTGATATGTTAAATACTGCTGACTACATCGCACACTGTGTGCATCAGGAATTAAGATACAGCTTTTACATATTTTACAAGGTACTGACCTTTGCCAGGATTATGATAAAGGTCTTTTTAATGTGCTTTCACTAGAAGAATATATGGATATTGCAGGACAGATAATAACTCATCTGCCACCTGATATGGTTGTCCATAGAATAACGGGCGATGGTCCCAAATCAATACTTAAAGCTCCTTTATGGAGTTCTAACAAGAAGCTTGTATTGAACTCACTCAATAAACACTTCAAAGATAATAATATTTATCAAGGACGGAACTATGTATGAATACCGATTCGACAACTCTTTATAAGCTGATGATTTTGTATATGTTAAGCAAGGTCAATTTTCCGCTTTCCAATGTACAGATATCAACTTTTATGCTCGATAATGAATATACTTCATATTTTACATTTCAGGAAACAATTAATTCATTAGTTGAAGATTCCTTTATCCAGCAAATGAATTACAGAAACAGTACACAGTACAAACTCACACAGGAAGGCGAAGATACTGTAGCGTTTTTCTATACTAAGATTTCACCTGCAATACGTGAAGATATTGATTCATATCTTGCAAGGAACAAATACGAACTAAAATCCGAGGTTGGAACTACTTCTGACTACTATCGTACTACCAATGGAACTTATATCGCACATCTTCTGGTTAAAGAAGGGGACAGCACACTTATTGAGCTTAACCTTGGAGTACCTTTAGAAGACCAGGCTAAAGATATGTGTGACAAATGGAAAGACTCAAGCCAGGATATATATGACTTTATAATGCACAGACTTTTATAATTATAATGAGGATTAATATGGATAATTGCAAATACAGACATATTCTATTCTTAAGTTATAAAGATATATGCTACAACTCAACATCATATTTTGAACAGCGTATATCAGAAGAACTCATCAATGCTGGTATTAAAGTTACACATCTTAATATTCCAAAGCCAGCCAAAGGTTTAAGCGGCACATTAGCTGATACAGCATATATGTTGCTTAAGCCTTATTTTAACGCAGATTTAGATGCCATAATTGATATTAATACGACTATTCCCTGTATTAAATATAACAATAGATACATTCTTAATAATTTTGATATTCCTGTATGGCATTACATTCTTGACCACCCACTCTACCACTATAAGGCTCTTAAAGTGCAGCTTAACAATTACAATGTAATATGCCTTGATACATTTCACGCAAAGCTAATCAGGGAAAGTTTCCCACATATCAGGGAAGTAAAGGTTATTCCGTTAAGTGCTGATGAATATTCCATCAGTAATATTTCTAAAAAATACTGTCAGGACAATATGGCTGATACTAATTCAGACAGCAGCTACAACACTTTATCATACCATAAATGTAGTAAACGTGCGGTAAAACTGCTATTTACAAGCACTTACACTGACCCTGTAAAGGTTGCACTTTTATATAACAAAAGTGGCTTAAATATTCAAAATAATAATATTAACGATAAAGATATCAACGATAATAGCACTAAAAATACACTAATTAAGGATATAGATAATGATTATCTGCTTAATGCACTTCTTAATAATCCTTCATTTACGCAGGAGAAAGCCGTCCAATATCTTAGAAGCCTTAATATATTAGACAATTCTTCTTCAACAATACAATATCTTCACAATAATTTTCTAATAGATGTATATCTGCAATGTATTATCCGTGAGGAGATTATAAGCACAATAATTAAAAACAGAATTCCAATAACTATATACGGACACGGCTGGGATGCTTTTGCCGATAAATGTGATATCTTAATTCCCGAGTACACTAAGTATCTTGATATACGAAAGGAAGTTACTTATAACAGGCTTCCAGCCATATATTCAAATGCACGTCTGTCTTTAAACCAGATGCCCTGGTTTAAAGGCGGTATGCACGACAGAATTCCACTTGCACTTATGAATGGCTGTCTTTCATTGACTGACGCAAGCACCTATTTAACTGATATTCTGAATATTGGTGAAAATGAAGGTGTATACACATACTCTCTTGAAAATATCGAAGCTGTGCCTGATATCATTATGGATATTCTAAATAACACAGCTGATGATAATTGTGTTCCTGAAATCATTAATTCATTATCCGATAAAGATTGTGTTCTGGAAAATATTAATTCATTGTCTGATAATGCAAGAGCTTACGCACATAAGCATTTTTCCTGGAAATGCTGGGTAGATAAATTTTTAGATTAATATTAATATATTTAAGAAAGCCGCCTTACAAGTAGTTCATTGATTAACTGAGCCAGCAATTGTTATTTATCATATAACAATTACTGTATTATCAAATTCCTGCCTGCAAGACGGCTTTTATTATTAAATTGGTTGATACTGTTTAGTTAAGCGTATCAGCAGTTTAAAAATGTCATTATTAGATTTATCTAATATATGGCTTTTACCTAGTTGCCACCCTGTGACATCTGTTCTTCCTGCTTTCTGATCATTTTCTTAACCATATTACCACCTACAGAACCAGCCTCAGCGGAAGTAAGGTCACCATTGTAGCCTTCCTTTAAGTTGACACCGATTTCTGATGCTACTTCCATCTTAAATCTGTCGAGTGCATCCTGTGCATTCTTCTTAGTCTTTGATGAAGTTGAACTTGAATTTGAACTAGCCATAATAAACCTCCGTCCTTATGTCCTTAGACATATTCTTTATTAGATAAGCTTCATTGCTTATCTTGGTATTATTATGTGCTTATACCGTCTGTTTATTATACCAATTATGGAAGATATCTTTCATATATCTTAAAACCGTCAAATATTACATACCAGCGGTTGCCTGCCGCAGCCATAACTGTTACATATTCTTTTCCATCTTTTTCTGCAAAATTAACAAGACAGTTATGGGCTTCATCTGTATAGCCCGTCTTTCCTGCCTTAATGGTTACTCCCGGCACTTCATTACCGACCATTCTTGAGAACATTGTGCTTGTAAGATGTATTCCCTCAGTGTGCTGTGGTGTAGACGCAGTTGTATACTGGTATGTTCCAAGAACCTTTGCACACACCTCATTACTCATAGCATATTCCATAATCATTGCCATCTCTGCCGGCGTTGTATACTGATTAACATCGTGAAGTCCTGACGGATTGCAGAAATGTGTATTCTTCAATCCCATTTCTTCGCATTTCTCATTCATAAGCTTAACGAATTCTTCTTCTGAACCAGCAGTTATCTGTGCTATTCCGTATGCCGCATCTGCTCCTGAGGGAAGTGCAAGTCCATATAATAAATCATTGGCTGTCACTTCTTCATCAACACTAAAACCTGCAACTGATGCCTGCTGTATATACAGATTATTAAGCTCTTCAAAACCAAAACGGTACGTTTTATTCAAATCCTGTATATTCTCAACCGCTATTATAAGTGACATTACCTTTGTCATAGAGGCTGGATATATTCTTGTATCTGCCTGTTTGCCTGCAATAAGCTGGTTATTGGTAACATCAAGAAGTGCCACATAAGGTGACTGTATATCACCATCAAGCATTTCCTTATAGTCTGGTGACTTTGCAGCATACTTAAATACCGGTTCCTGCTGTATAACTGTTATATTATTATCTTCTATAACATTATCTGTAAGCACTGCCTGCTGTTGTGCATTACCATCATCTGCGTGCGAACTTATTGCTTTAACTGACTTGGTGACGACAACCGATATTACTAACAGTAATATAGCTGCAAATAAATTTCTCTTGATAAGTCTTATCTGTGCCTGTCTTTTTCTCTTCATTGCCATAGCCTTCTTCTTTCTTGCTCTATTGGCTCTGACAGCTTCATCATAATCTAAATACTCACTCATACTGCCCCCAGATACAATTAATCATTAATATACTGTGTACTGACAGCAAGTTCATCGGCTAATTCTTTACCCTTAATAAGAGTAACAAGTTCAAGTCCTAAATCAACAGAAGTTCCCATTCCTCTTGAAGTTGTTATATTACCATCTGTAACAACTCTCTCTGTCTTAGGTGCAACCTCAGCCCCTTCTAACATATCTTCAAAGCCCGGGAAAGCTGTTGCTCTCTTTCCTTTAAGGAAGCCTAACTTTCCAAGTACGCTTGGTGCGGCACATATTGCGGCAATTCTGCCACCAGCTTCATTATGCACCTTAAGCATATCAATAAGCTTGTCACAATCATAATATGTCTTGTGTCCCGGTCCTCCTGGAGGAAGCATACATCTTCATCGTTACAGTTAATATCTTCAATAAGCTTATCAGCTTCAACTATAATATTCTGTGCACTTTTTACTGATTTATTACCAGTAATTGATACAGTGTCGACACCTATATTCGCTCTTCTTAATATATCTATAACTGCAAGTGCTTCTACAGTTTCAAATCCATCTGTTAAAAAAGCTAAAACTTCATTTATTAATCTCCATTTCTACTTAATGTCTTAATCTACCGATATTTTATAAAATGTTATTTATTAGCGTATTGTTTTTATAAAATTTTAATTAAATCAATTTATTTTATAGTATATCACTTTTTGTTATTTCATACCATACTTTATAACACTTTAATTACAACTTTAATTCAATTATAACTGATTATTTTTTAGTCAAGCTGAAAACATTTTTATCATTATGTCTTGTGGTTTTGAATACTATGTGTTATCATATATAAATAAATATTTGAATGTTGGAGGCACATATGTTTAAACTTATAAGTGATACTTCATGTGACTGGATTAAGGAGTACGCAGAAGAACATAATGTTACATTAGTTCCGTTATATACTACATTTGACGGACAGACTTATTATAAAGAGCAATTTGAAATCAGCTATGATGAATTCTATAGAAAAATGACAGATGAGAACGCATTTCCTAAATCTTCTCTTCCTTCTATTCAAGATTATGTTGATGCATTTATGCCATCAGTTGAGGCTGGTGTACCTATTATATGCTGTTGTATAACAACATATTTTCTCTGGTTCATACAACTCAGCCTGCACTGCAAGGGATATGATTATTGAAGATTATCCGGATGCTAAGATTACCGTTATCAATTCCTTACAGAATTCAGCTTCTATGTCTTTATTCGTATATGAAGCTATGTGTATGAGAGATGCTGGATATTCTTATGAAGATACAGTTAAGAAGCTTGAAGCTATGCGTCCTTTTGGAAGAATTATATTCACAACAGAATCTCTTGATTACTTAACTAAAGGTGGACGTCTTGTAAAGACAGCTACTATGATTACAAGCAAGTTAAATCTTCGCCCTATTATTATTATGAAGGGTGGGGAAATAGGCGTTGGCGGTTCTTTAGAACAAGAAAGAAAGCTAAAGCAAAGGTTATCGAATTATTATGCAAGCATTTTCAGGAGTCAGGACTTAATATCAATGATTATGATATAACAGTTGGATATTGTACTAACCCTGAAGAAGCAAGTGAATACAGAAAAGAAGTTGAGGAAGCTATAAGCACTAAGCTTCTAGAGTCAGGAGTTGAATTCAAGACACGTATCGGTGTTGTTACTTCGTGCCATACAGGTCCTACTGCACTTGGGGTTGCACTTATGCCTAAGTTTGATAGATTTGAGGCTTAATTAGGAGGGCTTCAAATATAAATAATGTGTCATTTGATGATTGATTTCTACCTTTATTGAGTGGCGGACGGACGTAAAATGGTGGGTGAATACACGCTGTGATGAGCGGACGAACGGGTGACACAGCTACGGTATTGTATGAAGACAATTGGATATTCTAAGCTTTCTTATTTAGGTGGTGAGGACGGACGCATACGCTCCTATTCGCCATCGTGGCTCAGTAGTCGCTTGGCAGGACACCGTGTCCTGCCATTGCTGGTTTATGGGGAAGAAAGGCTAAGAATATCTCAGTTGTCTTTATAAATCATCCTCTTTAGCTGTGTCACCCACCCGCCTCGCTCATCGCATTGCGTATTCGCTCACCATTTTGCTGGTTGTATCATTATGTACGCTGACTTATCATCGGAACAGCATAACTCTTACATATAGTTCTGGCTTTCCTCTAAATTATGAAGCTCTATACAACTACGGCTGTACAGCTGTTGCATTTTATCGCAATACAGGCAGGGGAGGGGCTTGCTGATGGCGGGGTGTGGTGCTGTGTTTTATAAGACAATTGGCGAATATTCCAAGCTATTCTTACAATAAACAGCAATGGCAGGACACGATGTCCTGCCAAGCGACTACTGAGCCACGATGGCGAATAGGAGCGTATGCGTCCGTCCTCACCACCTGCATTAAGAATAGCTTAAGAATATCCAATTGTCTTATTACACAGCACCGCACCCCGCCATCAGCAAGCCCGCTCCCCTGCCGTCCGTAATAAAATATAACCCCAAACCTATACCACCACAGTTGTATAAGCTTCACAAAAATTATAACGCCTTAATTCTCTCAAGTGCCTTAACAGTATTCTCATAAGATCCAAATGCTGTAAGTCTGAAGTATCCTTCACCGCTTGGTCCAAATCCTGAACCTGGTGTACCTACTACATTAGCTTTCTCTAAAAGATAATCAAAGAATTCCCAAGATGTCATCTTATCAGGAGTCTTTAACCAGATATATGGTGCATTAACACCACCTGATACTGTATAACCCGCTGACTTTAAGCCTTCAAGAATAGTCTTTGCATTATTCATATAATATGCAATCTGTTCTCCTGTCTGCTTCTGTCCTTCTTCTGTATATACAGCCTCTCCTGCTCTCTGGATAATGTATGGAGCACCGTTAAACTTAGTGCCATGTCTTCTTGCCCAGAGGCTGTGAAGCATAACATCTCCACTCTTTAAATCCTTAGGAATAACTGTGAAACCAAGTCTTGTACCTGTAAATCCTGCATTCTTAGAGAATGAACGAAGTTCTATGGCACAAGTTCTTGCTCCTTCACATTCATATATTGTATGTGGTACATTTTCTTCTGAAATATATGCTTCGTAAGCTGCATCATATATAATAACTGCACCTACCTTGTTAGCATAGTCAACCCATCTTTGAAGTTCATCTTTAGTTATTGTTGAACCTGTTGGGTTATTAGGAAAACAAAGATATATAATATCAGGTGTTTCCTTGGGAAGTTCTGGTGCAAAGTTAGTCTCTGCTGTACAAGGCATATAGATAACATTGCTCCACTTCTGCTGTTCTGGAATATAATCACCTGTTCTGCCAGCCATAGCATTAGTATCTACATATACCGGATATACAGGGTCACATACTGCAATCTTATTATCAACCGAGAAGATGTCTCCGATATTACCTGAATCAGACTTAGCTCCATCACTTACGAATATTTCATCAGCAGATATATCTGCACCTCTCTTCTTATAGTCGTGCTCTACAATAGCATTTCTTAAGAACTCATAACCAAGATCTGGGGCATATCCGTGGAATGTCTCTGCCTTACCCATCTCATCAACTGCATTATGTAATGAATCAATAACTACTGGTGCAAGTGGAAGTGTAACATCTCCGATACCAAGGCGGATAATCTCCTTGTCTGGGTTAGCTGCACTGTAAGCACTTACCTTCTTGGCAATTGTTGAAAACAGATAACTTCCTGGAAGCTTTAAATAATTCTCATTAATCTTAAACATTCTTCTCTCTCCTTATCCTATACATAAATCATTTGCAAGTATTATACACTACTATTATTCTAACAACAATATAAAGGATAATAAACCTAATAATAATAACCGTTACTATACATTTACCGCTATGTCCCAAGATAAAATCTTAATAATCTTTCATATTCTTCATTAATTGCAAGCACAATGTTATTATCTCCGTGTGTGTTATCAGGATGATATATTTTCAACAAATCTTTGTAACGTTTCTTAACAGAGTCAGTATCATTAACACCTTTAAAGAATATCTTGACATTTTCTGCATCAGCCATAGTTCTTCGTGCTTCGCGATACACCTTATCCCTGTACATAAGCTTTTCTCTGTTAAACCTCTCCTTGTCAATTGCAAGCTGTCTTGTCTCTTTTTCAAGTATAGTCCACTTCTGATCAAATAAAGACTGCTGGCTCTCAAGCTGTTTCTTCATAAGCTGGTTCTTTCTCTGCTGGCTTCTTAACATACCCTTCTGTATATCAATAAGCTGTCTGTCCTCTTCAAGAGACTGGCTTAATTCATTCAATCTTATATTCTCTTTGAACAGAAATTTCTTCTGTTGTTGTTCACTAAGAGTTTCAAACTTTTTCTCATCCATAAACAACCCTCTCTAATAATTACTTTGCACTATGAAACCAGAACACCTTAACAGGCTGACATCCCTCTTTGGTTCTTATCGTATGGGCCACTCCTGCGAGTGCAACAAATGAATCACCCGCCTTAATCGGAAATACCAGATCATCAAGCTTGGCATACCCCTCTCCTTCTAACACATAAAAGCCTTCCTGGTCATTATGCACGCCTGGTTTATCTGAAAATTCATTAGAAGCATATATTGTTGTTCCTGAAGCACACCCATTAGTACAGCCATTCTCTGCTGTAAGGAATCTGTGTGTTCTGCTGTCCGCTCCCTGTGTACTGATAACTTCTTCCATAGTTACATATGGCTTCATAATCTAATCCTCCTATTAAACAAAATGGAGTCAATGCCTGAACACCGACCCCACTTGACTTTATATAATTAATTATTATCTGTTCTTATATGCAAGCATCTCTGTATAAGCAAGAAGAAATGGTCCAACACCCTTAGCATCATCTTCAACGATTGGCTCTGACATATAATAATCATATGTACCTGGTCTGTTACCCTTGCCACCAAGTCCTGCTACAAGACAGATGCCACCAAGTGACATCTCACCATCTTTAATGTTAAGATATTTATCACATATTCCATTAATAGCTTTTTCTGCATATTCTCTATAGTTTTCTGGAAGATATCCTAATCTTACACCCTTAAGAATTGCATATGCCATAATCGAGCTTCCACTTGTCTCAAGATAGTTCTTCTCCATACCACCATAATTAACTACCTGATACCACATTCCGCTTTCATCCTGATACTTAAGCATTGAATCCATAAGTTCAACAAATGCGTCCTCAAGCATCTTACATTCTGCATCATACTTGTGGTCTGAATTATCAACCTTATCAAGAGTGTCAAGTAATGCCATAGCATACCATCCGCTTGCTCTCAGCCAGCAATGCTGTGAAAGTCCTGTAACCTTGTCACACCAGAATGCTTCCCTGCTGACATCAATAGCATGATAATATAATCCATTAAGAGGATTCTTCATATTCTCAATAACATACTTGAACTGTGCAAATATATCTGGATAATTCTTTCTATTATTAAACTTAGTCTCATATTCAAGGTAAAATGGCTGTCCCATATACATACCATCAAGCCATACCTGATTAGGATATATATCCTTATGCCAGAAAGATCTTGCTTCATTGTTACATCTAGGCATAATCTCAATCTGTGAATATACTAAATCAATTGCCTTTCTATACTTTTCTTTACCTGTAAGGTCATAAAGTTCAAATAAAGTCTTACCAGCATTGACATTATCAATATTCTTCTCTCCAATGTTGTATCCATCTATTGTTCCATCTTCGTGAACTCTGTAATCGATAAAATTATCTGCGAACTTAAGATACTTCTCATCCTTAGTCACATCATACATCTGAAGCACAGCCTTAATCATAACTCCATCAATATAATTCCAGTTAGACTTAAGACCCTGTCTTATCTTTTCAATATTCCACATAGGTGCTTCTGGTGTGCTCTTTTCGAGCAATTCATCAATATACTTTACAATAATATCCATCACGTTTCTCCTTAACATTCTCAATTTGTTATAATTGTATCAAATTCCGTCCAATTTTACAACATTTTTTGTCATAAAATACAATTTGTTTATAGATTTATTATACCTAAACTCTCTTGTCGTATTCTGTCAGAAAAGGTAACTGATTAATATTTTCTAAAGAATTAATAGCAGATAACAGCATTATCAGGAACAACAGCTTTATATGATACTCCCATACCATCGGTATTTCTGATAATTGAAGTAACTGTATTGACATTGCCAGCTTTGATATATTCAAGCTTAATATTCATTCCTGCCTCATATCTTATAATGTCAATATTGTCCGCAGCATTAACATCATATATATCATTGTGTCCGTCAAGCATAATATACATATGTGTGTTGCCATCAGCTACAACAGGCATAATCTTTGATATAACACCTGTTACACTTTCTGTGTTAGTAATCTCCTGCGTAGATTTATCAACAATTCCATTATCCTTAAGAAGCTGGATATAATTAGATTCACATTGAAGAACGGAATCACCAATTGCCACATTCTGGTACTTCTCTATGTTAAGCATTGCATAACATTTTACAAGCCCTGCATCATCTTTTAATGCCATAAAATATGTCGGCTGTCCACTTACATTAATTAAAAGTGGAAATGTCGCTTTATATCCAAGATTCTGCACCCGTCCTTTGGCTGAATCCATAGCCGAATATTCCTCAGCTCCCGAAACCTCATAATAACGTGTCTCCATTGTACGCTGGTTCATAAGCACAAATCCTACATTGGAATTATCCTGTCCAACTGATGTGATTCCTGTATATACCCACACATCGTCCTCAAGTGCAATATAATTATAACCATCCGTTGTCTTAAGGCAGTCCCTCTGGCTTAAAATACTGTTAATAAATCCATGCTTAAGACTTCCGTTATAATCATACAAATCAATAAGAAGCTCTGCTGAATACACTTTATCAACCCACGTTGGAACATCTTCCACCTTATAATCTGTCATTTCGCCTGTAACTGCATTACAAAGCACAACCCTGCCTACTGTCTGTCCGCCAAACAGTCCTATATTAAACTTCTTAACAGGGCATACCCAGTAAGGCGTTCCCTCATCATCAATCTCGAAGTTAATACTATCAAAAATATATGTTGGATATGCAAATCTTAAATGCCTGTATATATATCTTGAAAAATGATCCGACTCCGAATACTTAATCCCCTCTGAAAGCCTTACACATTCAGCCTCCTGTGTTGTCATATCAATTCTTATATATGCTGGAATACCCTTCTTATAGTTAGCAAACCATTTAATAAGATTGCCATATTCAAGTGGTGTAACCCTGACTGGCTTTTCTTTATAATTAATCTGGGAATACATATCCGCAACTTCATACTGGGAAACCATATCAACCATAGTTCCCATTACTCTTGTTCCTATTATTGAAGCTGACTCCTTATCAAGCAGTGGAATCTGGTCATACGAAACTTCCCTGATATCATCTGTAAAGCTTCTGTTCTCCACTGTTAAAAGATTCCGGTACTTTGCCGCATTAATTATTGGCGAAGATAATACATTGCCAACTACATATACAACAACAAATGCAATCGTAACATTAAGAAGCACCTTAAATATAATACTACCTGCCTTAGTCTTAAATTCAAAATGAGGGACTTTTATTGTATTATTATTAATGTCTTTATATCTGGTGCTTCCCTCCTTATGATTCATTATCCACTGGGCAATTGTAATTATTATCATAACAAATATAATAAATCCCCAAAATCCCTGTGAATGTATATTAATTGCCGGGAGCTTGATATAGTAATACACTGCTGCAACAACAATAACAACAAACGCCATAATAAGCTTCAATCCATTACTGACTTTCTTCATATACTCTTACCTTTCCTCTTAATTCAATATGCTATGTTAAAATTGTATTAAACTGCAAAGAATTTAACCAATCCATATAAAATCATAGACATATATGTTTATTTTTATAATCTTAATATTAATATTAACATATATTTTATTGACAATCCATAATTTTAGTATAAAATGATAATTGGAAAATATATGCTATAAAGGATGGTAACTAAAGTGAAAACAGGAATTGTATTTGAGGGCGGCGCATTCAGAACCATATTTTCTTGTGGTGTTATGGACGCTCTTGTTGAAAATGATATTATGCCAGATTATATGATTGGTGTATCTGCCGGTGCGGCATACGGCGTATCAATGGCTTCAAAACAGCCCCGCCGTAATCTTGATGTACTTATGAAATACCGCAATGACAAAAGATATCTCGGTCTTAGTAATATGATTGATAAAGATAACAAGTCTATCTATGGATTGGAATTCTCCTATGAAACAATCCCTAATGAACTTAATCTGTTTGATTATGATGCTTTTAAGCAGTATAAGGGCGATTTCTACTGTGTAGTTACTAATCTTCTTACCGGTCAGCCTGAATATATGAAATACACCGGTGATGACAGGACTAACACCGTGCTTAAAGCTACCTGTGCACTGCCTATGCTGTTTCCGCCAATTATTATTAACGATGTTCCTTATATGGACGGCGGCTTATCAGACTCAATACCTTATCTTAAAGCCATTGAGGACGGTTGTGACAGAATAATTGTCGTTCTTACAAGACAGTCAGGCTACACTAAGACAACTTCACGCTCTACTAAGGCTATTGCATATTCTTATAGAAACCAGTACCCTAAGCTTACAGAAACTATGCTTACAAGAGCCAGCCGCTACAATGAAAGCCTAAAAGGTCTTGACCAATATGTTAAAGAGGGACGTATCATAACTATACAACCTACAACAAGCAAGGGCTTTTCTCGTCTTGAAAAGGATAAGAACAAAATCCTTTCTATGTACAATGACGGCTACAACCAGTGCTATGAACTGCTGGATACCATCAAAGAATTCTATGGAATTAAATAATTCCACATAATCCGCTTATTATTAATGTATACACTCTGTTTATTCTTCAGAAAATGGAGTGCATACATTAACATCTTAATAATTCCCGCATACAAAGTCTTTCACTATTCCTATCGCTTCCCTGACCATATAATTAACAAACAACACATCATCGCTCCCGCTTGCTATTCCACTTACATGTGTCAAGCCTTGTCCCTTAGCTAAAAGCTTAGACCTGAATATATGGAAATTATTCGTTGCAATGCCTACCGGAGAGCTGAAATCTGAAATGTATTGTACGGAATATTTCATATTCTCATTAGTATCTGTTGACTTATCTTCCATAATTATTCTATCACTATCTATACCTCTTTCGCATAGATATTCATACATTGCAAGTGCTTCTGTCTTATTCTCGCCACGTCCTTGTCCACCCGATACTATTATCTTACATTCTGTATTAATACATGCGTAATCATAGGCAGAGTCAAGTCTTCTTTTAAGTGAACGTGTTATTCGGTCGCCTCTTATCTGACAGCCAAGCACTATTACATATTCACAATTATAATCTGGCTTTTGCTTCATACTTATAACTATAAGGCTCTCAAGTATTGCAAATATAACAAATCCTGTTATTATGACAACTCTTGCAATATTCTTGACAAGCTGTGGGATATCTATAATTCCTTTGGCATCTAGTGTTCCTGCTATGTATAAGCCTGCAAAGAAAATTGTACCTAAAAGCCATATCCATATAAATGAAGATTTACGACCTGCATATGATACACATAGTATATAGTAGGCAAGGCATATTATGGATAAAATTAAGCATATATATCTCATATGTGGTTTCACTTAGTGCTCCTTTACTGTTTGGTGGATTGTTTCTTAATTTAATGTTGGTGGCGGACGGACGTTAGGTAACTTTACTATATTACCGCTGGGCACGCTTTCGCTGCTTGTAGCCGTAGCGGACACTAAGCGGCTAAAGGACAGCCGCTAAGTGCCGACGGCTGCAAAAGCACCCAGCTTGCAATATAGTAAAGTTACATAACTGGATAGCGGCTGTATTTAATGGAAATAATCCGGAGGGCCGCTTTGCAGGTTTTAGAAATCTTTGATTTCTAAAGCCTGCTCGCTATTTACTATCGGGGTATAATTAAATAAGATAAAAATTGCTTTGTCAAAACACAATAATTTCTTATTAGCTATACCTGATTAATTTATTAGTTATAATCATACAGATATTTTGTCTTTTTGTCTATTTTTTGATAATTAATTGTATTGACACTGGTTTTAAAGATTTATACACTTTAATTAATACAATTAATATGTCTGATTTCCTCATATTTAAAAGTGAGTGTCAGGCAGGAAAAGGAGTTTTTATGTTTAAATATAATAAAGATGTTATACCTACTGATTGTGAACCAGGAGTCACACGCAAAATTCTCTGTTATTCTGATGACCTTATGATGTGCGAGATTACTTTTAAGAAAGGCTCTAAGGGGAACTTTCATAAGCACGAACATTTACAGATTACTTATATTGCCAAGGGAAGCTTTGAATTTACAATTGGTGGCGAAACCAAGATTGTAAATCAAGGCGACAGTGTGTATATGCCATCTAATGTTGAGCACGGCGTTACTGCACTTGAAGACGGCATACTTGTCGATGTGTTCAATCCTATGCGAAAAGATTTTCTTGCTTAACCGCATTACAATTAATGTATTGGATTTTAGACCCTTTTCGTGCGGGTGCGCATAATCGGCACATAGTGTCTTTTATGTAATATACCATATAATTAAATAAAACTGCGGGACATACATAAATGATACTCAAATATCATCTATATAATATATCCCGCAGTTTTTATGTTCTTAAAATATTATCGCAATAATTTAACAATATTCTTAGTATCAATTAAACTGCCTACCACCACTGATATCTGTAACAGACAATTACCTATTAACCGTTATATTAAGAAATGCATCCTGTCCGATATTCTTTACGCTCTTTGGCACTGTTATCTCTTTAATTCCACTTGACATAAATGCCGCATAGCCTATATTTTCCAAACCATCTGGAAGTATCACCTCTGTAAGATTAGTACAGCCTGAAAAAGCATATGTACCAATGTTCTTAACTGATGATGGTATTGTCACACTCTTAAGATTGGTATTGTTATAAAATACACCTGAGGCAATTGTTACAACTCCATCTTTAATAGAGTAATTCTCTTTATTCTGGTCAGCTTCATAAAGAATATTATTAACAATTATATCATTAGAATCTTTTAATTTTTCTGCCCTCCATCTGGTTTCAGTAAATGCGTGTGTGCCTATATCTTCAACTGACTCTGGTATGACTATTTCTTCAAGGTTATAACAAGATAAAAAAGCATTTGAAGATATGTAGGTTATACCCTGCTCTATAGTTACTTTTTTAATCATCGTATCGTCCTGAATGCACCATCGCCTATTGTGGATACACTTTTACCGTCAAGAACTGCTGGAACAACAAGTTCATCTTCCGACCTGCCCTTATCTGTAAGAGCAGTAATTGTAAGCGTTCCGTCTTCATTCTCTGTATACTGGTAAAGAGCAATTTTAATATTCTTTCTACCACAGCCTGATATTGCTAATAACATAATAAGTATCAAGCCTGCCACCAACATTTTCTTATGTATCTTCATTAACAGCCTCCCTTAGCCCACATATAGCAGAATGCCTGTGTTCTTGCCGCAAATCTGCAATTCTTAAGAAGTTCTTTCACTTCTTCTTTAGTGTACCACGAAGCTGTTATTTCTTCCATAGTTGATGTACTTTTAGAAAATGTTCCTTCTGCCTTTCCAATGACTACCTGATTAGTTTCATTTGAAAAACCTATTGCACTGTAGCTGTCATAAAGCTTATCATCAATCCTTATAAGATTAAGTCCTGTTTCTTCCTTCAGCTCTCTCTTAGCCGCAACCTCCGCCGTTTCGCCCTCATCAATAAGTCCCGCCGGGAAATTGTATACATAATCTCCTACGGACATTCTGTATTCCTTATTGATAAGTATTTTCCCGCCAGCCATATCTGTCGCAACTATAACAACCCCGTCAGGTCTGTCATTATGAAGGTCAGCCAATGAACTCACATTATCATTACGGCTTATTATTTCATATACCTTGGTTCTGTTATCCTCTGTTGTATATGTAATATCATATCTGTTAATAAAATGTCCGTCTAAAACCTTCTTGATACCTTCAAATCTCATTTTATTCCTCACTTCTTATTCTGCATGCATAGAAAATGCTTCCATATCGTAGCTCTTAAGGTTATCATATATCTTTCTGTCATCGGCTTCTGATAAGAGCTTATCCCTGTCTTTGGCTACAAGCATTTCATTCTTGCTTGAACGATGATGCTAGGTCCGCCTACACAGCCTCCTTCGCACGCCATTCCTTCAACAAAGTCAGCTTGAAGTCTGTCCATTTTTAATAGCGTAAGTGCTTTCTTACATTCTGCTCCACCTGAACATTTTTCTATAGTGAACTTAGATGGGTCTTCACCTAACTCCTTCATACATTCTACTACAGCGGCAGCAACTCCACCACCATTACCAAATCTCTTGCCATATACACTTGCCTGCTGGCTGCTGTTAGCTTCAGCCTCAATCTTAACGTCCTTAGCTCTAAGCATTGCTCTGTACTCACCTACTGTAAGAACATAATCAGCATTTCCTTCTAAGTCCTTGTTACGTCTTTCATCTTTCTTTGCAATACAAGGTCCGATAAATACCGTTACTGTGTCCTTATCCTTAGACTTTAACATTCTTGAAACCGCACACATAGGTGATACAGTTGTCGATATATTGTCTGTTAATTCAGGATAGTGTTTCTTTATCATATTAACAAATGCAGGACAGCACGATGTTGTCATCTTTTTGCCCTCTTTATTAGCTTCAAGCCATTCCTTTGCTTCTGCACCGGCTGTCATATCACCACCAAGGGCAACCTCTACCATATCAGAAAATCCAACTTTCTTGCAGGCTGTTCTTATACTGTCCATTGTAATATCTGCACCAAATGAACCTTCAATTGCCGGTGCTACCATAGCGACAACCTTTTTACCTGATGTAATTGCCTTAATAACATCAACTATATCTGTCTTAGAACCAATAGCACCGAATGGACAGGCGTGTATGCAATGTCCACATTTAATACATTTACTGTCATCTATCTCACATATACCATTTTCGTCCATAGTAATTGCACCTACCGGACAGATTTTCTTACAAGGTCTAATCAAATCTGCAATAGCATTATATGGACAGGCTTTAGCACACTGACCACATTCTTTACATTTGTCAGGGTCAATATAAGCTCTGTCGCGCCCCATAGATACAGCCCCAAACTTACACGCCTGCTGACAGGCTTTAGCCATACATTTTCTACAATTATCTGTAACTATATAATGTGAAAGTGGACAGTCAGCACATGCCGCTTCTATAACCTGAACCACATTATCCTTACCTGTCTTAGGTGTTTCTGATGGACACTTTCCTTCTGCAAGTCTTATACGTTGTCTTACAACTTCACGCTCTTTGTATACGCAACATCTGTACTTCGCCTGAGGTCCCGGAAGCAGCTCATATGGAAGCTCCTCCTTCTTCTCTTCAAGCTGTCCAGCATAAGCAAGCTTTGCAACCTGATATAATATTTCATGTTTAATTTTCAGTATATTAGCATCATTAGAAAGCATATCTTTTGTCCTCCTGTAATCAAATATATTTACTAAGTAGATACAGTATAGCACACTTAATATATGTTTCCTAACCCTTTTTAACTTCCTCTATCCCACTCAGCAACATCCTCA
>ENA-OQAS01000600-OQAS01000600.1-human-gut-metagenome-genome-assembly--contig:-NODE-600-length-18769-cov-2.215749_pt1 | contig 18769 bp, 27 predicted proteins | sample MGYA00242733_ERZ504523 | MGnify/ENA primary metagenome ERZ504523 (study PRJEB26092, sample SAMD00036239) | human gut metagenome | host: Homo sapiens | study: EMG produced TPA metagenomics assembly of...
CAAGCGTGAGCTTTCCCAATTCTTGGGATACGCGCATCTCACCATCTTCGAGCATCTTCTTCTTAGAGCACACACGGCACATGCCTGTCTTGTCAGACAAGGTTGAGCGCCACGTTGCACAGACTGGGCACCAGGACATTTTGCGCTTGTAGCAGCGCAATGAGACACCAATATGACGAGCCATCCAGTCGACAGAATTCTTAGACCTCTTTAGGTGCTTGCATATTTGACGCATAGGGATAATCCCTGCGTTATCGCGTAGATATTTAAGGTCTTTGGTGCTCCAATCTATACGGCGTGCTCCTTTACGCAATGACCTCACCTGTGCCAATCAGGTAGTACAGTCCATGCAGGAATGCACAACGCAAATGATCGTTGGTAAGTAGCTTCTGGCCCTCGTAGACAAAACGTCCTTGCTCTAGCAAGTCCTTCTGGTTGGATAGGTTGCCCTTAGTACGAGGGTTAAGTACTTGCTTGCTTGTTTGAATTGTCGGCGTGATGTCTATGCTCTCAAGCTGCTCAAAAGGTAGCCAACGAGCCAAGGTGTTTGATGAGAGGTTGCCCTAGATGCTCCACGGTTTGTTACGTAAGGGATGTAGCCCTCAATCACTACCGCATCCTGGCCATGCATGACTAGGAATTGCTCAAGCTGACGCCAAATGTTTTGGCAACGCTCGTCCAATAAATAGTTATCGATTCCGCATGCCTTGGGGTAGGAGATGGTCTTTGCATCAATTACCCTATGCTCGTCCATGTAGACAATGCCAGTATGTGTGGTGCCTGGATCGATTGCTACTATCCTGGGCATCTTAGGCTACCTTTCGCATTGCATCAGAGTAGCCATTTTCATAGCCCTGCTTATACTCAAGGTCTACATCGTCTGTGCTGCTCATAAAGCCTCTTCGTAGCCTGATGCATAACCTTCATCTAGGAGCTTTGCACATGAATATAAGCAACACAATAAGAGCGATACAAAGGATAGCGACAGCTATCATTACTTGTTCTAGTTGCATAAGTCTTCCTCCTTAACGGGGATGCGCCAAAGGTGGCCTAATTTGATTGCGCCGGGGAAGCTGCCGTCTCTGCAGCGACGCACTATGCTGTTCTTGCTTACTCGGATACGATCAGCAAGTTCTCCTACGGTGAGGTAGGTGTAGCCCTCAGGGGCGAGTGGTGTATAATTCTTTGTGGTGTTTGAGCTGGCTGTTGCTGGGGTTCTTTTCGTTTGTGGCCATGATTAGCTCTCCTTTGGATGATTGCGGTTATAGATCTTCGGATCGTCATAGGCTTCGTCGCGCCAAATGTCCTTAAAATCAGTTCCATACCCATAGCCAGCTACTGAGAAGTTGATCCTGTCGTAATAGCTGTGCTTTATTCCAATTGCTTCAAACGAAGCAAAGCTCCCTTCAAGTGGAACAATCTTGCTGTGCGAGAATCCGAACTGGTAGCGGATTCGGCTAATAACCGACTGCTCGGTTTCAATGTAGCCGTTGCCGTCTTCGTCTTCCTCGAACTTGAAGACGTTCTTTACTTCGATGGGTTTCATTGGCTTACCTCCTTATCTGAATAGATCCTCTAGTTGACAATCGAGTGCTTTTGCGATCCTGACCATGTATCCGAATTGGGCTTTATATAACCCCTTGATTTCATAACGACGTAGAGCCTCATAGGAGATTCCACACCTAAGTGCCAGCTTGGATAGCGTCGTTCCGCGCTCCTGACATATTTCCCTAATTCTGCTCTTCATGTATCTCATTTAACTACCTCATCTTGTTGAAACTTTTTGTTAGAACACAACATATTGTGTATAATTGCGCTTGAAAGAGGGCGACAGATTCCGGACTTGAACCCTCTTTGTAATGCCTGTTAACGATCAAAAGAGAGGAGGTATCCATATGGCGAACTTACACAAGCCTGGTACCGATAACTTGCCTGCTGGTCACTACAAGGAAGTTGGCCCTCGTGGTGGTGAAGTAAAGAACGGCCACAGTGCTACCATCGGTAGAGGCGATCGGCTTCCACCTACGTCTCAAGCTGGCAATAAGTGGAAGAAAACCAACTAAACATGCAAATTAGAGACATCGATAGATCGTCTTGAAATGCACCAACAAAAGCCGAGTATGTTGATCTGAATCCAGGATTCTGCGACGTACTTGGCTTTATCTTCGTCGTAGTACTTAGTCAGGTAGTGGTGGATCATTGCCTCACCTCCTTAATGGTTAGCTGGTGAATGTTTGTTTAGTTGACATTTGAAGGCAAAAATTTTCGGCGATATCACAGTTAAGAAAAGCGCAAACGCACTTCGCCTGTTCGATAGTCATCTTTTCTTGCTCTTCTTCGTAGCGGGAGTATGTTTGCCGAGATATACCGAGGTGTTCAGCAACTGCCTTTTGGCTAACTCCTCGCTTTTCACGCATGCTCTTGAGCGTTTCCATATTCCTCCTTTCCGTGTTTGTAATGTTAACTAAACAAACATTGTTGTGTCAATTAAAAATAACTAAAATGTTATAAAAAATTGACATTAAGGAGACAGAATGTCTGTTTCGACAAACATAAAGTATTTGCGTGAAAAGCACGAAATGACACAAGAGCAGCTGGCTGAAAAGTTAGATGTAGCAAGGTCAACTGTTACTCAATGGGAGCGTGGCTGGAGTAATCCCAGGATGGGTATGATCCAAAGAATAGCTGGAGTTTTTGGAGTTTCGGTTTCCGAGATAGTTAGCGACAATCCGACCATCCCAGACAACGCCATCTCGCAAAGCATACCGACAAAGCGTGCTTACCTCCCACTGCTTGGTCGAGTGCACGCTGGCGATGTCCAGGAGCCGACGTATCGACGCGCAGATACCTGTTCCTTATGAGGTGTGGGAGCGCCACCAAAACGGCTATCTACTTGAAGTAGAAGGCAATTGCATGAGCAAGGTCTACCCAGAAGGATGCCATATCTTAGTGGATCCGACGAAACCTCCTATGAATGGGTCTATTGCAGTAGTGAAGCTTAATAATGATGACTATGTAATGAGACGTATGTATAAAGGGGCGAACACCTTGGTATTAAGCCTGAATCATGGGATGAAGGGTATACCGATATCGTCATTACTCAGAGCGATGAAACGACGGTTGAATTGGTTGGCACTGTTGTTTGGTATCAGCCAAAGGAAGAGATGGAGTAGGGAGGAGGTATAAGCATGAATGCCGAAAATGATATCAGGAAAGCCATTACGTCAATAATAAATAGTTCAGGAAGAAGCCCATTTTTTGTTTTTGGGGTCTGGATTTTCTCGTCGATATGCATTAACGGAAAATTGGAAAGATCTTCTTAGATTTATTTGCCGACAGTATTCTGATAATGAATTTTTGTATGAAAAATACTCAAATGAAGTTGATTCCGAATCGGAATACGGAAGAAATCCAGCCATAGCTAAACTTATCGATAGAGATTTTACTAATTATGCTTTGTCATCAGATCAGTTTACTGAATTTAGGAAAGTCCATGCTGATGAGATCAAATCAGGGAAATCGTTAGTAAAATAGCTATTGCTGAACATCTTAAAGATACGCAAGTGGAATCGAAGCAAGAGGAATTCAGTAAATTTAAAAAGCTATCCAACAAGCTAAGTGGAGTAATTACAACAAATTACGACTTGCTTATTGATAATGCGCTTACTAGCTTTACCTCTTATTGTGGACAAGATGAGCTTTTGTTTAATTCTGCATTCAATGTTGCCGAAATCTACCATATTCATGGTTCTATATCTAAACCAGAAACCCTAGTTCTCACTTCCGATGATTACGCTTCTTTTGAAGAAAAACAGGACTACCTTGCCGCAAATTGCTTACCATTTTTGTTGAATACCCGATCGTATTTATAGGGTATTCTCTGCAAGATCCAAACATAATTAGCATTCTTAGGTCTATTGCTAATTGCTTAGGAGAAAACAGGTTATCTCATTTGAGAAACAGATTTATTTTTGTGACCAGAGGAGAAGATTCTATCGGAACACATTCCATTTCTTTTGGTTCTAAAGGGAATGTAGAGATGACAAAGGTTTCAACTGATAACTTTGGGGCTATATATGAGGCAATTAGCAACACTAAAATTACCTATCTCCGAAGGTGCTTCGTGAGCTAAGAAAAAGCATTTATGAAATTTCAAATGATTTAGACCCTGTAAGCAGGATCTCTGTTTCTGGTTTTGATGGTCTTGAATCGATTCCTGATGATTCGCAAATTGTAATTGGGCTTGGCAAACTTGATGGAAAGCTTCCTGGAGCGAGAGTTACTGCGGAGATGGTTTATTTGGATAGTGTTCTCGATAACCAATATCTCGATCCGTACTTGATGATGACCGAGCATATTCCGTTTCTCATAAAGTCAAATAATGGAGGCTTGCCATTATATAAATATTTATCGGCATGTAATACCAGCGGATTTGGCCATTCTGTTGTCCTTGACCCAAGGACAAAGGAATACGTTGAAGAGAAGACGAAATTAAAGGATTTTAGAAATAAAAGTCTCAATGAACAGGCGGAAAGCTACCGAGAAAAGAACAAACCTTTGTCGGTTGCAAAAATAATCGACATAGAAGGTAGGACAAACGCTTATAAAAGACTTGTCTATTTAGATGAGGAAGAAATCAATATAGGCGATCTTTATAGGTATCTTTACGGCTTATTAAGTAACGATAAGACAATAGTAAGCAACAATTCAGAACTAAAGAGGCTTATAAGAATGTATGACTTTCTTAAAAATAGGAATGCATAAGTGCAGAAACGCCCCGGACAGATCATCCAATAGTAGTTCAATTATGAGCTACCTAAAATCACTGACCAGGGCATCCGTGGTGCACAAAATTGTATAGTGCGTACACCACAATAATGTGCTCGATATGATTATAAGGCCCATTAAGTATAAAAGTAAGCCACTACATATTGTGGATGCGGTGAAACGCAGAAACAACAAATAGAAAAGCCCCGCAAATCTTGGCGGATCCCGCGGGGCAACCTCCAACCAGAAGGCTAGGTGAATTGTATCATGAAGCTGCAAAGCCATGGCACCATCAGGCAGATGGAGCCAAATAAGCCTAAGAATAAGTGTCGTAAATGGATGCTTCGTGTAAGAACGGGACTTAATCCTAGAACTGGAAAATACAGCGAAAAGACGCGAATTTTTCATGGCGCATACAGGCAGGCGCAAGCTGCTTTAGCTGAATTTGCTGAAGAGATAGAAAACAAAATAAGCTCAGCACCAGCACGTAAGATCACTTTCGAGGATCTGTCTGAGGAGTGGGTCGAGCATCGTCTGGCTATGCGCCAGATCGCGGAAAGCACTGCAGACAAAAACAGGAATTCCCTCAATGCACTTAGTCGTCATTTAGGTAAGATGCCAGCAAACAAATTGGAACCATACATGATCACCGATGCCGTAAAGGCTCTGCTAGCTGGAGATAGCCCAAGCGGTAAACCATTGTCATCGACTTATGTACTTATGGCTATACAAACAGGGAGCACCATGTATAGCGGGTATGCGGTACCCAATGGGATTGCTTCGAGTAATCCGTTCGATAAGTAGAGCGTCCGAAAAGGGATACTGAGGAGCGCGATCCTCTTACAGAACAGCAGGAAATTAAGCTAATGGAGAAATGCACTCCAACCGAGAATCACTACGCTGCTGTGGCATTGGCATTGTACGGGGGGATGCGCAGGGGAGAGATAGCCGCGCTTGATTGGAAACATGTGAATCTTATCGACGGGGTGATATTGCTGCCTGATACCAAGGGGGAAACAAGCTGACGGCTACACCGATGCGACCAAAGCTCGTCGAGTACTTGCTTGCTTGGAAGGAACATCAAGCAAAACGCATGGCGAAGTACGGAGTGGTTCAAGGTGACTATACTCCTGTATGTGCTAACGATTTAGGGGATAGATTAGACAAGAAAGTGCTCGGTCGGTGGTGGCAACGAAACAGGGAGGGCCTTGGATGCGATGGGGTGCATTTCCATGATCTGCGCCATTCGTTCGCAACCGATCTGGCGAAGAAAAACGTGCACCCGAAAGCTATACAGCTGCTAATGAGGCAGAAGGACGATCGCATGGCCATGAGGTATATACACACGTAAATGTTGAACAAATGCGTGATGCAGTGATGCGTTTGGATTCCTGAATTCATTCCCGAACGATCCTCTGAAAATCCGAACCAAGTGAATTTTGTGGCGCTGTTGAGCGTTTGACCTGGTGTTATTGATATAGGTGGTTTGCTGGATTTATATACTAAAAGTGTTCACACGGTGGGGGTCGCTGGTTCGAACCCAGTAGCGCCCACCATTGAATTGCCTGGTCAGAAGCTTGTGTGCTTCTGGCTTTTTTGTTTTGCCCCTCTTTCGACTTCTTTTCGGGACTTTCTCTTGTTATTCGTGGGATAATGAGTTGTCTATTTTCTTTCCCGTTCTAATTGAGAGGATGTTTAGCTATGTACGGTTCTTATGGGTACGGCTATAGCACCATGGCCAATACTGTGGGCGTCGGTCTTGTTCTTGGTTTTATAGCCTTTGTTGCCGCAATCGTTGTTACAGTACTTTTTTATAAGAAGTTTATTGCTGTCGATAATATTCATAAAAGCCCCGGCTTGAAGCGCGATTGGGGTCCTTTCTTTCGATTCGAGCATCTTATTATCGAAAATATCTTAAAAGTTCTCTATATCTTTGCAGCATGCTTGATCGCTTTTGAATGTGCAGCAAGTATTATTACTTCTTTATTTACGATTATGTATGATCCAGGTGCAGCGTTCGCAGGTATTTTGATCATGCTTATCGTTTGTATTGTCCTTGAAGTGCTTAACCGCCTTTGGTTTGAATTTGCGCTCCTTACCGTTTTGATCTGGAAGAATACTTCTGCGATTCGTAAGTCAGTTTCTGGTCAGCAGGACGATACTCAAACGGGCTCTTTTGGCCACTCCTCACCATCTCCTTATGCTTCTCAAGGCGGATATTCTGTTCCTACTGCTCATAACGCGCACCAGCAAACTTCTACGCCTACTCAAAGCTTCAATTCTTCTGCTCAGCAGCCTACCGCTCCAGTTACTGGATCTGCACCTTCTGTCCCGCAACCAGTATCGCCAACAGCTTCTTCTCCTGCGCAAGCATCTGTCACGCAGCCACAGCCTGTTCCCAGGACACTTTTAATGGAGCAAGTGCACCGAATCCTCCAGTGGCTTCAAGTCATTCTCATAATGAAGCGTGGACTTGCCCTTCATGTGGTGCTTTTAATAAGTCAGGTTCTTTCTGTGCTCAATGCGGCACTCGTAGAGGCTAAATATACGCTCAGCGTGATACCTGGCGAGGTAAGTATGCGCTTAATGTGATGCCTGGCGAGTCTAAAAAATGGTTTCTTCGCAGGGACTTAAGAAAATGATTTGATCATGGAAGGTAACGGGATTTTCTTCGTTTTTCGATGAGCTACTAATCGCTATGTATTAAGAAGCGATAAAGCAGCAGTTATAAAGCCAAGGAATGTTCTTTTGTGAGCAGGGCCTTGCTTTTGTTGCTTATGTTGCGTTTTGTTTCTCGTTTGGTAGATGTGCAGTATGAGGATGATAGTTCCAGCTTGATTAATGTGTGGAATGAGGAAGATAGTTTCAACTTGATTAATGCGCGATAAGAGAAATGCGATTTTACTTTTTGTAACAAAGTGATATGAGGAGCAAGGTTTCGAGATGATATGTGAGCGATGTAAGCATATGATTGCGGTTAATCGGATGAGCGATATGAGAAACATGGTTGCTTTTTGGGAGATCCCTTTTCTTTCTTTGTTTAGTTTTTGATTGCTTTATGTGAATTAGCTTTTCGCTAAAGTTCACGATTATGTGAATTGCGCCCGCCATTATTGAGGTAACGAAAGGAGGCGGGCGTGAAGAAAAGCGTTCTTTTGGTTGGATTTGCGTTTGGAATAGCTTGCGCTGTTTGTATCGCTTTGTATGCTTCAATGGTTCAGCAAGCAGCAGATTCAGCTCGCGCTGAGGCTATGGAGCGTTATGGCGGCGAACAAGTTGAAGTTCTTGTTGCTACAAAAGATATATTTCCTGGAGAAACTCTTACTTCTTCAAACACCACAATGAAAACTTGGCTTTCAGATCTATTGCCAGAAGAATGTGTGACGAATTTCGATGAAGTAAAAGGATTGCAGGTTTCCTCATTAGTTATTTCCGGTGAAGCGATTTCTACTAAGCGTTTTAGTAACGAAACTACTCCGTTAAATGTTCCAGAAGGGTGTGTCGCTCTCTCTGTTCCGGCGGAAGATGTCCAGGCGGTAGGAGGAGCTCTCACTGCGGGGATGTTAGTTGACGTATATGCGACGGGATCAGAAACAGCGCGAATTGGGGATGGCTTATTGGTGCTTGCAACCAATGCGGAAGCTAGTGAGGGTGGAAATGCAAAAGTTAGCTGGGTAACGCTAGCGGTGCCACTTGAGCAATCTCAGGAATTCGTAACTGCATCTCAATCTATGGAAATTTACTTACGCTGCCTTCTTCTGAAGAAACATTGGATAACTCAGATGGATCTGAAGACGCAAGCGAGGCGCAGCAATGAATAATGAAGTGACTTTATGCTTAGATTCCGAATCTCTAAAACATCCAGAGGTAATCGGCTTGCCAGATGAGAACCTGCTTGCTCAGCCATGGCTTACTTTGTACTCTGATGCGTTTGAAGCAAGAAAGAGCTTAGCAATAGGTAATACAAAAACTCTGGTATGGGTTATTTCTTGCGATTCGATGGAGGGCATTAACCTTGCGGCAGCTCTCAAAATGGATAGTGAGTTACTGGATGTTTGCTATGTGACTTTTGAACAGTCAGGTTCAATCGTGGGGCGTTGCGAAGCGGCAGGAATTGGGGTAATACGGGGAAGCCACGAATTTGTGAAAGCTTATACCAAGGCCAAGCAACGGTTTAGAGATTCTTGCATAAACAATAGTAGCGAAGATATTGAATTAGGAGTTCTTCATGAAAGCCAATATTCGGATTCTTTGCCATCTCTAAATAGTCTCGATAGCGCAAGAAAACAGGATGTATATACAAAAGAGGCATTCGGTCCATTGGGTTTGGATGCGCAGGTCGTTGGGGAGCTTGAAAAAATCCTAATATCGGAATCTGGTCCAGTGGCACTTGTACTAGCGACGGTATCACTCAAAACCAAAAGAAAGGTTTGAAGAATAACAAGTCTTCAAAGGGGCCTCAAACTATTGAAGGCAAGCCGCTACAAATTAAGAGCGCTCAAGAAACAACCCTATTGAGTTCCTCGCTATAGAAGAGCCTCTTCTTAATTTATCTCGGTTTAAAAGGCTCCATCTGGGAAAAGACAGCTTTTAGTTTGGCGGTTGTAAGTGGTAGTGGGGGATCAGGAAAAAGCACAATAGCGCTCTGTTCTGCGCTCGTATATCAGGATCTTGGCTATAGAACGCTTTTACTTGATGCCGATTTGCAGTTTGGAGATATGGCATACATGTTAGGGCGCGATAATGCGATTTCGCTTGCCGATGTTATTGAGGAGCCAGAAAGAATCGCTCAAGTATCACCTGAAGACGGGCTACCTGCAGTTATTGCTGCACCAGAACGTTTAGAGCAGTCAGAGTTGATCGTGTCTCATATGGCGGAAATAGTTGAGTTCGTAAAAGGGTACTTTGATGTAGTAGTGCTTAATACAGGTTCTTTTTGGACGGAGCAGCATGCTCAAATTATTGAATCGGTAGACAAAACTTTATTTGTAATAGATCAACGACCTTCTTCGGTTCGAGCTTGTTCACGGGCTCTTGCGCTGTGTTCTCGTTGTGGCATTGCAATTCAGCCTTTTGCGTACGCCCTGAATTTTTGTTCGCGTCATGCTCTTTTGACTCCTCTTGATATTTCGTGTGCTATGCAGGGAATTTCAGTTCAGGAGATTAAGGATGGGGGTAGAGAGGTTGGAGAATTACTAGGAGCAAGTTTGCCAAAAGAGCTTCTCTCAACGAAAAGCGCATTTATTCAAAGTGTACGCGAACTTTGCATTTCTTTTTTACCGGAAGGAGACAAAGAACGCTTCCAGGAGCAGTTTGCTCTAGAGAAGTCGCAACGAAAAACTAATCCATTCTCAAGCTTGCGAAAAAGGAGAGTGGCATGTCTTTAATTCAAAGAGCAGCGTATGCTGGCCAATCTCCTTTGACGATTCATAATGAGGGTTTGGCTCAGATTTTAGAAATGTTGCGAAATCGAGTATCGGAAATTATCCCTTCAGTAGAAGCTGCAAGATTGATTTCTCTCAATCCAAGACAAGCTCGTAGCGAATTACGTCTTGCGTGTGAGCAAGTATTGCGAGAAGAACCATGGCTCATTAAAAAGCCTCTAACAGTCGAAGGGTTAATTGAACGGTATTTGGATGACGTGTTTGGGCTCGGTCCTCTTGAAGAAATGCTAGCCGATGAAACAATCACAGAAATAATGGTCAACGGTTCTCAATCGCTTTATTTTGAGCGAGAAGGAAAACTGCAAAGAGCGTCTCAAGCGTTTGGAGACGATGGGCAGGTCTATACGCTCATAGACCGTATCATTGGACCTTTAGGGAGACGGATTGATGAGTCATCTCCTATGGTTAATGCGCGTTTGCCACAAGGGCATCGCGTGAATGCGATCATTCCGCCTCTAGCTATCGATGGTCCTACCGTGACAATTCGAAAATTTAGATCTCACGCATTTTCATTATCAGAGATGCGTAAATTAGGTTCCTTTGATGAACAGATAGAGCAGTTTCTTGAATGGGCGGTCTTGAGAAGGTGCAACATTGCGGTTTCTGGAGGCACAGGTAGTGGAAAAACAACGCTTCTTAATGCACTTTCGGCGATAATTCCCTTTTCGGAACGCATTGTGACAGTTGAGGATTCTGCCGAATTACGATTTCACGAGCATCCTCATGTGGTTCGTCTAGAAGCACGTCCTCAAAGTGCTGAAGGAGTGGGCGAAGTTACCATTCGTGATTTAGTGGTTAATTCCTTGCGAATGCGTCCAGATCGAATTGTGGTCGGGGAGTGTCGTGGGGCAGAAGCCTCGATATGTTGCAGGCTATGTCGACGGGACATGATGGATCGCTTACAACGCTTCATGCAAATTCTCCCCAAGAAACAGTATCGCGATTGGCAACGATGGTTCGCTATGGGGCAGAGTTACCTGTAAGCGTCATTGAAGCTCAAATAGCAACCGCGATAGATGTGGTAGTCCAAACAACTCGATATCCAGATGGTTCGAGAGGAATTTGTGAAATAGCGGGGTTTAGCTGGAGCGAAGAAAAGTTACGTTGTCTTGTTGATCAATATTATGTTCGAGATTTTGTTACAGGAGAATGCGAATGGCGTAGCTATCCTGCCTGGTTGGACGACCTGCCTTATTTGGGAATTGCGACGGGTGAGGAGGTCGAACAGTGGAAACGCAAATGATGCTTCTCTTAGGATCGCTTCTGTGTGCTTTAGTGGGCGGTTTTCTTGTTTCGCTAGCATTGCAGGAACGTATTGTAAAAGTGTTGCGAAGTCAGAAGGTGCAGAACAGATCAGGGGTAGACGGGTCTCTTTTCGCTTCGCTTTTACGACATGGAATACCGTTTTTATTGAAACTCTCTCGGAAGCTTCTTTTGATTTCACCTATAAAGCGTTATGGGGAAACTATTCAAAGGGCGCTTAGGAGTAAATATGGAAGCATACCTGTTGAGACTATTATTTCCCTTCTGGTGGCGGCAACGGTAGTTGTTTCTTGCTTTGGTGTTTTGCTGTCAAGCTCGATGGTGTGTGGGATTGCTTTAGGAGTGTGCCTGTGGCTTTCGATTGGCCTTTGGGCGGGGCATCGATGTGATTTAGAGCGTGAGCAGCTACGTGAAGCTATTCCTGAAGCACTGCAATCGATGAAAGCCTGTTTTCAGGTTGGTTATACCCTCATGCAAACTATAAGCGAGGTAAGAAAAAGTCTTTCAGGACCCTTAGGCGAACTCTTTCATGAAGTTGAAGGAGTTCTTAAAACGGGTGGAAATCCGAAGATGCCTTGGCTGTTTTGAAGAATAAAACAGATGAACCCGAGTTGGTTTTTCTTGCTACAGCATTAGAGATTCAGCATAAAACCGGCAGCAGTATGCAGCAAGTTTTAGAAATAACCCGTCAATCGGTTTCTGATGAAATAGAACTCAAACGTACTCTAAAAACTCAAACCGCTCAGGCAAAACTTCTGCGCAGATAGTTACTATCATGCCTTTGCTCTTATAGGAATTTTCTCACTGGTGTCACCTGGATTCTTAGACCCATTTTTTGAGAGCATGCTTGGAATATGCCTTTTATTGGTGGCATTAGGTATGCAGCTACTTGGGATTTCTCTGGTGAGACGTTTGCTTAAAGTCGAGGTGGCGTAGATGGGCGAGATATTAGGACTATTTGCCACGATGTGCGCTTTTATCTCGGGAAGCATCCTCGGTAGTGCAGCGTTTAGCAGTTATAAAACATCGCGTCACAAAAACACGATGAAAGTACTTTTAGGGTCTTCATCGATTGCGGATGCATTGTCGATTTCTTTGGAATCGCAAGGTATGAATCACCGCATCCTGGTTTATGTCATTGAGTTGAGTCGTCGAGAAAACACTCTACCAAATGGACTGGTTTCTCTTTTGGCGATGAATTGGACTTCTTGTGAAAAGCAATTAAGACAGGCAGGTTTGGATAGTTTCGTTTCCCGCAAAGGGGTAGCAGCAGCACGGTTTCGATTGATGCTTTTCGGAGGAATTGTTGGTGCATTGCTGGGGACTTTCTTGAGCTCGCTTATGACTTTAATTGGGCTGATATTTGGGGGAATAGGAGGGGTAACTGCGGTATCAAGGGCGTTGAAGCAGGAGGCGCAAGTAGATCATTTGTTGCCGAAAAACATCTATCTCAAATGATCGAGGTGATAATTTTGGGGCTTAAAAGTGGCATGACGTTCGATAGGGCGCTTAGCCTGTTTTATAGCAATTTCGATGGCGCATTGAGTTCATCTCTGGCATTGGCACAGAGCCAATGGACCATGGACTGATCGATCGAAGTGAAGGACTACGTGCGCTTGCTCGTTCGTATGATTCGGTTTTATTCGAACGTCTTGCTGAAAACATCATTCGGTCGTTGCGCTTCGGAACATCGCTTGCTGTGAATTTGAGTTTGCTGGCAAGTGAGGCACGTGCAGTTCGTAAGGCAAAGCTTGAAGAAAAAGTTGCTAAGGCGCCGGTAAAGATGCTTTTACCAGTAGGAACACTCATTCTCCCTGCAATGCTCATTCTCATAATGGGTCCAATAATGCTTGATCTAATGGAAGGTTTTTAGTGGCTTTTGACAGGTGAGGTAAAGCGTCATTTTAGCCTGGCAGTTTGCCTTGCTTTGATAGGAACTTGGAAGTCGATTGTAAGAAAAGAGGTGCGCTATGAAAAGGAACGTAGAAAGAGGCAACGAGAAAAACGCAAAGGACAAATCGTTGGTGGGTATGGTGTGGCGTTGTCGAAAAGATCTCCGTGTTTATCCAGGTCAGGGGACAACTGAGTACGCAATTCTGGTAGGTGTATTGGTCGTGATTGCTATTCTTGCGATTACGGTTTTTAGACCTAAGTTGCAAGAACTGTGGGATGCGATCGCTTCGGGTATCAATAGTTTATAGACCTTTGGTGGCGCAGTAGCTGATGGGGAAGTATCGAAGAAAAACGAAAGTCGCAAGGAGAGTTTCAAGTAATGCGGGACAGTCAACCGTTGAGTATGCCGTAATTTTTGCTGGCTTCCTTGCGTTGATTATTGGACTTGGAGCAGTATGGCGCCTTTTCGAAACGGGTCTTGTGCTTGAGCATGCGCTTCAGTCTGCATCTCATCATTTGCAGCAAGTGGCTGAAGGTGCCTGGTTGGATGTGTTTCTTTACTGAGAAGGTACTTGGAAAGATATGTTTCGTGCTGAATAAAAGTACGGAAATAAGACAGAAGAACAAGGTTTTGATCGTTGTAGTGGAACTAAATCGATAAAGGTGGTGATCAGAGTATGCGGGGATTACCTTTGAAATACGACAGTGCACAGGCAGCGGTAGAATGCGCCTTCTTGATCCCCGTCGTACTCTTGCTGTTACTCTTCCTGATACAACCAGGCATTATTTTATATACCATACTGTTATGAAGGCTGCGGCAAGCGAAGGGTGTCGTCTTCTTTCAACAAAAACCGATGCCTCGGCAGATCAAAGTTCGTATGAGGATTCAATTCGGCGTCATTTAGGGTCTATTCCGCAGCAGGAAAACTTTCATGTTCACCAATCTGGCTGCTCATGGTCTATTACTCTTGAGGGCAACGAAGAAAGCGATTTGGTTAAAGTCTCAATAGAAAATCAGCTAGAACTTCTACCGTTTTTTGATTTTGCAGCTCAAGTAATGGGTCTCACAAACGCTTCAGGGTATTTTGTCCAGCGAGTTGAAGTTCAGAGAGAAACATACAGTAGCTGGATAAGAGAAAGTGAAGATGGAATTAGCCTAATGGCTGGGTTCATCGTGATGATGGACTGTTGGAGGGGATTAGTTGAAATGAGAGCTTCGGGTACTTCTTCACTTTTCTGGAATAAAGAGACCGACCAGGGCTTTTCTACGGTAGGAATGGTTCTTGCTCTGTTAATTTCTCTAGCTTTGTTGTTTACTTGCGCAAAGGTGTATGAGATAAACACGGTTTCCGCCCGTGTTCAAGAAACTGCAGATGCGGCAGTACTTGCTGCAGAAAATACAGTTGGAGAATTCTATATTGTAGTTACCGTGTGCGATGCAATAACCTTCACGCTTTCGCTTACTTCTTTGGTGGTTTTAGCAATTGGGGTTGTTTGTGCCTGCATCCCGCCAACTGCAACTTTGTCGAAAGGGCTCTTGGATGCTTCGGTAAAAATAGGAAAAGCCCGTGATTCGTTTTATGAATCGGCACAAAATTCACTTGAAACATTACAGAAAGCTCTTCCCTTTATTGCCACTGCAAAAGCGCAGGAGGTTCTCTTGGCGAATTCAGCAGAAGGGAAATCTCATTATTACGGCATTGTTGTTTTGGCACCCTGGGAGGGAACTGTAGGAGAGCCGCTTGTTTTTGAAAAATCGACCCAGGCTCAAAACTCTGCCCAAGAAAAGCATCAGACCTTAGTAGATCAAGCAGAAAAAGCGGAAGAAGCAGCCCAGCAAGCAAATGAATGGAAAGAAAAGGCTTATATTCACGATTCTGGAAGCAAGAGCGAATACTGTATGTACGAAAGAGCAGCAATCTTGCCGATATGAGTGGGGTCGACAATCCGTACTTTTCTTCAATCGATACGTGGTCTTTTCAGGCGGCATTATCGCGTTCTCAGCAGTATTACAAAGTTCGCTATGAGATCGAACAACCTCAAGGATCTTCGATTGAGGAACAGTCAAATTCAGCATTAAGAAAGAATTTTTATGCCTTTGCAGTAAAAACGGTGGGAGAAGGATACGTTCATGAAACCGACAATTCGTTTGAAGCGTCATTTCCTACACTTCCAAAAAATACGGATGAAATGCGTTTAACCTCTCTTTATAGTGATGCAATTTATCCTAAAACGCAAAACGAACAAGGACTGTTTTCTCTTCATGCATGGGAAGGTTGCCTGGGTGCTCGAATCAAACAAGGGTAGCAGTGGTTCAATACAAGAAATGGATGGGAGTGGAGCGTACGCAACCTGTCCTCATTGTAAATTTAGTGCAAGCAGCATGGGAAAGGTGGCGGCTGCTTCTTCGAACATTGAAAACGGATTCGAATATCACTACAACGAGGTAGCTCACGCTGCTGAAGAATATGAAAAGGCACGTCTTAAGCTTGATCCTTTAAGTAAGAGTATCAAGGATACTGCGCAAGGATTATTTGACACTATTTTTGAAGGAATTTCTGAGGTTAGTGCTAAAAGATTAAAAATTCTTCCTCCTGGACATTGGGGTGCTATTGCGCTTGTGGTTGATCTTTCTGCGCCTTCTTCGCGGTTTGTTTCTACCTTTGCGGGAAGTGAAGACGTGAGCATGCTTGGTGTGCGAGCTGCGCTTTCTGCGTCAACACTTGTTCGTGAATCTTCGGATGAAGGGAAGAACACCATAACATCATTCTTGACGGCATTGATTCGCAGAATGCTGCAGTTGGCACAGCGAGTGTTGTTTTGGATTTGTGGTCGGGTTTATTAGAGGTATATGCAGATGGGCACGAAGCGATGCGTTCTGCGATAGAGCAGGCGCTCAATGCAATTCCGCTCGCAAGTGCAAGCGGGCTTGGAACTTGGGCTGCGGATACTTTTGAGCAGCGAATAGATGAAGTTGGATTTTCTCCTCCTGATTTACTGGCAAGAAAAGCAGCCTTAGTAAATTCGACACATGTTCTTTCGGCAGATGATTCCTCTTTTTCGGTGCAGCTTCTGTCGATGAAAAATGCTGCTATTAACTACGGCGAGGGTGGGATTAATGGAGCAGTTTCGGCTGCAGAAACTTTAGCCTCTTCGGTTGTTGATGCGCTAAGTGCTGAGTTTGAGATTGCAACCATTGTTCTTCTTGAAGGAAAAGTCGAAATACCCATTACTGTTTCGCTACCTTCAGGGATTACGGGTAGTTTATCGAGTGCTTTTCAGGAGGGATTGGATCAGCTTTATTCGGTTGTTGCCTCATGGACGGGGGTACGGCAATGGAGATGAAGCGAAAATGCGCTCTTGCAAACAGGGAAGATTGCGGCCAAATGACTATTGAATTTGTAGTAGCTTTTCCTGCTGCTTTAATAATTGGTCTTATTGTAATTAATGCATTGCTGTTCTTTTCGGAATGCGCATCATTTGATCGCTCATTTCGGTCGCTCGTTTGCACCTATGCGCCTTCTCCTTCCTATGGACAGGAGGTGGGTCAAACTTGCGCGCTGATCACTGAGTCTTTAAAAAGTGAATTTTCTGCAGAGCATCTACAGGTTCAAGTTACTTCTCAGGGAGTTTCAGGAGAGCTTGTTGCCTTTGAAGGAACGCTTGATTTTACTCCTACGCTTTTCGGGAAAGGAACCTTATCGGGTGTGTTTGGAGTTTCGTTTCCTCTTTAACTCACACTGAGTTACTGGTAGTTGATGTATACAAACCGGGGGTTCTATTATGAGAGCTACTCTAAAACATAACCAGCGCCAAAAACTGCGGAAGGAATTGCAAAATCGCATTCGCTCAGGAGAGTTTTCCTTTGAGCAAAAAAAGGCCGATTGCGCTCAACTTTCAGGGCGAAAACAAAAGGATCAGCTTTTGTTTCCTCGGGCAAAATTCATACTTGTAGGGTTTTTGGTAGTAGGAATTGCTTTGTCGTTGGGTACATTTTTAAATTCTGAACCAGGCGTGCTTCAGGCAGGAACCACGGGAATACTTGATGCCTTTAGTGTTTCTCAAGGAAATGATTCCTCTAGTGATGTAGGTGCCCTGGATAGCAATGTGTCGTGGCAGGGTCATTTTTCTAATGATCTTCCCGATGGATTTGACGAAGAAATCGGTCTCGGTGGCACCTCAATGGCGGTCTCGAACAACGGAAGGACCGTAGGCTATTCCGTTGAGGGAACGATAGGCGAAACTATGGCAGAAATCAAAAACCACCTAGCGAAAAAGGGCTGGAATCATGTACCAAGCGGGCAAGAATCTGTTGCTACTTTCGCAAAAGATACAGGAACTTTTTGTTGGCTTGCAGTTACTTGCGCTTCGGTGGGGACGGAAACTTCAGTTGTTTTAGTTTATGAAGAAAATCCTGCAAATCAGGCTACGGAATAGAAGCAGCGAGGGCAACGGAATAAGAACAAAAGCTACGACGTGGAGAAATTAAATAAATGTTATGAGGGCTCTTAAAAGACGGAATCATCTTATTCGCTGAATTTTGCGTATAGGACACAGGTTTTCTTGGCTCGTAAAAGTTGAAGGTGAAGGAAATAGCAAGGAATTAAGAGCAATGGATTGATAAGGTGAGGGGAATGACAGATAGGATGACTTCAGGTTGGATGCTAGGTTTATTAAAAAGTCGTGTTTGGTATCTATGAATGAAATAGAGCAGACATTAAACGGCAAAACGAAACCGTACGAAAAGGTGAATAGAGGATCTCCGGTCAGTACTTTGAAGAGTGTTTCTATCAATAGCGATACTGCTACTGTTTAGGAAACCTTATTCTTGCGACGCGTTTTCGAGATCGTCTATTGGGGTTTTTAGCAAAAAGACCGAAGGATTGTGTTCTGCTTATCTCTCCCTGCAATGCCATACATACTTTCGGGATGAAAAGGAATCTCGATATCGCATTTTTCAATGAACAAGGTAAGGTAGTCTTAGCGCAACGCAATATTCCTCCAGGAAAAATAGTTCGATGTATGAAGGCAAGAGGCGTTTTTCGAAACAATCTCGCATGTTGATAAGCGATGGTTTTACGAAGGGGATGAGGTGAAAGTGTATGTTTAAAGAGATGGGTGATAAACCAGAAAATCAAAATGAAAATCTGGATTATTTGCAACATGATGCTGCAAATATGGTTTCTGACACCGATGCTTTAGGAAAGCTAAAAAGCGGGATTAAAGAATGCCCCGTATGCCATGCACGCTGTTTTGCTGATATGGATGTTTGTTATGGGTGCTTGCATGTGTTTTCGGAAGAGGAAAACTGTGCCGCAAAAGCAAAAGTTGAATCTCAAAAACAGATGCCACCCAAAGAAAAAACACCATCTTCTTCAGAGAATCAGATGGTGTTTGCTTCG
>ENA-OQAS01000601-OQAS01000601.1-human-gut-metagenome-genome-assembly--contig:-NODE-601-length-18768-cov-3.789711_pt1 | contig 18768 bp, 27 predicted proteins | sample MGYA00242733_ERZ504523 | MGnify/ENA primary metagenome ERZ504523 (study PRJEB26092, sample SAMD00036239) | human gut metagenome | host: Homo sapiens | study: EMG produced TPA metagenomics assembly of...
CATGGGTTTTGCTGTATTGCGATTGCTGGTAGGCGTCACGGGTGAAATCCGTGTAGCCGTCTGCATGCACGGTATAGGAGACGGCAACCCGCGTCGTCGGTAGTGAAATACACATACAGCGACGTGGTGTTGGTGCCATACGGATTCTCGGTGACGAACATGTCGTCTTCCGTGGCGGCGAACTTGCTTTTTCCCTGCTCGAGCTTGTCGTCGGCCATATCCTGATAGTCGGCCGTGTACACATTCTCGATACGTGCGTTCAGCCGTTCGATCCTGTTTTGTCTGATGGCCGCATCGACGTTGTCGTAGCTGACGAGACAGACGCCCAATGCGATGGCCAATGCGACGACGGCCGCGGTCCAGCGTCTTACACGAGGATGGTTCGACAGAAGTGGAAGCGATTTCATGACTGATGTCTCCAACAAGGGTTCATCTCATAGCGAACAGTTACGACACCACTGTTATCCGCAAAACTCGGAACAAACCGGCGATTTTATTGGACGGATCGTAACAAAACCCTGAAATAACCCTGAAAACGCCGTGCCTCATATCAGGGTGAACCACGACTGCACGTCGTGGAACAAACCGGGATCATTGCGTATCATTTCGTCGTCGCGACCATATAGGAACAACGACAACACTGTCACCGCCAACATGAACAACAGCAGCGCCAGCACCAGTACGCGCAACAGCCAGCGCAGCCGCGGACGATCGCAATCCAGCGCAATAAGCATCAAAGGAAGCGAAGCCAACGCAAACAGCCAGCCGAAATCGGCGATGTAACGCCATCCAAGACCACCCAGCCGCGCGTCAAGCGTCACAATCAGCAAACCCAACAGCAGGAATGTCGTCAGCGTGCGCCACATGCCGGCATGGTCACGAGCATGCATATGCCGGCGCAGGAATGGGCATGCCAGCGAAGCCAATGCGAGAGGTGCCATGACGAACAAGCCTCCAGGCATCGCTCCGTGAACCCCCAATCCTTCAACGGGGCGGGTTCGACGGCAAGGAACGGGAACATATTCGTCCAACGCAACGGCAGAAACAGATAGTATGCGACCGTCCAAATGAAATTCGACCACGATTGATGGTAACTCGTCATATCCGTGACCGTCAGCTGATACGACGAACCGAAATCGAATGGCGAGGAGAAACGCACCATGTTATAGGCGAACAAGGGCACCACCACAACCAATGCGGATACCAGCACGGTCAAAGGCGCGCGCAACGCATGTAACACGGTGCGCGCACGCCCATGCTTACCGGAAGCGAACACGCCATCACGCAACTGTTTGGCAATCGCACGAATCTGCGGCCAGAACAAAGGAAACGCGGCGAACGCCACCACCACAAACGACGGACGACAACCCACATTTGCGGCAATGCACACCGAACCGGCAGCCAAACGAGGCAGCGATAACGATCCGACCGCATTCCCCTCGCTATCCTCGCCAGCGTAGGCCGTGGATGGACGTTCGGCTCCCATCCATAGCCATAAGCAACGTGCTCAACAACAAGGACGCCGCGATCGGCACCGAATAGAAATTCGTCCGATACCACAAGTACGGGGCGTTCGACGCCAAAACCACAAACACGCACAACATGCTGACCGCAGCCAGCGAAACATGCGGACGCACACGCTTGATCACGCGAATCGTCAACAGGCACGCGAACACCAAAAAACCAAACATCAGCAACGGCACCGCAGCGCCCGACGGCATCATCAGACCACCATCAACCCACAACGACGTTATCGCACGATACGGCACGAACAACAGCAACGCCGGCACCACGCCAAAATACGAATACCAACGACCATCAAAAAACGCATAATCCCAATACACCGGACTCACACCATCGGCAAGCAATTGCTGACGAGTCGTCACATCATACGGATTATCCGCATCGCGCAACGCGTCGGGCACATCCAAATCAAGCCACGCATGACCATCAAGCAACGCCCGAGCCACATGATCATACTGATCGTAATCATACGTATACATGCCATCCGTATGAAAACTCAACGGCACCGCAGACACCAACTGCCACGCCACCACCGCAACAGTCACCAACCCAGGAACCGTCAACAACACGCCCAACGTCACACGCTGACACACACTCGACGTATTCAACGGCACCTTCCACAGGCGCGAGCCCGGACGCCACAACGCCACCAACACCAACACCAACACCAACAACGCCACACGCAACGGACTCACCGAAAACGGCACACGCACATTCGCGCGAACCGCATCAAACGGAATCAACGACCCCTTCGGCTCCACCACCTGCACGCGCACCGTACGACCGGCCGCAGCCCTCACATACAACGAATGAGACGAATCCAACGACACCGAACACAACGAACCAGCCACACGATCCGCATCCGCACGAACACGCACCGTACGCAACACGCGCGAACCGGCAGGCACACCACCCATAACCTCATCGGACACCGGCACGATCCGCACATACTCAGACGAACCATCCGCAGCCACCTGCAAATACGCCTGCGTCGGATCAGTAACCTCCAACAACCCGTCATCACGACGCTCAAGCCCCGGCCCCAACGTGTTATACGCAGCCGCCGAATCACCCGACGCCGCCAACGAGCGGAAAAACGGCACATTACACAACACGCACTCAACCAACACCACCACAACAAAAGCGGCTACAATAGCTGCGCACACACGATGACGCGCCTGAAAACGCTGTTTCGAAAAAGTCACGAACTTTATTCTAAAGGCTGCATGTCGCATTGAATTGAAAGAATGGCCCACATGTCACACCTCACACCAGCATCGCCATCAGCACACCATCCACACCAAGGACGGACCATGCTCAACCACGCCATGCAAGGGGTACGACAACTCATCAACCACAACAAACACCCCCACAACACCGCCGGCGCCAACCCCTTCGGCAAAGCCTCGACACGCCAGACGACATCGTCGATGAACTCACCCGCAACGCCATCAAACTCAACCCACTCATCAAACGACACATCATCAAAGGCTTCGAAGGCATACCAAGCACACTCCAACTCGGCTGGGCGCAACTGCCACAAACCCAAGGCAAAGCTTCTCCATCGGACTATTCACCGACAACAACCACTTCGCGCAAATCGCGCTCGCCGATAGCAAAGCACGCGTCTTCGCGGGCACCAATCCCGAAATGGACGTGCAGGATCTGGAACCGCGATTCATATTCGTCAAAGAAGAAACCCTCACCCTGCCAGACGGTCCACGATTCGGACACGCGACAAACGGCGCGCCGAAGATGGTGCGCGCGTCGCAAGGCGGTGTCGTGGGACGCATGCCCGGTGGCCGCATGATGTGGCTCGCATCTTGGCTGAAAGTCGGCAACCGCTACACGCTCGAACAGATGCGTGCCAACCTGCCGGAAACCATGCGATTCGATCTGGAATACAGGGATGCCATCACCATCGCATTCTTCGCAGCCTACATGCTGCCGCAAATGAACGGGCTACTCGTGGGATTCGGCACGGGCAACATCTTCCGCAGGCTCAACCGAGAGGCGCCGATGGGCGCGATCCGCCGATCCATCAGAGACACGATGAGCGCACGCTCCCATGGCATGCGTGCATCCGGACTTGAGGATTATTTCGCCGACCTCATGCGCGAGGCAGGCGCTTGACAAAGACCAAGGGCTCGAAGCAGTACACGGCGCGGAACCATTGCACCTATACACGTCCAGCTACTCGGGCTGCTATTTCTTCGCTTGGGATTCCACACTGCCGTTCTCGGCATCGCTGCGCGCGCTGAACATCGAAGGCAACCTCAACCGTTTCGCCGCAGTCAGTTCATGGCTGGAACGCAACGCCCGTATCGGCAAGCTGCCCACAGAAGACACCGTAACCCGCGCGGAAGCCGCGCAAATCGACATGGCGCTACTGGAAAATCCGGCGCTGATCGCATTGAAACCAGACGACGAATTCGGCGCGATCCTCGACTCACAGCAGGATGACGGCGTCCAAGCCGTCATGCGCCTGGTGGACATCGCCGCGGAAACCAGACGTTCCATCGCCGAAAACACGAAGGACGGCGAGGATGGTACCGCCTTCGGAGCCGAAGGCGGTTCGGAATGGGTATACCGCCAGACAATGTCGAGACTATTGCGCAGCATGCGCCTGCCATACCGCTTCGACGTGGACTTCCGATGCACCTCCAAGACGGCAATATGGCCATCGGTTTCACCTCTGCCGGCGTTTCCATGATGCCATCCACCAAATATGACGTGTCCCGCCATGCATGGGTGGATATGACGGACGCCGAACGCGCCCGCATGAGCGCGGACTACAATCTGCGTGTTGGACTGATGATGGCCGCGTTGAGTTTTGGCGCCGATCCGGGCATACAGCGTGTGTCGATGCATATCGATTCGATTGGTTTGGAAGAGGCCGTGGCCGAGCAGGATTCCGCCATCAGCGAGCTGATGAGCGAGGCTTTGGCGGCTTTCGAACGCATTCGTACTGGAGATATGGGTGTTTCTGGGTCCAAGGCCGATCCGAAGGACGGCGATTTCCATGGAGACCCGTCCCGTCCGGTGGCGCCGAGATCCGCCGACATGGGCGTTGATGGCGTCAACTCCGAGGATACGATGATGCGTTGAACAGCCAATTCGAGGATCTGATGCGGGATATCGACTTCGACGAAGTGACGTTCGCGGTTCCCGACGAGACTGCGAACGATTCCTCTAGCGTGGACGACGGTTCCGCACAGGGCGTGCATGATGGCGCTCTTGACGCGGGACTGATCGGCTTCGGCGATTTCGATGGGAATGGTGATGATCCATTAAGCCAGCTTCGCAAGATCCGACCGTACGCAATCTGGTGACGGTCACCTTCACCAGAAGCGAATTCATGGAGCGTCTGGGCGAGTGCGGATTGTCTGATCCAACAAGCACATACCGTATGTTCGATGCGGAAATGGATGTGGACGGCCTCGGCGCATTGAAGCCAGTGGACGCCACGTTCGATTTGCGCGATAGTCGTTTCTCCCCATCCGGAAGTCAGGAGGAGCCTGAGCTTTCCGACGCCATATTCGACCATGACACGGCACAGCTGTTCGGCTGCCGTGACATGTCGGGGTTGTCCATTCAGCGCGTCGACCTGCTGCAGCGCGCGGTTGGCGAATTCCACAGAATCGCGCAGGACTCCCATCTGGAATCGGTGGCCAAGGCAAAGCAGGCCATGGACGTCATCAACACCATTGCCGACCCGGAATTGACGTCGTTGGCTCCGCAGGTGACGAGTGCGCTCATCGATGGCAAAGACACTCCGGACTTCTCCTTCCGCTTGGCCGACGAGCTTGACGCGGAACGCATCAAGGCGAGAGACCTGCTGTTCTCAGGACAGGTCGACCAAAGCGTGGAACTGGCCGAAGCGGCGTTGGAGCGAATGGACCGACTGTTCGCTTCGAATCCGGGCGTGCCGCGGTATTTCAACTCGTATGCGGAACGCGTCATCTACAATCGCATGTTTGCCACGGAAGGCGAACGGACCGTGCTGATTCCGGACAATCTGTTCTACGCGCATATGGAACTCGCCGACGTGCTCGCACAGGTCAAAGGCGTGAAGGCCGCGTTGCCGCATCTCAATGCGATGGTGCGATATGCGCCGGCTACCCGCTTTCCCATCTCAAGCTGGCGGTTCAACTGGCGCGCGCCGAGGATTGGGATCCGGCCAGAGCGGCTTGCCTCAACGCGTTGCACGTCGCACTTGACCGTGAGGATGCGTCGTTCGCCTATTACAGACTCGCCTATGCGGAATGGATGTGCGACCACTTCGACATCGCGGCCGCGCGTACATCATGAGTGAGGAGATTGCCCCCGGGCGAATCGCCATGCTGGAGAGCGAGCTGCAGGAATTGATCGGACGCGCTCAATCGCAATGCATTCCGGTGCCCACCGACGTTCCGGAAGCCATGCACGTGCTTACCCAAGTGGGACTGCCGGTATGGCCCAATACCCAGGTCGCATCCTTGGTACGCAAGGCCGCGCGGGTCTGTGTGGATGAAGGCATGTTCGTGCCGGCACGTACGCTTTCGGTTGCCGCTTCAAGGATGGATGACGAGGAGCGCGATGGTGCCGACGTGGTGCAGATGCAGTTCCTGAGGTCGTTGAACAACTGAACGGCGTGCTTTCCGCAGTGCGCCAAACAGACGTTGGCGATACAGCAAATCGAACATTTGTGCGATAATGTGTGCATGGCGGCTCTGACCGGCAAAACATTGAAGACAGTGACAAGGCAATGACAATGACAAGGCATGACGATTCCGAACAACTCGCATGGGATTTTGACGCTTCTGAAATGGGCGGCGATAGGGGCTCCGCGTCAACCGCTGTGGTTCCCGACGGGGGAGTCAGCTCATATGCGCCGGGCAGTGAACGCTGGATCGCCGCATTGCAGCCAACCGATGCCGACGCCATGCGGTTGACCCGACTTGATGTCTCGTCCATCAGTGCTGAAGCCGCGGCTCGATTGTGGGCGCGTGTGGCGGCGTGGGTGGAATCCGACCAGATCGCATACTACATCGATGACGCGCCGGTCTCGTCCGACGCCGCCTATGATGCGAGAATACGTTGTCTGCAGGCGTTGGAAGCCCAGTTCCCATCCCTCGATTCCGCGCAATCGCCGACGCATCGTGTCGGAGGCACCTTCTCCAATGATTTCGCATCGGTACGCCACCCGTCTCGCATGATGAGTCTTGACGATGTCTTTTCGCTTGAGGAACTGCATGAATGGTACGACGGTGTTATTCGGGGACTTGATTGGCCTGAGACGAAGCCTTTGCCGATGACATGCGAAGTGAAAATCGACGGTCTTGCGCTTAACCTCATCTACCGTAACGGCGTGCTCGAGCAAGGTCTGACCAGAGGTGACGGCGTGATCGGCGAGGATATCACGCTCAATGTGCGCACCATCTCCACCATTCCGCAGAATCTTGCGGGACCGGAAGAAGACATTCCCGAATTCGTGGAGATCCGCGGTGAGGTCTTCATGCGATGGGACGATTTCAACACGCTCAACAAAGAAAACGAGGATGCTGGCGCGCGCCTTTCGCCAATCCACGTAACGCGGCTGCCGGAAGCCTGCGGCAGAAGGATCCGCGCATCACCGCCACCAGAAGGCTGAGCTTCTACGCGCATGGCATTGGAACGCTCCAGTGGGGCGCCAAACGTGGTGCCGACCATGATGCGGTCAACAACCAATCCGAAGCGTATGGGTTGTATAAGAAGTGGGGCATACCCGTTTCGCTACATAACCGTGAGGTCACCACATTCAGCCAGATTCTCGACATGATCGATTACTACGGCGAGCATCGTGGAGACATCGAACACGCGCTCGACGGCATTGTCGTAAAAGTGGATGATTTGGGATTGCAACGATCGTTGGGCGCGACCTCGCGTGCTCCGCGTTGGTCCATCGCCTACAAGTACCCGCCGGAGGAAGTTAATACGGAACTGCTTGACATCACCGTGCAGGTGGGGCGCACCGGCCGTGTGACCCCAGTGGCCATATTGAAGCCCGTATATGTTGCGGGTTCGACGGTGTCGAGAACCACCTTGCACAATCCATTCGAAGTGGAACGCAAGGGTGTGCTCATCGGAGACACCGTTGTGGTGCGTAAGGCGGGCGATGTGATTCCCGAACTCGTAGGTCCTGTGCTGGAACGCAGGGAAGGACGCGAAGACCAGCTGCGCCGTTTCGTGATGCCTTCGCACTGCCCGAGCTGCGGGGCGGAACTCGCTCCGGCCAAAGAGGGGGACAAGGACATCCGCTGCCCGAACGTGGAATCCTGCCCGGCACAGTTGACCGAACGCATCATCAATCTGGCATCCAGGAAAGCGTTCGATATCGAGCATTTAGGCGACCAATCCGCCATCGCTTTGACGAATCCGGAAGAGGACCGTCCCGATTCGACGGCCACCTACGCGCCGAACATCACGGAAATCGTGGTGGAGCCGGGCGCGGAGCCCGAACCGTACGAGCTGTGGAAGGTCTGGAGCTGCCGGCCCGCCAAACACCGGTGCTGTCCAGCGAAGCCGGTCTGTTTTCGTTGACGTCCGCCGATCTGCAGGATGTTCGCGTATGGCGTGAAGCGCCGATCATCGAAATCCACGAAACCATCGGCAAGAACGGCAAACCGAAAAGATGCGCAAACGCATTGGCGGATCGGGCCTGTGGCATCAGGTTCCGGCGTTCTGGACAGCTCCTACAGTTGCGAGAAAACGTAAGGACTCCGTCGACGAATCCACGGAATATCCCGAATATGACGTGCCGAAGATGCCGTGGTCGTTCGCGAGGAAACCAAAGTGTCGCGTTCCGGAACATCCAGTGTGCAGCCGATATATATACGCCCCGCGGAAAACACGAGGAAAATGCTTGACGAAATGGACAAGGCGCGCCATGCCGACCTATGGCGTGTGCTTGTGGCCCTGTCCATTCGGCGGCTCGGTCCTCCCACGGCGCGTACCATCGCCAACACATTCGGTTCGCTCGACGCCATCGAACAAGCCAGCGTGGATGAACTGTCACAGATAGACGGCATCGGTCCGGAAATTGCCGAATCCGTGGTCACCTGGTTTGCTTCGGCCAAGAATCCAGGCGATTGGCGTGGCATGGTGCTGGAAGCATGGAAGGCAGCCGGAGTGGGAGTCGGACAGGCACAGACCAGTGCTCTGCCGCAGACACTGGAAGGCAAGACAGTGGTCGTCACTGGTTCGTTGGTTGATTTCTCGCGGGATTCCGCCAAAGAGGCGATTATCTCCCGCGGTGGAAAGGCCGCAGGATCGGTCAGCAAGAAAACCGATTGGGTGGTCGTCGGCGAAAACGCTGGTGCCAAAGCCGCCAAAGCCGAGGAATTGGGAATCGCCATGCTGGACGAGGACCAGTTCAAACTGCTGCTGGAAAACGGAACGGTGTGACGCGTGCCATATCAAGCCGGCAACGTAATCACAAGAAGGCTCTGGCATGCCGCGCTTCCAGACGCTAGTCTGGTACGCGGCTAAAGGAGGAACCATGACCGACGAGCGCACCATCGAAGCGCGCATCTATGAGCGACTCAGCAAAGTAATCGACCCGGAACTGGGCCGATCCGTGACCGATCTGGCATGATCGCAGCCATAGACGCGATACCGGTGGAAGGTAAGGCGAACACCTACGAGGTTCGTGTGGAGGTCGAACTGACGGTGGAAGCTGTCCACTGTCGCAGACTATCACCAACCAGATCAACGGAGCGGTGTCGTCATATCCGGAAGCGACATTGCTGCCGCGCATCGAAGTCGGGTCCATGAGCCAAGACAAGCTCACCCAACTTGTGGCAGGCCTCAAGGCCGAACGTAAACAGAATCCGTTCAACAAGCCGGGCATCAAAACCCGTATTTTCGCCATAGCATCCGGCAAAGGAGGCGTCGGCAAGTCTTCCGTCACTGCGAATCTTGCTGCCACATTTGCCGCATTGGGGTACGACACGGCCGCCATCGACGCCGACATCTATGGTTTCTCACTGCCGCGACTGTTCGGCGTGCATACGCAACCCACCAATCTGAACGGCATGCTCATGCCAGTCACCGCATGGGGTGTGAAATTGATTTCCATCGGCATGTTTGCCGGCGCCGATCGTGCGATCCTTTGGAGAGGCCCGCGATTGCAGCGTTCTCTTGAACAATTCCTTTCAGACGTATGGTGGGGCGAGCCTGACGTGCTGCTGCTCGACTTGGCACCAGGTACCGGCGACATGGCGATTTCCGTGGCGCAGGCTCTGCCGAACGCGGAACTGGTGGTGGTCACCACGCCGCAGCCATCCGCCTCGGACATTGCGGTCCGCTCCGGCCTGGTGGCATTGCAGGTGCCGATGAAGGTACGCGGCGTTGTGGAGAACATGAGCTATTACGAGCATCAGGGCGAACGCCTGCGGATTTTCGGCGAAGGTGGGGGTGCGCGTGTGTCGGAGCAGTTGACCGAAAGCCTTGGCTACGATGTTCCTTTGCTCGCACAGCTACCGTTGGAGCCGGAATTGCGTGAGACCGGTGAGGCCGGCCGCCCCGCCGTGTTGAACGAGGATGGCGCGTTGCGCGCCGATGGCATTGGCGAGACGTTCAGGAATCTGGCCGAATCGTTGATGCACAGACCTATGTGATGTGCGGGGCACGTATCCAGGCCGTCATGACCTGCGGTATGGACAGTGGCCTAATGCGGCTGCGGATTCACAGCTCATCCGGGGAACGTCTGGGTGGAAAACGAAGCGAAATGAAATGACCCTTGTGAAAATCTTGTGCCTTGTGTAGTATCAAGCGCAGACACGGGGGCCGTATGGCTGAGAGGAAGCAAGCGCTTCAACCGTATGAACGTATACCGGGTAATGCCGGCGCACGGACGTCTCTCTTTTCCCGTGCCTTGACATAGAGAAAGGCACATTCATGACCGTAAATGAATCTTCCGTGGTGAAGAAGCATAACAATAAATGGCGAGTTGTTGACATCGTCGTGGCCGCTATCATCGCGGTTGCGGCTGGCGTGATTTTCTGGGGCTGGGATGTCATCTGTGCCGCTCCGATTACGCTTTTCGAAGCGGTGACGCCGGGCTTCGAAGGCTTGTTGAACGGCATCTGGCTGTTTGCGGGTCCGCTGGCCGCCATCATCGTGCGAAAGCCTGGCGCTGCGTTGTTCGCTGAAACCCTTGCCGCCGCTCTGGAGCTTGCCATGGGCAATCCGTGGGGCATCGGCGGTTCTTTGATTATCGGTATCTGCCAAGGTCTCACTGCCGAAATCGGTTTTGCGATTTTTGCATACAAACGTTGGGATTTGCTGTCGACCACCATCGCTGGAACTCGCCGGCTTGGGATGCTTCCTGTATAACTGGACCGTGAATCCTGCTTGGGCAGGTTTGCGTATTGTCGTCAGCTGCGTCACTTCCGTTATTTCCGGCGCTCTGGTGGCTGGAGTCCTGATGTATCTGCTGCAGCAGGCCATCGCTCAAACAGGCGTGCTTGACCGTTTCGAATCCGGCCGTGCGAAGGCCTTGGTATGACGATTCGTTGATGAAGTCCCGTATCGCATTCACAGTGGTGGATACGGGACTTCTTTGATGCGTGTTCGTTCTGCAAACGCGGAATGCAAGAGGAATGAAAGAACGATTCATGGGTACTGATGCAGAAAAATCGTTTTCCGCAGCCGGGGTGGTCGCACGCGATTGGGGATGGCGACACGCCTCACGTAAGGATTTCGCGTTAAGGCATGTGGATTTCACCATACAGCCAGGGGAGCGCGTGTTGTTGTTGGGTGCTTCCGGCGCTGGAAAATCGACGTTGATGTCCGGTCTTGCCGGCGTGCTCGGCGGCGATGACGAAGGCGAGCTTGAAGGAGAGCTGCTGATTGACGGAGTGGACGCCCGTCAGGCACGCGGACGTTCCGGATTGGTGTTGCAGGATCCTGACGCGCAGACGATTCTGGAACGTGTGGGCGATGACACCGCTTTCGGTTGTGAAAATCTGAATCTGCCGAAAGATGAGATTTGGAGCAGGTCCGTTCCTCACTCGACATTGTTGGACTCGGCTACATGAAACTTGACCGCTCCACACGCAGACTGTCCGGCGGCCAGCGCCAGCGTCTGGCCTTGGCCGGCGTGCTCGCCATGCATCCCGGACTGCTGCTGCTCGACGAACCGACGGCCAACCTCGATCCGGAGGGCGTCAAGGAAGTGCATGATGCGGTACGCCATGTGCTGGAACAGACCCGTGAAACCTTGGTGGTGGTGGAACACCATATTGACGTATGGCTTGATCTGGTGGATCGGGTTATCGTACTCGGCAAGCCGGAGGCCGACTCGCATGTCAGCGGCGTCATCGCAGACGGCACTCCGGAAGAAGTGTTCGGCAGCATGGCATCGGTGCTCGCAAAGGGCGGCGCATGGGTTCCAGGACGAGCCATCGAAAGTCATACCCCTGAATTCAGCCAATCGTCGGGAGATGTTGTTCTGCGAACGGAGGATCTCAGCTTCGGGCGTGACTTCGCGCTTGGCGAGCATGTGAACCTCGTGTTCCATGCTGGCGAGATCACCGCACTGACCGGCAAAAACGGCGTGGGAAAATCCACGCTCGCGTTGACTTTGGCCGGCTTGCTCAAGCCGATTTCCGGCCGTGTGAGCATGGATGAGACCATGGTTCCCGCACGTAGGGAGAACGACGTCTTCACTTGGAAAGTCGGGATCTGCTCGGACGGATCGGCATGGTGTTCCAGGAGCCGGAACACCAGTTCGTCGCATCCAGCGTGCGTGACGAAGCGGCGGTCGGCCCCAAATCCATGGGCAAGAGCGAAGAAGAGTCTTACGCTATAGCCGACAACATGCTTGAGCGTATGAATCTTGCTAGATTCGCTCAAGCTAATCCGTTCACATTATCGGGCGGCGAAAAAAGAAGGCTTTCCGTTGCCTCCATGCTGGCCGCCGCGCCGAAAGTCTTGGTGATGGACGAGCCGACGTTCGGCCAAGACTTCACCACATGGACGGAAATGGTGAAACTGATCGCCGGTGCGCGTGACGCCGGCTGTTCCGTCATCATGGTCACCCATGACGAACCATTGATCGAAACGTGGGAGCGCGTCGCGTTCTCGTAAGCGAGGGGGAGTGAGATGGAACAGTTGGAAACCATCAGCGTGGTACCGCACAAGGAACGTCATGACGATGCCAAGCCGCATCGCCGTCATGGTTCGTGGCAAAAATCAATCCGGTCAGCCGTTTCATCGGCGCGCTGATACTATGTATTCCCATGTTCGTGACGCTGGACGTGGTCTCCGCGTCCGTGGCACTCGCATTGGAGGTGTTGTTGCTCTGGATTGGCGGCGTCGCTCCGTGGACGGTGCTTCGTAAAACCTGGCCGGTGTGGATTGCCGCTTCGGGAAGTTTCATTTCCGTGTCGTTGTATGGCAAGACTCCGGGGCCGTGCTGGTCAATCTCGGTGATGTCGTTGTGATTTCGCAGGGATCGTTGTACTTGGCGTTGGCCACGTTCCTGCGTGTGGCGGCCATTGCCGTTCCCGGCGTGATTCTTGCGCTTGGTCTTGATCCGACTGATTTGGCCGATGGTCTGGTGCAGATTCTGCATTTGCCGTCGCGTTTCGTGTATGGCGGTTTGGCTGGCATGCGCATGTTTACTTTGCTGCAGGATGATTGGCGTGCGCTTGGGCAGTCCCGTCGTTCTCGTGGATTGGGCGACGGCAGCGCCGTCAAACGTGTGTTCTCGCAGGCGTTCAGTCTGCTGGTCGTGTCGATTCGACGCGGCACGAAACTCGCCACCGCCATGGAGCTCGTGGTTTCGGCGCGGACGCTCCGCGAAGCCAGGCTAGGAAATCGAGCTTACATGCCGTCGATTGGCTGTTTTACGTGATTTGCGTGCCGTGCCGGTGATTGCGTTGTCTTGCGCTTATTTCACCGGTTACTGGCATTGGGCTTTTACCGGCACTGGCAATTAATCGGAGCAGGGCTGCGCAGTACGAGGTTTGTTGAATGCGCGGCGGATTTGCGAAGGGCGTTTCATTCGTTGTATGGAATGGAACGCCCTTCGCATTTGCCCGTTGTTTTTCTCAAAAAGATATGTGATATCCGCTACTTGGCAAGCTTGTCAAGCAGCAGCGCTTCGGTGATCACATTGTTTTCAGGCTGGGAAGACTGATGGATTCGTTCGGGCTGTGCGCGTTGGCCTTCGGATCCTCGGGACCGGTGACCAGTACCTGCGCGTCCGGGAAAATACGCTGCAATTCCGGAATGAACGGAATCGAGCCACCTTCGCCCTTATTGACCGGAGCCACGCCAAACGCCTCTTCCATGGCGTCCATGGCGTCTTTGGTAGCCTCGGCATTTGGATCCATGGCCCAACCCATGCCATTATCAAGCTTGTCGACCCACACTTCGGCGCCAAACGGAGCATGCTCGACCATGAATCTGGCAAGTGCTTCCTGAGCCTCTTCCGGACGCTGGTTTGGAGCGGTGCGTAGGCTGAGACGGAACGTCGTTTCAGGGGAGATCACGTTGAACGATCCCTCCACTGGATGAGCATCGAAGCCGATGACGGTCACGCTCGGCTTGGTCCACAGACGTGCGGCCAAAGAACCGGTGCCGGCCAGACGGTAGGAATCGACGATGCCGGCGTCCGTACGCACGGTTGCCTCATCCATATCTCGCTGCAGTCCGCCGATTGGATCTTCTGAGGCGACGCCCGGTACCACCAAATCGCCATGCTCGTCATACATGGAAGCGATCAGCATGGAGGCAAGCGTGTTCGCATCGAGGATCGGTCCGCCGTACTGACCGGAGTGCACCGGATGATGCAGCGCCTTGACGTGCACGTCAATATCGGTATTGCCTCGCAGCGACGTGGTGAGCGAGGGGATTTCAGCGGACCAATTGCCCGAGTCGGCGACGATGATCACATCGGAATCGAATTCGTCCTTATGCTCCTCGATGAAGGGAATGAAGCTTGGCGATCCCATTTCCTCTTCGCCTTCGATGAAGACCTTGATATTGACCTTCAAATCGTCGCCGAGCGCCTGCAATGCGCCGGAATGAATGGCGATTCCGCCGCCATCATCGGCCGCGCCGCGTCCGTACAGGCGTGTGTCGATTACCGTGCCGACGAATGGTCGGTGTTCCATACGCTGGCATCGGGCACCGGCTGCACGTCGTGATGCGCGTACAACAGCACGGTTGGAGCTCGATATCGACGATTTTCGAACCGATGACCTCCCAAGCGCCCGGCGTGCCATCGGGATTGTGCGACTGCACCACATGCGCATCGACACCTACCTTGCTCAGCTCTTCGGCCACGAATTGCGCGGACTGTTTCATATGATCCGCGGTAATGCCTTTTGCGGAAATGGACTGCAACGCGATTTTCTTGTTCAGCACGTCGACAATGCGGTCAAAATCCGTTTCGACGCGCGCGCGAATCTCATCGGCATGTAAAACTGCATACTGCTCCTTCTTATATATGCGGCATATACGCATCTTGGAAACGTGCCGCCGCATGCTATCGAATGACCATTGTATCCGTCGAACCAATCACGTCCAATCGTTGACATGAATGAGGCAAGGCGTCGATACGTCAATTTACGCTCTATAGGCATGAGTGTGTTTAATAAGAAGGAAGATGCGGACCAGGAGCCTGTCGGGAAGAAGGCTGCGGAGCCTACTGCCGGCAAGGGGCGTCCGACGCCGAAGCGCAAGGATGCCCAGGCGCAGAATCTCCGTCCGCTGGTTCCCAAGGATCGTGAAGCGAGCCGCAAGGCCGCCAAGGCGCGTATGCGCGAGCGTGAAAACGCCGAATACGATGCCATGCAGAAGGGCGACATCAACCATATGCCGAAGTCCGAGCGTCTGCCGTGGCGTATATACATCCGCGACTACGTCGATGCCCGCTTCAACTTGGGTGAGTTCTTCATTCCGGTCGCCTTCGTCATTTTGATCGGTTCGATTTTCGTGACCTACAAGTGGCCGGCGTTGGCATTGCCGTTGATGCTGCTTATGTACATCTATCTGTTTGCGGTGATCATCGACATCGTGATCATGTGGCGCAAGCTCAAGAAGAAGCTCATTGAAAAGTTCGGCGAGCAGTCCGTGGCCAAGGGCATGCGTTCCGGTTCCTACGCGTGGAGCCGTGCCATCCAGATGCGTCGCTGGCGTCTGCCGAAGCCGCGCTATCAGAAGCGTGGACACTGGCCCGAGTGATCCATTCTGCGAGAATCGCAGTTGCTTTTTCAAGCCGTCGGCGAAAACCGACGGCTTTTCCATTACCATGTAACCAGTTGTAACGCACGAATCAACGAGGGCAGGCATGACTGAACAGCATTTCGACATTGTCATCATCGGAGCGGGGCCAGGAGGATATTCCACGGCATTGCGCGCCGCGCAGCTCGGCAAAACGGTGGCGCTCATCGAACGCGACAAAACGTTGGGAGCACCTGCCTCAATCGTGGTTGCATTCCGTCGAAGGCGTTGCTGACGGCCGCACACAGTGCGCAGAACATACGCCAGGCGGAACGTATGGGCATCAGTGCCACCTTACAGAGCATTGATTTCGGCAAATTACGTGACTTCCGTACGTCCACGGTGGAGACGATGACGAAGGGGTTGGCGGGATTGCTGTCGCATCGCGGCGTCACGGTGTTCCGCGGCGAGGCTGAGTTGAGGGACGTTCATGATGTGCATGTCGCGCCGGCCGGGGGAGAAGCGCAGGTCATGCGTTCCTTCAAGGCGGGAGTGGAGGAACCCGTCGGGTCGGAGCTTACCATCAAAGGCGAAGATATTGTGCTGGCGACCGGATCGCGACCGTTACCATTGCCGGGCAACCCGTTTTCAGGTGCGTTGATCGATTCGACGCAGGCTTTGGAATTGGATACGTTCCCGTCCAGTGCGGTGATTGTCGGAGCGGGTGCGGTGGCGTTGGAATTCGCTTCGTTGTGGAATGCCGCGGGATGCGAAGTGACGTTGCTGATCCGCAAGGACCGCGTGCTGTCGTCTTGGGAGAAGCGGGCTTCGATGACGTTGACCCGCGAGCTCAACGTCGCGGCATCAGCGTGGTGACGCGTACGTCGGTGGATTACGTGGATACCGGTGCGAATTTGGGCGCACCGTGCATTACAGGCAAGGCGGCGGCGAGGAGGAGCGCACCGCATATGGTGAAGTGGTGCTTGCTGCTATCGGACGTATGCCGAACACCGATGCCGGCTGGTTCGCATCCAACGGCATCGAATTGGAGGAACGCGGTTATGTTTCGACCGACGCGTATGGGCGTACGAATGTGGAGGGCGTATGGGCCTTGGGCGACATCACTCCGGGGCATGCTTTAGCTCATCGCGCGTTTGAACAGGGCATCACCATCGCCGAAACCATCGCAGGACTTGACCCCAAGCCGGTATCCGACGAAACCGTGCCGCAAGTCGTGTTCTCTTTCCCTGAAGCGGCAAGCGTCGGTCTTGCACTCGACGATGCGAAATCGTGTGAAACCATCATCAATCCGCAGGAAACCGCATATCCCATGTTGTCCAACTCGCGTATGCTCATGAGTGGGGAAGGCGGATCCATGACCATCGTCAGCGGTGCGATGGCAGGCGCTCCGGATGTTCCCCTCGTGCTTGGCGTGCATATCGTCAGCCGCTCGCCAGCGATCTGATCGCGGAAGCCGAACAATTGGTCGCAACCGGGTGCCGCTCGCCGCCGCGGCGAGGCTCATTCACCCGCATCCCACCTTCAGTGAATCGTTCGGCGAGGCGCTGCTTAAGGCGGATGGCAGGCCTCTACATACCCGATAATCCCCGTCAATCAAGGAAAAACGGCGGAAACCGTGCGATATGGCATGGTTCCTGATAAACTACCGTTCCAGTGTGAGTAACCGCATAACCAAGTGAGGAAGTCGATGGCAGACAAAGAAGAGCCAAAGAAGAAGCAAAGCACCATCAAGCAGATCATTCAGATCTTCAAGTACACCCACGCCGAAGATAAGGCTCTTCCGTGGTTGTGCGGCGGCGTGTTCGTGGCGCCGATCGTTGTGTTCGTGGTGCTTGGCATCGTGTTCAAGTGGTCGGTGATCGGATGGATCACGTCCATGATCCTCGCCATCATGCTTGGCCTGCTGTTCGCCACCATGATGCTCACCAACCGTGCGACAAAGTCGGATACGCCAAGCTTGAAGGGCGTCAGGGTGCTGCCATCAGCGTGCTCGGCAACATTAACAAGGCTGGCTTCAACTTTCCGCAGGAGCCGGTGTGGTTGATCCGAAGACCAAAGACGCCATTTGGCGCGGCACCGGTTACAACGGCATCTATCTGCTCGGCGAGGGCGATTACAATCGCGTCAAGCGTGCCATGGACCGTCAGGAGCAGAATATCAAGGGTGTGACCGCCGGTTCCGATATTCCCGTCTACCGTATCTACGTCGGCCAGGGCAAGAATCAGACGAGCCTGAAGAATCTGCGCAAGACCGTGCTCAAGTGCAAGAGCTACCAGCCGACCAGCCACAAGAACAAGCTGATGGCAGCCATCCATCCGAAGAGCCGCTTCATGCTTACCAAGACCGAGCTGAACATCCTCAACGAGCGTCTGCGCACTCTGCAGATGAAGAACGGCATGGGCATTCCGAAGGGCGTCGACCCGATGCACCCGCAGCGCATCAGCCGTCGTGCTATGCGTGGCCGCTGATTTTCCTGGAATCGTAAAGCCGGCTTACATATGGGAACCTCGATGAACACGTTATCGAGGTTCCTTTTTCATATCTCCGTTACCTTCCGCTGGCCTGCGCGCATGCGGTAAGGTTTTTGAGAAAAGAAATGGACGTCGCAAGCGACATGACGACACGAATGTCCACAAATTGAACGGTTTTGCAGAGGCAAATACGAGCGTTCGTAACAATTGAACCCCAGTTTTCGCGAAATCATCCTTCGAATATGTCATTACGAAACATTCTCGTAACCCAATTGGCGAGTGAGCGAAACGCGCGTTCCTAGACTAAGAGCCTGTAAGTTACTTATTCGAAAGGAGCGGTCCCGTGACTGCACTTGAAACCAAGGCTGATGCTGAGGCCCTTATCAACAAGGAAGGCATCGAGTATGTCTCCGTTCGCTTCACTGATCTGATCGGTGTTCAGCAGCACTTCACCGTGCCGGCAAGCGAATTCCTGAAGGACGCCTTCACCGACGGCATGCCGTTCGATGGCTCCTCCGTGGAAGGCTTCCAGGCCATCAATGAATCCGATATGAAG
>ENA-OQAS01000602-OQAS01000602.1-human-gut-metagenome-genome-assembly--contig:-NODE-602-length-18767-cov-4.110569_pt1 | contig 18767 bp, 27 predicted proteins | sample MGYA00242733_ERZ504523 | MGnify/ENA primary metagenome ERZ504523 (study PRJEB26092, sample SAMD00036239) | human gut metagenome | host: Homo sapiens | study: EMG produced TPA metagenomics assembly of...
CTTTATATTCTACTGTGCCCGGATTTTTTAGGAACCTACCTTTTACTACAGCCAAGCAAACTACATTATTAAAGTCAGGGTTACTTTTAAAGGTAACCTCATAGACTCGGTATCCTAAGATTGCTAACACAGGATTCGCATAGTACAAATGTGTTTTGCTTAACAGCGCACACATCATAAGCCACAATGATAAGAAATGTTACCGCTCCCTGAATCGTTCCTACATCATCAATCAAAAGCGGTATAATCATTGTCATAAAAAATTCAAACTTGCGTCCTCTTTTTCTACGAAGGAAGAAAGCTGATACCTTGTTTCTTATCAGTCCATCTAAAGGCTGTAAAAGAAATAAAAGATATGATTGCTGCTAAAATCCATGTAGCACATAACAAAAACACAACAATCAGCACATTATTAAGGCGAACAAATTCTCCCCAATATGACTGATTTTCAGCAAGTTCGCTGACGGGGGTAAATTTGAAATTGCGTACAATAGTCAAAAAAGCCAATGGACTCAATGATTGCAGCATTAGCTTATGTTTCAAGCTTATCATTAGAAAAAAAACATATTCATCATTACGTCTAAATCCGCTTCGCGCAACGCCCTTTGTAGTCCTCGTCTATACGCTTTTTCCAATCTGCGCTCAGCGGAGCACTGCACCGGACAGAGCTGATTGCTTCGCTGACCACTTCATAATTCAACGCGGTTCCTTCACTGTCGCACTGATAGTTGACTGCACGATCTGCACCGATTCCGAACTGGCTTGCAGTCTCTACTGCGTCAATATTGGCACCAAGGAACAAAAACTCCCAACCGTATTTCGCTTTCTGCCGCACGATCATCTGCTTCACTTTTTCGCTGTTGTACCGGCGGCTGGCATTTTCCATTCCGTCCGTAGTGATTACGAACATGGTATGTTCCGGCACGTCCTCCGGCCTTGCGTACTTATGAACATTTCCAATGTGATGAATCGCACCGCCGATGGCATCTAAGAGTGCTGTGCATCCGCGAACCGTGTAGTCACGGTCAGTCATCGGTCGGATATCCTTTACATTTACACGGTCGTGCAGGACTTCGCTCACATTGTCAAACAGCACCGTTGAGATCAGTGCTTCGCCCTCTGCTTTTTTCTGCTGCTCAATCATGGAATTGAATCCGCCGATGGTATCCCGTTCCAATCCGCTCATGGAACCGCTGCGGTCTAAGATAAAAACGATCTCTGTTAAATTTTTTCTCATATGCTTGTCCTCCCAAAGATTATGCTGCTCGGTTTCGTACCTTACAGCCATAATATAGCGATTTTCTTTTGTGAAGTGGTCGCATAGAAAACGACATTTCTTTGTCCTTATGCCCCGATCAGGCTCTGGTCAAAAGCAAACAATGCCTCGTTGATTTCATACACATTGTAGTTTCCCCGTTCGACAAAATATTCTACAATGATATCGAATTTGCTCGAATGGGAAAGGGTAAATCCTGCCTTGCCGAGCATCTCCTGCATCTGGGCAAGCGGCAACTCCAAAGCGAGAGCAAATGCCAGCACTGTTGGTTTGGATGGCTTATAGAATTTATCAGAGCGAATTTTGGAAAAGAGCTTCCGGTCAATGTTTGCCTTCTTGTAGCACTGAACATCCGTCATGCCGCTTTCGTCAATCTTCCGCAGCAGCATTTCCGAAAAGCTCTCATCAATCTGCCCCAGTGCCTCCTCCAGAGATTGACTGCTGCAAGATTTACAGATTGCTTCGGACGGCAGCGGGGCAGATGCAGCTTCAAAGCAGGATTCCTCTGACAGCGCTTCAAGCCGCCGTCTCTGTTCTACTCGACTGTCGGTATGTTCATCCACATACCAGTCATCTATGTACGCCGCGATATCAGCAAACAGTTTTCCGCTAATCTGATATGCCTTCTTATCAAAGATAACGATGTAGACCATCATCTCATTTTCCAGCAAGAATGCACTGATGGTATCGACTGCAACCTTCAGAGCCTGGTCTTTTGGATAGCCGTAGATGCCGGAGGAAATCAGCGGAAAGGCCACCGACTGACAGCCATTTTCTTTTGCCAGGTTCAAAGATGTCCGATAACAGGATTCCAGAAGCTGTTGTTCCTGATGCTTGCCATCTCGCCAGCGCGGGCCGACTGCATGAATCACATATTTGCAGGGCAGGCGATATCCCTTTGTGATTTTTGCGCTGCCAGTCTCGCAGCCATGCAGCGTACTGCATTCTGCAAGCAGTTCCGGTCCGGCGGCACGATGAATGCAGCCGTCCACACCACCGCCGCCCAAAAGAGAAGTGTTGGCAGCATTGACGATTGCGTCAACGCGCATTTTTGTAATATCGTTTCTGATAATCTGTAACGGCATGAAGCATACCTCCCATTCGTCCGATCAGAGTCCTTGTCTGATCAAATATCTATTAAAGTGTCTCATAATTGCTTTCAATTTTTTCGGCGCTACACCGTTCCTGCAAATACACTGCCATAAAGGGCAAATATATTTGCTTCCCGTCCGTATTGTTCTATGCTATAATACTATTGTTGTCCAACCGAAACCCGGCAACGGGAGGAGGTGAACGTTATAGACACTTTAATTACCTTTATCATCACTGTTGCGGCAGGTGTTACTTGCCATCTCATCTGCAAATGGTTAGACAGACATGATAGGGACAACAAATAGCCTAGTGGTTTCTTATCCACTATAATAAAATAAGAAGAAAGCCCAAGAAGCTGCAACTTCAAGCTTTCACTCTTTTTGTTATAAACACTTTAATACCTTTTGCCTACTGGCATTATATCATACGCAATTTTTCTTTGCAATATACTCAATATATTTTTTAAGGTGTTTTGTGCGCTACGTGTGTTCTACACCTCAAAATCGCCCACTTTTTTAGAAAATCCAAGAACTTTCAGACATAAAAAAACCCCGGAAAATCAAAGATTTCCGAGGTTTTGATAAATTTCCGTATTCGATTGGAATTATCGCTTGCTGAACTGCGGAGCGCGACGAGCGGCTTTGAGACCGTATTTCTTACGCTCTTTCATACGTGGATCACGTGTAAGGAATCCAGCAGCTTTAAGAGCTGGTCTGTAGTCTTTGTCTGCCTCAAGGAGTGCTCTGGAAAGACCATGACGGATTGCTCCAGCCTGTCCTGTGTATCCACCGCCGTGAACATTAACGATCACGTCGAATTTACCCTCTGTCTCTGTTAAAGCCAGTGGCTGACGAACGATAACCTTCAGAGTCTCAAGTCCGAAGTACTCATCGATGTCTCTTTTATTGATAGTGATTTTACCTGTTCCAGGTACCAGGTAAACTCTTGCGATTGATTTCTTTCTTCTTCCTGTTCCGTAGAATTTTGCGCTAGCCAATGTTTTCTACCTCCTATTAAAATGTTAAAACTTCAGGCTTCTGAGCCTCATGTTTGTGCTCTGGTCCTGCATATACGAAAAGTTTCTTGTTCATAGCTCTTCCAAGAGGTCCTTTCGGAAGCATTCCCTTAACTGCGAGCTCGATAACCTTCTCAGGTTTCTTTGCTAACATTTCTTTTAATGTGGTTTCTTTCATTCCACCAACATAGTCGGAGTGGTTATAATAAATCTTCTGCTCAAGCTTCTTGCCTGTAACTTTGATCTTATCAGCGTTTACAACGATTACATAATCTCCTGTGTCAACGTGCGGTGTAAACTGAGGTTTGTTCTTTCCTCTTAAAACACTTGCAACACCGGATGCCAGACGTCCCAGAGTGCAACCCTCTGCGTCAACTACATACCATTTTCTTTCGATTTTATCCGGATTAGCCATATAAGTCTGCATGGTCCTACCTCCTGTTATTTATCAACGATAATGTTTCTCAAACCGCGGTACTTCCGCGAAAAAAAGTAAATGGAAACGCGGGTGCAAAATAAATCGCGGAAATGTCCGAAACCGCTGATAAAATGCTGTCGCCGGGGCTATTGGCTCAAGCATCTTCGCACTACGTCACATTGAGTTATTATATTATAAGGCACCTTGCCTGTCAACTGTTTTTTCTTGTAATTTTCAACAAAATTCCTGTTTTCAGAAAAACTCGATTCCCATCAGCGTCAACCCCTGAGCCGGAGCTGTTGGTCCTGCTACTGCACGGTCACAGGCTTTTAAAATCTTGTCCATGCGTTCCGGCGGATACTGACCGTTTCCGATCTCAATCAGGGTTCCGGAAATGATACGCACCATATTGTAAAGGAAACCTGTTCCTGAAATGCGGATGGTCACCATGTCACCATCTCTCCACACGTCCATGGAGGTCACGGTACGGATGGTGGTCTTCACCTGTGCGCCGGATCCGCAGAAGCTGGCAAAATCATGGCGTCCGATCAGATAAGATGTTGCTTCCTTCATCTTATCCACATCCAGTTTATAATGGTAAAAATAAGAGTACAAACGCTCCGTTGGCACCGGAAACTTCCGGTTCAGGATACGATATTCATATGTTTTTTCACTGTCACAGTAACGGGGATGAAAATCCGGCTCCACCTCCTCAGAAAGCTGGATACGGATATCCTCCGGAAGTCTCTGGTTCAGTGCATAGGAAAATTTTTCCCCGGGATCCTGGATTCGGTATCAAACACCGCCACATTTCCAAGAGCGTGCACTCCTGCATCTGTACGGCTGGCACCGATGGTCTCGATCTTTTCCCCAAGCAGCTCACTTAAGGTATCGTTTAAAACGCCCTGAATGGTGATTCCATTTGGCTGTGTCTGCCAGCCTGAGTACTTGGTTCCATCATAAGCTACAACAAGTCCTACTCGTTTCATAAAATATATTCCCTCCTGATACAGACATCCCTGCAGTACTTTCTATCCCAAAACAGACATACCGTCCTGCAAAATGCCTGCCTGATCCGGTTACAGTTCCGCTGTGCAAAATGCAACGCTTCGGACCGTTCCATGTCTGAGTACCGGCAGGATTTGGCTACAGTCCCGCCACACGGAATGCAACACCCACCGCAAGATATGCCACAAGGATTCCATAGGCCGCATAATCTCTTTTTTCATAATGCAGCGGCTTCATCTGGGTTCTGTGCTCTCCACCATGGTAACACCTTGCTTCCATGGCCATTGCCAGATCATTGGCACGGCGGAACGCCGAAATAAACAGCGGCACAAGAAGGGGTACCATATTTTTCGCCTTCTGGATCAGGTTTCCGTTTTCGAAATCTGCACCTCTGGCGATCTGTGCCTTCATGATCTTATCCGTCTCCTCCAGAAGGATCGGGATAAAGCGAAGGGCAATGGACATCATCATGGCGATCTCATGTACCGGCACCCGGATCTTGTTCAGCGGACGGAGCAGTCTCTCCAGACCATCTGTCAGCTGATTCGGCGTGGTAGTCAATGTCATGATGGAAGATCCGATCACAAGATAAACAAGACGGATCGCCATTCTTCCTGCAAGAACAAGGCCTTCCCTTGTGACCTTGATGATCCCGAAACGCCACAGCACTTCGCCAGGCGTCAGGATGATATTGAACACAACCGTGATCAGAAGGATCATAACGATAGCCTTCAGACCCTTGAACATGAATTTCACCGGAACCTTGGATATTGCGATCATGGCTACCAGAAATGCTGTTGCCACCGCATATCCGAGAAATGTATGGAACAGGAACACAGAGATCAGAAATCCCAGAGTTCCCAGAAATTTGGTCCGTGGGTCCAGTCTGTGAAGAACGGATTTGGCCGGATAATACTGGCCAATGGTAATATCTCTGATCATTTTTCCGCCCCTCCTTTGTTCAGTAATGGAGAGTTCGCCTGCGCAAGTGCGGCAAGGATACTATCTCTGGCTTCCTCCACCGTTGTGGCATCTGCATCCACATGCAGCCCATGTTCCTTCAGCGCATGCATGATATAAGTAATCTGCGGTGCGGCAAGTCCCATGGTTTCCAGTTCCTTATAATGGGAAAAAACCTTCTTTGGCTCATCATCAAATACAGCTTCTCCGTGATTCATAACAATGAGGCGCTCCACATATTTCGCAATATCCTCCATGCTGTGGGAAACCAGAACAATGGTTATCCCTCGCACCTTATGAAGCTCTGCGATCTGATCCAGGATATCATCCCTGCCCTTCGGGTCAAGCCCTGCTGTGGGCTCGTCCAGGATCAGGATCTTCGGGTTCATGGCAAGAACCCCTGCAATAGCTACCCTTTTTTTCTGGCCTCCGGAAAGCTCAAAGGGTGATTTCTTGAAATTGGACTCTTTTACTCCAACCTGAGTCAGCGCCTGCTTCGCTTCTTTCTCTGCTTCTTCCCTGGAAAGTCCCTGATTCATAGGTCCGAAGCATACATCCGAGATCACATCATTTTCAAACAACTGATGCTCCGGGTACTGGAACACCAGACCAACCTCGCTGCGGAGCTGTTTCCGGTCATATTTCTCAGCCCACACATCTTCTCCGTTATACAGAACCTGACCGGATGTTGGCTGTACCAGCGCATTCAGATGCTGGATCAGCGTGGATTTTCCGCTTCCTGTGTGTCCGATGATCCCGATAAACTGGCCGTCCGGGATCACAAGGCTGACATCCTTCAGCGCATGGCTCTCATAGGCTGTCCCGGGGCTGTAGGTATAGGTTACATTTTTTAATTCGATTGACATAATGCGCTCACCAGCTCCTCTGTAGTCAGTATTCCATCCGGAACATCCACGCCGGATTTCTTCAGTTCATATGCAAGAAGTGTTACCTGTGGTACATCCAGTCCATACGCCTTAAGGGTATCCACCTGGGAAAAGATCTCTTTGGGATTTCCCTGCATCACAACATTTCCGCTGTCCATGACATAAACACGGTCAGCATGGATCACTTCCTCCATGTAATGGGTGATCAGAATGACTGTTACCTTTTCCTTACGGTTCAGCTCCCGCACTGCCTCCAGGACTTCCTTTCTTCCGTTAGGATCCAGCATGGCGGTAGGCTCATCCAGAATGATGCACCGCGGGCGCATGGCCATCACGCCTGCAATAGCCACTCTCTGCTTCTGCCTCCGGAAAGTTTGTTTGGGGACTGATAACGATAGGCTGTCATACCGACTTTTCCAGGCTGTCATTCACCCGTTTCCAGATATCATCTGTAGGAACTCCCATATTTTCCGGACCAAAGCCTACATCCTCTTCCACAACGGTTCCTATGATCTGGTTATCCGGATTCTGAAATACCATTCCTGCCTTCTGGCGTACCTTCCAGAGTTTGGTCTCTCTGGCGGTATCGATCCCATCCACCAGCATCGTTCCCTCTGTTGGGATCAGAAGCGCATTCATATGCTTCGCCAGTGTGGATTTTCCGGATCCGTTATGTCCCAGAACTGCCACAAATTCTCCTGCTTTAATGTCCAGGTTCACATCATTGACTGCACGCTGCATGTCTACCACATTGCCGTCATCATCGTATCTCTGATAGTCAAATCCCAGCTTGAGCGCCTTGATAATTCCCATCTTTCTGCTCTCCTTAATCCTCTGTAGCTGCCGGTTCACCAAGGCCGGTCAACTCATCGATCAGTGCCCATATCTCGTCTCTTCCCTGCTTCGTCTCCGCAGAAAACGGAGGATCTTTCCCTCTTTCGGAAGGCCCAGTCCGATGCGGATCTCCTTCAAGCTTTTTGCCACCTGGCTGCGTTTCAGCTTGTCAAGCTTGGTCGCGATGATCACCGGCTCATATCCGTTGTGACAGATCCAGTCATACATCTGCTTGTCATTGGCGGAAGGCTTGTGGCGGATATCCACCAGGAGAAAAACCGCACGGAGCTCTTTGGAATTATGAAGATAGCCCTCGATCATTTTTCCCCATTTTTCCTTCTCTGCCGCAGAAACCTTGGCGTAGCCGTAGCCCGGCAGGTCTACGAGATACATTGCTTCATTAATGTTATAAAAATTGATCGTCTGTGTTTTTCCCGGCTGTGCGCTGGTTCTTGCCAGGGCCTTGCGGTTCATCAGACCATTGATCAGGGAGGATTTCCCTACATTTGATTTTCCCGCAAAAGCTACCTCCGGCCTTCCTGTGTCCGGGATCTTGCTTGTGATGCCGCAGACGATATCCAGCGATACGTTTTTGATTACCATTCGTTATTCCTCCCTTTTCTTTTAAAAGCCCTGTCCTGAAGGTCAGGGCAGGGTTTTTCTGTTTTTTGTTTATACAAGAGCTTCACCGAGAACTTCTTTCATGTTATCCACAAACCGGATATCCAGTCCCTGGATGATCTCTCTGTCCATCTCCTCGATGTCCGGACGATTTTTTTCCGGAACAAGGACTTCCTTGATTCTGGCATATTTAGCTGCAAGCAGCTTCTCTTTCAGTCCGCCGATCGGAAGCACACGGCCTCTTAAGGTGATCTCACCGGTCATGGCAAGATCCGCACGTACCGGTTTTTCGATAATTGCAGACAGCATGGCAGTTGCCATTGTAATACCGGCAGACGGGCCATCCTTCGGAACGGCACCCTCCGGAATATGTACATGCATATCATGCTTCTGGAAAAATTCCGGATCGATCTCATATTGGTCAGAAACCGAACGGATATAGCTGATACCTGCCTGTGCAGATTCCTTCATCACATCTCCAAGCTGTCCGGTGAGAAGCAGCTCGCCTTTTCCGGGCATGATATTGACTTCGATCTGCAGGGTATCACCGCCTACCTGTGTCCATGCAAGACCGCGGGCGATCCCGATCTCATCCTTCTCATTGGCCATTAGATAGTTATATCGTTCTTTGCCAAGGAATCTGGAAATATTTCGGGATGTGACAACTACCTTATCCTTACCCTCTTCCATGATAGCACGTGCAGTTTTTCTGCAGATACGTCCGATGCTTCTCTCCAGAGAACGGACTCCTGCTTCCTTGGTATAATTGTTGATCAGCTTGCCAAGAGCTGCCGGCTGGATCACCAGCTTGCCTTCCGGAATACCGTTGATCTCCATCTGCTTCGGGATCAGATGTTCCTTGCGATATGTTCCTTCTCATTTTCCGTATATCCCGGGATTTCCATCAGCTCCATACGGTCAAGAAGAGGTCTCGGGATTCCCTGAACATCATTTGCAGTGGCAATAAACAGTACCTCGGAAAGATCCTGGGGAATCTCCACATAGTGATCATTGAACTTACTGTTCTGCTCCGGATCCAGAACCTCCAGAAGTGCTGCGGAGGTATCTCCTTTATAATCGCTGCTGGTCTTGTCGATCTCATCAAGAAGCATCAGCGGGTTGCTGACTCCGGCTTCCTTCAGTGCGACTGTGATCCTTCCTGGCATGGCACCGACGTAAGTCTTTCTGTGGCCACGGATCTCAGCCTCATCACGGACACCTCCAAGACAGATGCGGACGTATTTCTTGTTCATGGCCTCTGCCACAGAACGTGCAATGGAAGTTTTTCCGGTTCCCGGAGGTCCCACCAGACAGAGGATCGGACTCTTTCCCTTGTGGGTCAGCTTACGTACAGCAAGGAATTCCATGATACGTTCTTTGACCTCTTTCAGTCCGTAATGACCCTCTTCCAAAACCTTCCATGCGTTCTCAAGATCCTCGGAATCCTCGGATTTCTTATTCCACGGAAGTGCAAGAACGGTTTCCAGATAGCCTCTCTGCACCGTTGCCTCTGCAGCACTGGCTGCCATTCCTTTAAAACGGCTGATCTCCTTGGAAATCTTCTCTTTTACTTCATCAGATGCATCCAGCTCCTTCAGCTGTTTTTTAAATTCATCGATATCATCAGCAGTATTCTCCTCGCCCAGCTCCTCACGGATGGTTTTCAGCTGTTCCCGGAGGATATACTCTCTCTGATTCTTGTCGATATGGGATTTCACCTTGCGCTGAAGATCTTTAGTGATATGGATCACCTCGATCTCGCTGCCAAGAAGCGCTCCAAGGATCTCATAACGGTCATTCAAAGACACTGCTTCCAGAAGCTTCTGCTTGTTCTGATACGCCATCGGAAGATTTACTGCGATCTGGTCGATGGTTTCCTGCACATCTTCGATGTTCATGATCTGGGTTACCAGATCCTTGCTTACTTTTCCGCTTTCTCTGCAATATCTCTGAAAAAGCTCCCGGATGCTGCGAAGCATGGCGTCCTTTACCGGTTCCGGGTAATCCTCTTCCTGTGTCGTAACGATCTCGCATTCCGCCTTCAGATATGGTTCCTCCTGCTCCAGGCCCAGAACCTCTGCCCTGTCCAGTCCCTCTACCAGAACCCGGTAAAGATCCTGCGGAAGCTTCACCACCTGCTTGATATAAGCGACGGTTCCTACCTGATACAGATCCGTAAGTTCCGGTATTTCCACCTCAGGATCCTTCTGTGTCAGCAGAAAGATCTTCTGGTCATGGAGCATGGCTGCTTCCACGGCACGGATGGATTTCTCCCTGCTCACATCAAAGTGTACGATCATATCCGGAAGGACTGTAGTCCCACGGAGAGCGATCATTGGCAATATATTGACCTGATTTGTCATTTATGTCATTCCCTTCATCAAGCTGTTTCCGGCTTGCCTTTCTTTCTCGAACGGGATGTTTTGCGTCCTGCTTTTTTGCAGGAGCTTGGCCTCCCCGTGGATGATCTCCGGCTCTCCGGTTCCCTCCACTGCCTCTTTTGTGACGATACACTTACGGATGGTGTCGTCCGATGGTGTCTTGTACATCAGATCCATCAGGGTATGCTCCATGATGCACGAAGTCCTCTGGCACCTGTTTTTCTCTCAAGAGATTTCCGGGCAACTGTCTCAAGTGCTTCATCCTGGAACTCAAGCTGCACGCCATCCAGCTCAAAAAGCTTGTCGTACTGTTTTGTGAGGGAATTCTTAGGCTCCTTCAGAATACGGATCAGTGCTTCTTCATCCAGAGAATCCAAGGTTACCACGACCGGAACTCGTCCGATAAACTCCGGGATCAGACCGAATTTAATAAAGTCCTCCGGCATAACCTCCTTCAGAACTTCGCCCACATTGCGGTCTTCCTTCTCGGAAACCTCTGCTCCGAAACCAATGGATTTGGTATCCTGTCTTGCCTCGATGATCTTCTCCAGTCCGTCAAAGGCACCACCGCAAATGAACAGGATGTTTGTAGTATCGATCTGGATAAATTCCTGATGAGGATGCTTCTTCCTCCCTGAGGAGGTACGCTTGCAACGGTTCCTTCCAGAATTTTCAGAAGTGCCTGCTGTACGCCCTCACCGGACACATCTCTGGTGATGGAGGTATTCTCGGATTTTCTTGTGATCTTATCGATCTCATCGATATAGATGATTCCGTACTGGGCACGCTCAATATCGTAATCGGCTGCCTGAATGATCTTCAGAAGAATGTTCTCAACATCCTCGCCAACATAGCCTGCCTCTGTGAGAGTAGTGGCATCTGCGATGGCAAAAGGAACATTCAGCAGTCTTGCCAGTGTCTGTGCAAGAAGTGTCTTACCGGAACCGGTCGGACCAAGCATCAGGATATTACTCTTCTGCAGCTCCACGTCCAGGTTTCTTGAAGCAAGAATCCTCTTGTAATGATTGTAAACAGCTACGGAAAGTGCCTTCTTGGCATCATCCTGTCCGATCACATACTCATCCAGGATACTGTGGATCTCTTCCGGTTTCAGAAGGTTGATCCCAGTTTCATAATCTGCCTCATGATCATACATACTGAATTCTTCTTCCATGATCTCGGAGCAGATCCCGATACATTCATCACAAATATATGCTCCATCCGGACCTGCGATCAGCTTGCGTACCTGATCTTCAGTCTTATGGCAAAAGGAGCATCTTACCTTTCCTTCTTTTACTTTATCTGCCATATCTTTTTGTTTCCTTTCTAAGCGTAAATGTCCGTCTCTCGCAGACATTTAAAATTCCTTTTTAAAGCAAGATAAGACTCCTGTGTCTTTACAGGAGTCTTTTCTTACGCATTATTTGTGGATCACAACACCGTCGATCAGGCCGTATGCCTTAGCTTCTTCCGCTGTCATATAGTTGTCACGGTCAGTATCTTTTTCCACAATCTCAAGAGGCTGTCCGGTATTCGCAGAAAGAATCTCGTTCAGCTTCTTTTTGGTTTTTGCGATCTGGTCAGCTACGATCTGGATCTCTGTAGCCTGCCCCTGTGCACCGCCTGATGGCTGATGGATCATGATCGTCGAATTCGGCAGTGCATATCTCTTGCCTTTGGCACCGGAGGACAGGAGGAAAGCTCCCATGCTGGCTGCCATTCCAAGGCAGATCGTAGATACATCGCACTTGATATACTGCATTGTATCATAAATTGCCATTCCGGCAGTTACAGAACCACCCGGGCTGTTAATATAAAGCTGGATATCCTTGGAAGGATCTTCTGCTTCCAGGAAGAGAAGCTGCGCAACGATCAGGTTCGCACTGACATCGTTTACCTCTTCTCCAAGGAAAATGATTCGGTCCTTAAGAAGTCTTGAATAGATATCGTAACTTCTTTCTCCTCTGCTGGTCTGCTCAATGACGTAAGGTACTAAACTCATTTTGCCCTCCATTTCCGAGGTTTATTACGCCTCTACAGCTGCATCGGCAACTAATGTAACAGCTTTCTGAACAGCCATATCTTTCTTCATCTGCTCCATCTCGTTCTCACCGATGAGATCTTTTAATTTGTCTGCTTCCATCTTGTACATCTCTGCCATCTTGGAGATCTCTTCGTTAACCTCTTCCTCTGTTGGCTGGATGTTCTCTACCTCAGCGATCTTCTCAAGAACAAGTCTTGTCTGGATTCTCTTAAGAGCCTGTGGCTTCATGTCTTCCATCATCTTGTCAACGCTCTGGCCTGTGAACTGGAAGTACTGCTCCATGGAAAGACCCTGGGACTGCATTCTTCTTGCGAAATCGTCAAGCATCTGACGTGTCTGTGTCTCGATCATTGCCTCCGGAATATCCATCTGTGCATTCTCGATCACTTTATCTACTGCTGCATCTTCTTTTGCACGACGTGCATCTTCTGCTTTCTTCTCTGTCAGGTTCTTCTTAACGTCTTCCTTGTACTCAGCAAGTGTATCAAACTCAGATACATCCTTAGCGAAGTCATCGTCAAGCTCCGGAAGCTCTTTTGCTTCGATCTTCTTAACATCGCACTGGAATACAGCTTCTTTGCCAGCCAGCTCTTTTGCCTGATACTCCTCCGGGAATGTAACCTTAACTTCTACGTGATCACCTGTGTTAGCACCAACAAGCTGCTCCTCGAATCCCGGGATGAAGGTGTTGGAACCAAGTGTCAGCGGATAGTCTGTTCCTTTACCGCCCTCGAATGCCTCACCATCTACGAAGCCCTCGAAATCGATAGTTGCTGTATCGCCGTTCTGTGCTGCACGATCCTCAACTGTGATGGTTCTGGAGTTTTTCTCCTGCTCTTTCTTAAGCTCAGCCTCAACTTCTCGTCTGTTACCTCTGTCTCAGACTTCGGAACCTCAAGTCCTTTATAGTCACCAAGAGTTACCTCTGGTTTAGTAGCTACTTCTGCTGTAAAGATAAATGGTTTGCCAGGCTCAACCTGTGTTACATCGATCTTAGGCTGGGAAACGATCTCAAGATCACACTCAGCAAGTGCTTTGCTGTAATGCTCAGGGATCAGAGCGTTTGCAGCGTCCTCAAGGAATACTCCCTTTCCGTACATCTGCTCGATCATTTTTCTTGGAGCTTTTCCTTTACGGAATCCCGGAATAGAAATTCTGCCTTTTGCTTTCTGATATGCATTCTGCATTGCTTTGTCAAGATCCTCGGCGGAAACCTCGATTGTAAGTTTCGCCATGTTTTTCTCCATTTTCTCCACCTGTAAACTCATGTTTCTTGTTCCTCCTTAATCATATCGAGTAAATACCTTATATAAAATAGTTAACACTCGCATTATATATTTACAGTCATTTCTGTAGTATAGCATAACCACTGTAAAAACGCCAGTATTTTTTTCAGTTTTCCATATGCCCCTACAGGGCATTTCTCAGCTGCCCACGTCCTCAATGTTAAAGTAATTTTCTGTCTTTCTTATGTTGTTAAGACAAAATGTAAAAATCCTTTTATAAGTTTTAGGCGTATAATGAACACCATCGTCTGTACCGTCTCCCGTATTGGATACAGTACCATATCCGGTCCGCATCAGATAACTGTAAACATCGATATAGTGGTACTGACTTCCAAGCTTACCGGCAAGACCGCTGTTAAAAGTCCGGACATCCTCACATTTACGATTCTTGGTACTTCCCTTTTCCCCTCCATTGATCGGATTCACAGACATATAATACAGACTGCAGTTTTTCATGGAAAGCTTTGTTCCCAGCTTTTTCATATAAGACACGTACTGTGAGAGTCTATCATTCAGATCCTGTTTTCCGTTAATATCTCTGAGATCATTGATACCATGATTAAACACCACTGCGATCTTTGCGTATTTTTCATTTTTACGACATTTTTCTATTTCTTTCAAAAGAGCCTGTGCGCCCGTTGACTTCAGCCAGCCCAGTTCCGTATTAGAACAGCATACAAAGCTGACATGGCTGTCCACATACTCCTTTCCAAACTGTTCGTACAATACCTTCTGAAGACCATATGTCCTGGAATCTCCCACAAAGATGATCCTTTCGTAATTCTCAGGATAATGAAAGCTGTTCCTGACCAGATTCGGTTCCTGATACCGCCAGAATCTCACCGCATAGAGATGCATGGTCCCACTGACTGTGATCACCTGTCCGGCTTCATACCTTGGTGCGGTCTTCTGACCTGCCCTGGTAGACCATCCAAGGAATGTATAATTCTCTTCATTGGCCATCACCGGTAGTTTCAGTTTTCCGCTTGGAGCCTGGATGATCTTGTAGATATCTCCGTCATTCCTGTGCAGGATCAGTTTGGGATTATTCTTCTTTTTTATCACTGCATAAACGTTACATTTCTTTTTACAAAATATTTTTTTCTCGGCTTATATCCTGCCTCCGCTCCTCCTTTTTCAGAGACCATCCTTCTGCCTGATATCCTGCTGGGACCTGCGGCACTTTGGGAATCGTGATCATGGAACCATATTTCTGTTTCTTTTCCAATTTTTTATATATAGCAGAGGAGCTCCTCCGCCTGACCTGAAAGATACGGAATACACTTTTTTTGCAAGCATTCCCGAATGTATCATCCGACCAGTCAAAGCCGGCAGCTGACACCAAATTTCCTGTGGCTGTCATCAGTATAACAAAAAGCGCCACTACCCACAGGACCTGTTTCATCTCTTTTTTCATGCTCTTACATACACCACCGATTCAGCGATCTCTCTGCCTTTGCGCTTCCCTCCAGCTGTCCGATCAGGGAAAGGCTGAAATCGATGGCTGTTCCAAGGCCTCTGCTGGTAGTTACATTTCCATCTACACTACAGGCTCCAGAGATGTTCTGGCACTTTTAAGCTGTTCCATAACAGATGGGTACGATGTAGCATTTCTGCCTTTCAGGAATCCAAGTCTCTCGAATATACCTGGTGCCGCACAAATAGCTGCTACCTTGCCACCATTCTGATAGAAATCTGTCAGAAGCTCAGTCAGCGGTTTATATTCCTCCAGATATTTTGTTCCCGGCATTCCTCCCGGAATTACAAGCATATCCGCATCGGAAAAATCACATTCTCCAAAGGTACGGTCTGTAAGAAGATCGATCCCATGAGAGGTTCTGATCTCTTTTGTCTCTTTGATAGATACTGTCTGGATGTCGATCCCGGCTCTTCTCATCAGATCTACCACGGTCAGTCCTTCAATATCTTCAAAACCATCTGCGAAAAAAATATATACTTTACTCATGATCCTGTTCATCCTTTCTTTTATAAAATCCATAAATATTTTCTGTATTCCCCATTCCCTTCCATAATGCTTTTTCCATCTGAAAATGTCAAGAAATTTCAACAGATATGCCATTGCAAATCCTGTTTTTTTCCTGTAGACTGAACATAATATCTTTTCATTTCACAAATCCGGAGGTTTTTTATATGGAGATCGAACGTAAATTTCTGATCCGGAAGGATGACCTTCCGCAGGATCTGGCTTCCTATCCCTGCCACAGGATCGAGCAGGGGTATCTTTGCACTTCCCCTGTCGTCCGCATCCGCCGGCAGGATGATGACTATTTTCTTACTTACAAATCCAAGGGTCTCATGAGCCGTGAAGAATATAATCTTCCGCTCACCGCTGAAGCCTATGAGCATCTGAAGCCTAAAGCAGACGGTATCCTCATTACCAAGGACCGCTATGTGATCCCGGAAAAAGACGGACTTTTTATTGAACTGGATGTGTTCCACGGAGAATACGAGGGAGTTCTTCTGGCTGAGGTGGAATTTCCTACAGAGGAAGCCGCCAATGCCTACACTGCGCCGGACTGGTTCGGAGAAGATGTAACTTATTCCACCAGATATCATAACAGTACCATGAGCCAGGGCTGGCAGATTAATAGCTGACCGAATCTGAAATCGCACTTGTATTTCTTATTTCAGGTGGTATAATTAGTAATGCAGGCAGATATAGTTCATCGGTAGAACATCAGCTTCCCAAGCTGAGGAGGCGGGTTCGATTCCCGTTATCTGCTTTCATTGCCAAAGAGGGCACGCAGTCAGGCGTGTCCTTTTTATAAATTTCAAGGAGGATTTTTGTTTATGAAGATTGGATTTATCGGATGTGGAAATATGGCCTCTGCATGATCGGCGGTATTCTCCGTCAGGGGATCTTTTCAAAGGACGAGATCATTGTTTCCAACCTTACAGACGAAGGCAGAGCGCGCAGTGAAAAAACTCTTGGTGTTGTCACCACTCTGGATAACAATGAAATCGTCCGATCTGCAAAAACTGTCGTTCTTGCAGTAAAGCCGCAGTTTTATGAGGAAGTTCTCACAGAGGTCCACGACAGTCTCACGACAGAGCACACCATCATCGGAATCGCTCCCGGCAAGACTCTTGCATGGCTAGAAGAAAAAGCCGGTCTTCCTCTGAAAGTTGTCCGTTTTATGCCTAATACTCCTGCACAAGTTGGGGCCGGAATGACTGCTGTATGTACCAATGACCGGGTTTCGGAAGACGAACTGGCAGAAATCCTTAAGATCACAGACAGCTTTGGCTCTACCGAAGTGATACCGGAGCGTCTGATGGACGCCGCAGGCGCTGTAGGCGGCTGTTCACCGGCTTATGTGTTTATGTTTATCGAAGCCATGGCAGATGCCGCTGTCAGCCAGGGAATGCCTCGTAAACAGGCTTATAAATTGCTTCCCAGACTGTTCTCGGCAGCGCAAAAATGGTTCTGGAAACCGGCAGACACCCGGGAGACCTAAAAGACATGGTCTGCTCACCGGCAGGAACTACCATTGAAGGTGTCCGCACCCTGGAAAAGAGCGGCTTTCGCAGTGCCGTATTCGAAGCGCTTACCGCAGCTGCTGAGAAGGGTAAGAAGTTATAATTTTCGAAAACAAAAACTCCGTGAGGTCTGCATTCACCCGGACCTCACGGAGTTTTTCCATCTCATCTCTTTTATCGTCTGCCGACAGCCCTACAGCAACTCGATCAGTGCGTCAATATCTTCCATTTTTGTTCCCCAGCTTGTGGCAAAACGGATCACTGTATGATCTTCATCATATTTTCCCAGAAATCAAACTGAACTTCTTTGCCCAGTTCTTCTTTCTTTTTATTTTCCAAAACTACAAACTGCTGGTTCGTGGGAGAATCCAGGAAAAGCTGATATCCTTTTTCCTGAAGGGCTCTTTTCAGCTTCATAGCTGTTTCAATAGCATTTTTGCTGATCCTTGTATACAGATCATCGGTAAACAGTGTGTCAAACTGGATTCCCAGAAGACGGCCTTTTGCCAGAAGGGCTCCCTGCTGCTTCACCATAGTCATAAAGTGCTTCGGAGCTTTTTTCGTAAAGACCACTGCCTCACCGCAGAGTGCACCGACCTTGGTTCCGCCGATGTAGAACACATCTGTACATCTGGCGATATCCTCAAGTGTCACATCTGCTTCCGGACTTACCAGACCGTAGCCAAGTCTTGCTCCGTCCAGAAACAGCGGAAGCTCGTATTTATGGCATACCTCGGAAATTTCCTCCAGCTCTTTCTTCGTATAAAGTGTTCCGTACTCTGTCGGATGAGAAATATAAACCATTCCCGGAAATACCATATGGTCGTGACTTTCATCCCCATAAAAAGTTTCCACATAATCTGTGATACTTTCTGCTTTGATCTTTCCGTTTTCTGCCGGAAGTGTCAGTACCTTATGTCCTGTATACTCGATTGCTCCGGCTCATGACAGCTTACGTGTCCGGTCTGCGCCGCAAGAACACCTTCATAACGGTTCAGGACAGAACCTATGATCGTGGCATTGGTCTGAGTTCCTCCCACCAGGAAAAACACATCTGCATCCGGGCAGCCACAGGCTTTACGGATCTTCTCCTTTGCAGAATCACAGTATTTGTCTGTGCCATAGCCGGAAAGCTTCTCCATATTGGTTTCCAGAAGTTTCTGGAGGATCGCCGGATGCGCTCCCTCGCAGTAATCGTTTACAAAAAATAACATTTTATTTTCTCCTCATCTGTATTTTCATTTTATTTGACCGTCTTCCCCGGAATGATCTTACAGGTAGAAAACGATTTGAATTTACAGGAAATCGCCCCCTTCAATAGGAAGCCCGTTTCTGAAAGAAATTCACAAATCCCCGGTCGAGATCCCGCAAAGACTGCTGTAATGCAATGGAATCTGCTGCTTTCAGAAAGGCAAACTCCTCTTGCTTTTTCAGTTCAGTCAGC
>ENA-OQAS01000604-OQAS01000604.1-human-gut-metagenome-genome-assembly--contig:-NODE-604-length-18760-cov-2.662588_pt1 | contig 18760 bp, 16 predicted proteins | sample MGYA00242733_ERZ504523 | MGnify/ENA primary metagenome ERZ504523 (study PRJEB26092, sample SAMD00036239) | human gut metagenome | host: Homo sapiens | study: EMG produced TPA metagenomics assembly of...
GGAAACAGTTGGCATGGCGAGAGTTGCTTTTCATTGGACGGGCTTCACAGTAGCGGCACTGCTTCGGATCTATGACCGAATTCCCTTTTATGCAAATACGGAAAGTACTTACATCACCAAATCTGATGCAAAGGTAGGGTTTTATTTTAAAATCTTTTGGGATTCTGAAAATAAAAGAAACATTTTGTGATGTTTGATACTGATTTATAGGCTTCTTAATATATAAGGAAGGGACAACTAAGGACGAATGGGCATTTTCTTTGGCATGATAAGAGGCTTGTTTTCGGTTTTAAATCCATAACTACTATTAATAGGTATTGACTGCTATTGGAAATAGTTCTATCTTTGCCCCCGTTACGATGAAGAAGCATTTGATTCATATTCTAAAGCTTTTCCTTCCACTGATATTTATTGCCTATTTGGGAGGTATTACCCTTTTTACTCACTCGCATGTGGTAAATGGGTGATTATCGTACACTCGCATCCGTTTAAAGGGGAGCATCAACATACAGAAGTGGAATTGGAAACTATCTTTTTCCTTTCTTCTTTTGCTGCTTCCGGTAGTTTGTTCACTCCGTCTTCCACAACGGTCTTTTGGGTATTGCTGTGTTTGCTGGCTGTGCCGGCTGTAGAACGCATCAAACTGATACGAACCGGTTGTGGCATTTATTTGCGCGCGCCTCCCGCTGTTTGTTAAATAGTATATTTTTATGTTGGTGGAGTGATTTTCCGTTACATTATCTGTTCGCGGATTCATTCTTCTGACTGCTATCCTTTTATTTATTAATAAACAGAATAACAACACATGAAGAAATATATATTTTTCTTGATGGGAGCAGTGTGTTTTCTACTCTCATCATCGGCTGTGCACGCCAATGAATTGAATAAGTCCGATGCCAATATCATAGGTCATGTATTGGATAAGAATACGGAAGAGCATCTTTCTTTTATCAGCGTATCGCTGAAAGGAACTACCATAGGGACTATGACTGACGCCAGTGGACACTATTTTCTTAAAAATCTGCCTGAAGGAGAATTTACCATGGAGGTAAGTGCTGTCGGTTACAAGACGGTCAGCCGGAAAGTAACTTTAAGAAAAGGGAAAACTTTGGAGGAGAACTTCGAGATAGAAGAGGATTTGATAGCATTGGACGGAGTGGTGGTGTCTGCCAATCGTAGTGAGACCACCCGCCGCATGGCACCTACGTTGGTTAATGTGATGGATGTGAAAGTGTTTGAGAACACTAATTCCTCCACATTGTCGCAAGGACTGAATTTTCAGCCCGGAGTGCGGGTCGAGAATAATTGTCAGAACTGTGGTTTCCAGCAAGTACGTATCAATGGGTTGGATGGCCCTTATACGCAGATATTGATTGACTCGCGTCCTATATTCAGTGCTTGGCCGGTGTATATGGATTGGAACAGATACCTGCCAATATGATTGAGCGTGTAGAGGTGATGCGCGGAGGAGGTTCGGCTTTGTTCGGTTCTTCAGCCATTGCGGGAACCATTAATATAATCACCAAGGAGCCTGTACGGAACTCAGGGCAGTTGACACATACTCTGACAGGCATAGGCGGTACTTCTTCTTGGGATAATAATACGACACTGAATGCTTCGTTAGTGACTGATAATCATAAGGCAGGATTGTATATTTTTGGACAGAACAGAGAAAGAAGCGGTTATGACAATGATGGCGATGGCTACACCGAATTGCCAAAACTGAAAAATCAGACAGTCGGTTTTCGTTCTTTTATCAAAACAAGTACATATTCAAAACTGACTTTTGAATATCATCATCTCAGTGAGTTCCGTCGTGGCGGGAATAAACTGAACCGACCTCCCCATGAAGCGGATATAGCCGAACAATTGCAGCATACTATCAATAGCGGGGGGAGCAAAATTTGATTATTTCTCTCCGGATGAGAAACAGCGGCTGAGTGTATATGCTTCTGCACAGCATACAGGACGCGACAGTTATTATGGTGGAGGACAAGATGTGAATGCGTATGGCGCGACCACGGATTTTACCTGGGTCACAGGATCGCAGTATATCTATAGTTTTGATAAATGTTTCTTTATGCCTGCCGATTTTACCGGAGGACTGGAATATAATCAGGATAACTTGACGGATGATATGTGGGGGTATAACCGTTATACCAAACAAGAAGTCCGTATAGCCAGTGCATTTTTCCAGAATGAATGGAAGAACAAGCAGTGGAGCTTTTTACTTGGAGGGCGTTTGGATAAACATAATATGGTGGATCATGTATCTTCAGTCCGCGTGCTAATCTTCGTTACAATCCGACCGAAAATATGAACTGCGTGCCAGCTATTCTTTCGGATTCCGTGCACCTCAGGCCTTTGATGAAGATTTGCATATAGAAAATGTAGGTGGAACTGTGTCTATGATTGAACTGGCAAAAGACTTGACAGAAGAAAAATCACAAAGTCTGAGTATATCGGGAGATTTGTATCATCGTTGGGGAGATTTTCAGGGAAACTTGCTTATAGAAGGTTTTTATACTTCGCTTTCAGACGTATTTGCCTTACGTCAGAAAGGAGAGCGTGACGGTATTATTATCAATGAACGGTATAACGAGAAAGGAGCTAAGGTATATGGTTTGACTTTGGAAGGAAAGATTGCTTACCGTTCCTTACTTCAATTGCAGGCCGGCGTTACCATGCAGAAGGCCGAATACAAGCAGGCACGTGCATGGAGTGATGATGAAACGGTTCCGATGGAGAAAAAAATGTTCCGTACTCCGAATACTTATGGATATTTCACTTTGTCATACAACCCTTTCGTACCGATGACTATTGCATTATCCGGTACTTATACCGGTAGTATGATGGTAGAACATAAAGCAGGTTTTATTGATAAGGACATTGCTGTGAATACACCTGATTTCTTTGAATTGAATCTGAAAGCCGGTTATGATTTCAATTTGTATAAAGGCATAACCATGCAGGTCAATGCTGGAGTACATAATATCTTTAATGCGTATCAAAGTGACTTTGACCGGGGGGCAAAACGTGATTCCGGTTACATTTATGGACCGGGTATGCCGCGTTCTTACTTTGCCGGAGTGAAATTGAGTTTTTAATTTGTATATATTATTGCCGGAGAGGAGCGCTGTCCGCCCTCTCCCGGCAATTTGCGTCATAGAATAAATAACCTGTTATAGGACTTCGAACAGGTTATTTTAGATAATAATTCTTTTGATACTCTTTATTTAGAATAATTATCTAAAATAAAATGATTTATTGGATGTAAAATCTGCTATTCCTATCTTTGTGAAGAAATAAATCTGAAATGTGATTAATATAAAGATAAATCTTCTATATAGCTGTCTGTTATATGGATTTATCGGAATTAATAAGTAAAAAGGTCAAAAAAGATGGGTATTGCTGAGTTGATAAATAAGGAAAAGAAAACAGCATTTTCTTTCGAGGTTCTTCCACCGTTGAAAGGTACTGGAATTGAAAAACTATATGCTACAATAGATACATTACGGGAGTTTGATCCTCTTTATGTCAATATTACCACTCATCGCAGCGAATATGTGTATCGCGAGTTGGGGGGTGGTTTATATGACGTAATCGTTATCGGCGGCGTCCGGGTACGGTAGCGGTGGCTGCGGCTATACATAATAAATATGATATTACTGTTGTACCGCATATTTTGTGCAGTGGTTTCTCGCGTGAAGATACGGAATATATATTGCTTGATTTGCAATTCTTAGGTATTACTAATCTGTTGGTACTCCGGGGTGACAAGGCAAAAGATGAATCTTCTTTTGTTCCCGAGAAAGATGGTTATGCCCATGCTTTGGAGTTGGAAGAGCAGATCAATGCTTTTAATGAAGGCAAATTTATTGATGGAACGCCGATTCAGGCTCCTTTAACTCCTTTTCGTTATGGGGTGGCAGGCTATCCGGAGAAGCATGAGGAATCTCCCAACATGGAACAAGATTTATATTGGTTAAAAAAGAAAGTGGAAGCCGGAGCCGATTATGTAGTGACACAAATGTTTTATGATAACCGAAAATACGTTGACTTTGTGGAGCGTGCAAGAAAAGAGGGGATTAATGTTCCTATCGTACCGGGCATCAAACCTTTTTCCAAGCTATCACAACTCAGTGTTATTCCTAAAACATTCAATGTGGATTTACCACAGGAATTGGTTGTGGAAGCAATGAAATGCAAGGATGATAAAGAAGCGCGTGCATTAGGCATAGAGTGGTGTATCAATCAATGCCGGGAGCTGATAGCATATGGGGTTCCGGGGATACATTTTTATACAGTGGGTGCGGTGGATAATGTGAAAGAGGTGGCGACAGCTGTTTATTGATAGTCTTTAATGGAAATGTTTCTGTCAGGTCATTTATTGCTCCGTATCTTAACGGTTTAAGATGCGGAGCAAAATTATTTTGTAAATGGGTTATAAGTCATCTTCCAAAGCTGTGCTTTTGGCATAAGCCGTACTCTTTGCTTCAAAAAAATCAGTCTTTACCATATTGGCATTGGAATATTGAGATACCCAGTGCATGCTTTCCGGCTCTTTATGGTTTTCTTCGTACAGAGGGCCAAAACCTAAACTACTCCAACGGAGATTGCCTAAATATTGAATATAATCTTCTATCATTTTCCGGTTGAGTCCCTGTATATTGTCTCCTATTACATATTGTCCCCATTCTATTTCCTGCTTGACCCCTCACGCATCATGTATTCATATATTTTTACTTTATCGGGAGTGAATAAATCCGGTTTCTCTTTCTTTAATTCCAGAATAATGTTGCGGAATAACCACAGATGCGTGTTTTCATCTCGATTGATATATCGGATTTCTTGTGCGGAACCTGACATTTTCCATTACGGCTCAAGTTATAGAAAAACATGAATCCGCTATAGAAATAGATTCCTTCCAATATATAGTTGGCGATAAGGGTTTTCATCAATGTGAATCCATCCTGACTTTCCTGGAATTCGTTATAGCAATTGCCTATAAAGGTATTTCTTTTCAGCAGGTGTCCGTCTGTCTTCCATTGGTAAAGGATCTCGTTACGCTTTTCGGGGCTACAGATAGAATCCAGCATGTAACTGTAGCTTTGGCTGTGTACACATTCCTGAAAGGCTTGGATATGGAGGCATAGATTAACTTCATTGGCTGTGATGTATTCGCTGATGGTGGGCAGATTATTGCTTTGTAAAGAATCAAGGAACACTAAAAACTCAGGATTTTATCATAGGCGGTGCGTTCTGCCTGGTCCAGGTGAGGATAATCCTTGGTGTCTTGGGTGAGATTGATTTCTTCGGGAATCCAAAAATTATTCATAGCCTGACGATACCAGTCACTAACCCATTTGTAGCGCATATTATTGAAATCATTCAAATTGGTGGTGTTTCCTCCAATCATTCTTCTGTGACGGAGGTCGGTATCTCCCTCAGGATTGAAAAGGGCATTCTTTTTTAATTTTATTGTATTCATGATTTATTGTTGTTTTATATTCTGTCTTCTTGTTTTACTGCTAACTCAAGGCTGTATATTAAAAATAAATTTGTTATCCATTTCTTGTAGGGGCGCAAGCATGGTGCCCCTACAAGAAATGTCTTAGCATGACAATTCAGTACTGGAGTGTTTACGAAAAGATCAGGAAGCACAGCTTTCACATTCTTCTACTTCCAATGATTTGCTGCGGACATAATATACTGTTTTTACGCCACATTCCCATGCCAGCAAATACAGGTTTAATACTTGTCTCAGGGTAAATTCATTGGTAATGTATAGATTCAGACTTTGCGCCTGGTCTATATGTAACTGCCGGATCCCTGCGGCACGGATACTCCATGTCTGATCTGTCAGATAAGCACTTTTATATATCCAATAGGTCTTATCGGACAATGCCGGTGCAACACGTGGCAGCATGGCTCCTTTCTTTTCTTCCAAGAAGAAACGTTTCATTACCGGATCTGTTCCGGCAGTGGTTCCGGCAATGATACTGGTGCTGCTGGTGGGGGCAATGGCAAGAAGATAGGCGTTTCTCATTCCTTGTGTGGAAACCTTTACAGCCAATGCTTTCCATTCTGGCGAATTGTAACCCCGTTTTATAAAATAAGCTCCGGTCTGCCAGTCGCTGCCTTCAAAATAATGATAGGCCCCTTTTTCTTTTGCCAGTTCGCTACTTGCTGCTATGGCAGCATAGTTGATACGTTCGAAAACTTTATCCATAAAACTGAGATGTTCCTCGCTTTCCCAACGAATGCCGCGAACAGCAAGAGCATGATGATAGCCGCTGGCTCCCAAGCCGATACTGCGGTAGCGATGATTGGTAATCTGAGCAAAAGGAATCGGATAAAAGTTCAGTTCAATCACATTATCCAATGCCCGTACTACAGTTGCCACCTTTTCTTTCATTTGTTTTTCATCCTCCAAGGGCAAATGTCCTAATGAAAGGCTGGCAAGATTACATACCACAAAGTCTCCGGGCCGGATTGTTTTGACTACCACTGTATCACCATCTTCCGTACATATCTCTGTAGAAACTGTTTCAATGGAGGACATGTTTTGTGCTATTTCCGTGCAAAGATTGGAGCAATAAATGATTCCCCGGTGCGCATTGGGATTGGCACGGTTCACGGTGTCACGATTGAATGTAAAGGGAGTACCTGTTTCTACAGCCGAACGCAGTATCAGTCTGACGATATCTTTGATGCTCATGCTGCGCTTGGAGAGTCGGGAGTCATTTACGCAATCCATGTATCTTTGTTCCCATTCCTCTCCGTAGTATCTTCCAGACAGTATCCTTTGACGGTCATTATTTCATTGGGGCAGAATAAATGCCATTGCTGGTTTAAATCCCGTTTCGCCATACGCCAGAATAAGTCCGGATAGCATACGGCGGGGAAGATGTCGTGCGCTTTCATCCGGTCATCTCCATTATTGGTCCGGAGTTGCAGAAACTCAGGCAAGTCTTTGTGCCATACATCCAGATAGACGGCTACGGCTCCCTGACGCATACCTAACTGGTCAACGGCTACAGCAGTGTCATTCACCAGTTTCATCCATCGGATTACACCTCCGGCCACACCTTTGAATCCGCGTATGTTTCCACCTGCGGCACGAACTTTGCCAAAGTACATTCCCATTCCTCCTCCAAATTGCTTACCATCGCAAAATTGTCTAAGCTGCGGTAAATGCCTTCCAGACTATCGGGCACTGTATCAATGAAGCAACTGGATAACTGGTGATAAGGTTTTCGGGCATTTGCCAGGGTAGGAGTGGCCATTGTGACTTCCAGACGACTTAATATATCATAGAACTTTTTTACCCATTGCAGTCTGTTCTGTTTTTCGGGCATAGCGAGATGAAGGGCAATCCCTAAATACATTTCCTGCACAGACTCTATAGGTTCGTGTGAACGGGTACGGATCAGATAACGTTTGGCAAGCAGATCCAGTCCTGAATAATTGAAAAGCTTGTCACGTTCGGGACACATGAAGCCGGCTGCCGTTTCTATCTCCTGTGGAGTATAGGAGGCCAAGATATAATTACCATACAAGCCCTCGTCGGTGAGGTAGCGTAATTTATCATAAAATGAAAAGATGCCGGCAGCTTCCGCCTGTTCGGTCAGTTTCTTTGTCAATCGGAAATTCAGCAGACGCGCTGCAATGAATTCCCAGTCGGGAGTTTCTTGTGTTGTCAGTTCTACAGCCGCTTTGACAAGTGCCGCCAACCGTTCCCCGGATGTCATATCCGGTTTACAGAAACTTGTGAATTTCTCTGCGAGAAAGGTTAGACTATATTCCTTCCCGGAGAAGTCTTTTTGTATCTCTTTCAGTATATTTGCTATAGTATCATCACCGGTTCCGGTAATGATTTGACTGAGGACTTTTCTTCTTTCTGTGCGCTGCCAACGGTAAAGTATATAGTTTTTGGCTTCTGCGTAAAAGCCATGTTCCATCAAGCTACGTTCCACTTCGTCCTGAATGCGTTCTACACTACGATTTGCTTCGTTTTGATGCAGAAATTGTTCCACTTCATCTACTATGGTGTAGACAGCTTCATCTGTTATTTCTTTTTGGGTACTGATAAAACTTTTCCGTATGGCAACGGCTATTTTTTCCCTGTCGTAGGATTCTGTTGTCCCATTCCTTTTAATTATTTGCATGAGATGCTGTTGGTATGAATTATTGTATATTTTCGTACCGCTTCCCTAACCCCACGAGTAGAAACGGCCTTTGATGAATGGCAGGTCTTCTGACTGGCTCCTCATTTCCGATGCTTCCCGCGTTCTCGTTATGTGGAGTCAGGCAGTGGCAATAGGTACGTATCGGAAATTTTATCGGAGTTTCACAGCAGCGGGACTGTCCGGGATTTACACCCGATTCCCTTTTAATCCGGATAGAGGACATCTATTCGGAACCGATTCGGGAACAAAGATAATGAAAATTGGAATTATTACAGCATTGAGTTCGTTTAAAAATCAGAAATGATTTGTAAAATTTGGATAGCATTAAACCTCTTGGGCAAGTTCTATTACCATGCTTCCAAGCAGCACAGCTACTATTTCCATGTACAGTGCTATGAGTAACCAATTGACATATCTCCTGATACCCATTAGCATTTCTATCGGATATACGGGGATGAGATGAAAGATGGTATCTATCGGTTTGGCGTATCTGAAGCGGAAATAAATTCCGCCTTTTTCAGATAAATATATTAAGTTGGTTATGCTTCCGGTTGATAGTCTTCACCGTTCTCCCATGCACTGTCATCATTCCAGTTTTCATATAAATGGTTTACCCAAATTTGGCGAATCTCAGGATAACTACCCAAGGTTCATATTACATCCGTCTTTAATACCATGATCGGCTCCGGCTTGATCTGTCGGGTGGCTTTCGAATGTTCTGTCTACTTTGAATCCTAATTTCTCCAAACGTTCACGCCAGCTATATTCATTTGTATTGATTTCCACACTACTTACATCGTCATCTTCGGCCATAGCTTCCAATCCCCAAAGATCGTTGTGGGCATGGTCACCGGCAATTGACATGAAAGGTGCAAGATAAACATTTACTTCTGATGGGTTCAGACCGTTCTTTTCGCAATAGCTCATCACCTTAGAGTACATACAGTTGGGATATTGGGTTTTGTCAAATCCTTCTACAGGAATTCTATTAGCCGGCTCTTTCTCTATTTCTTTCGGGAAGAAAAGCATGTCACCATAATCCACAGTACCTACAAAGATATTGTTGTTGGCAGCAAGTTCCTGCAATGCTTTTTCCATGTCAGAATACTTTGTGTTGGCATTGTAATTCTCATCCGGATTACCGTGTCCCATTAGAAGCACGATGTTGTTCTTGCCTGCTAATTTAGACTCATAGTGTTTGTAAAGTATCTCTGCTACATCTTTAGTATCTTCTGCACTGGAAAGAAGGTTGGCACCTTTCAATACATCAATATGCGGATACCATTGAATCATAAAGTATTTTTTTACATCAGTATTCATCAATGAAAGATATTCTTCGCCTGGAATTACGTGCAATGATTGTACAGCCACACGTTTGTATCCTGCATCGCCTATTGCTTTCAACCATTGGTCCAATTCATAACGTGCTATGCCGGTAGATGCTTCTACGCGCCGATACATGTACGTGAAGTGAATGACATATAAATATCCGTATTGGGGAATTTAGATTTGAAATCCTCAATAATGTCATCATAAACAGTTAGGGACTCATTATAGGTGCTGCCGAAAGTACAGAGTAAGATGGCAGTGTCATGTTGTTTGGTTTTGCTCACTACATCCACAGCAGGATTAACAGTACTTCTTCATCATCATTGTCGCTACAGGAATTGAATCCTGTGCAAGTTACGGCAGCAACAAAAGCCGCCATCAGATAATACTTGAATTGTTTCATACGAATAAAAAATGATTTATAAATTGTTGGTTATTAATTGTTTTTGAATTTAATAAGGGCAGATACATAAAAAGTTCTTCCTGGAGTTGATGTAGCACGATTCCGTCCGAAGGGAGTACGGTCTACATAGTCAAATACATTATCTATCCCGGCATTCATCGTTAATGACCACCGTTTCATTTTTAATAATGAGTGGGCTGTGTTGATACGCCAAGTTTGGAATCCGTCGGCATTGTTATCATTGATATAACGTCGTGTAGACTGATATCTGCCATAGATGCCGACACCCAAACGATATAGTTTCCATGAATGTTGCCATAAGACATTTAAATTTGCATTATGGCTGGAAGTGGCATCAATAGGAAGATATTTCATATAATTTATACCTTTGTTAGGATATTGTGCTTTCGGATCAGCATAACTATATCCACCGGCAAGGCTGAGAGATTTTGCAGGATGATAGTTGAAGGTGAAATCCATACCATAAATACGTGCCTTTGTCAAATTCTTATATTGTTTGCTCTTTTCTACTTCAAGAAACTTTTCATCGGGAGTTACGGAAATTTCAACCAACTCAATCATGTTGTGAAGATAATTCATGTATCCGGTTAAACTGGCTTGGAATTTTTGCCCTACGTACTCAATACCGATTGAAGCATATTGTGAGGTTTGTGCTTTTAGATCTGTGTTGCCATGATATGCAGTCAAAGCACCGCCTCCGATAACTCCGGTATAATTATAATAAAGTTCTTTAATAGTGGGTGCTTTGTAGCCTAAAGCATAAGACGCACGCAAATTAATATGTTCTCCGGGTTTATAAAGTCCTGATATTTTCGGACTGAAATTCAACCTGTTTCCTTGTGTTGTGTTCCTCGTACCCCGCAGTCAGAACCAGATTTTCTCTGGCTGTCCATTCATCCTGTATATAAGCTGCCAACGTATAAACGGAAGCGCGGTCACCGTCAATGTGATGAGGTGATTCCAAATGATTGTACTGATATTCGATTCCTGCATTTAAAATATGGTCCTCTCCAAGATAAAATACACTTTTTACCTGGCCTAATATTTGTTTCTGAATACTTTGTTTGATACGTTGACCGGCAAAGTAGGTGATACGTTCATGGCGGTCATTGTCTAGAAAATAATCAGTATGCTCGTTTAGCTTATAGTCATAGAAGTAACCGTATCTGCCATAAGATAGGTCTGCTGTCAGATAATTCCGTTTTCCTAATTTATATTTACTTCCCACTGCAAATGTATAGTTGCGATAATAAAAATCATTGGCTTGATATTTCCAAGGACCGTGTGTACGCATTACCCAACGCTCATAATAAGTGCCTTCTGCAGTGAGGTCTAGTTTACGGTTGACTTGCCATTCAATGTTCTCGGACAGGGTATAGTTTGAAGAACGGTTTACGGTCAACATAGTAGAGCCGGATTTCAATTGATTCTGATCCCATTGTAGGTCTGTATTCCGCCAACCATCGGTATGCCGGAAGTTGATTCCGGTTACAGATTTTATCTTTCTATAGTTAAAGCCGAAACTGGTACTTTGACGTATATCACCATATTCACCTATGCGGGATGTGTTGGTGAGCTCCATTTTTTCACGGTTACGTTTGGTTATGATATTGATAACTCCGGCTATTGCGTCACTGCCATAAAGTGAAGAAGCGGCCCCTTTTACAATCTCTATGCGTTCTATATTAGCAGGATTTAATTGATTCAAGTCGTTTTGCCCTCCTACATCGCCATTCATTCTTTTTCCATTTATCATGATCAGGATATAGTCATTGTTCAATCCGTTTAGTTGGATATGGCTCCCCATATCACCATCATGAAAGGTCAATGAAGGACTAAGACCACTGAGCAAATCGTCTATACTGCGTGCCTGATATTGTTCCAAAGCTTTGCTGGTTATGACTTCAGTCTGTACGGGAGCATCTTTCAGATAATGTTCAGTACCTGTACCCGTGATGACCACTTCATTCAGTAATACGGACAATTCTTTATCGTCTTTATCTTTGAGAATACTTTGGGCACTTGCAATTTGTGTACCTAATAGTAGAATAGCAGGAAGTAAATACCTCATATTATGTTTTATTTAATTTGCAAAATAAAACATCAAGTTTCCCTCTGATAAAGAGGAATGCCACAAAGGAATAGACGTTGGAAAACGCTTGTTCGAATGGACACATACTTCTAATCCTGGAAGCTTGGTGTTTATTGTTCAACAGACTTAGCAGGTATTCTGGCTTTCCTCTGATTGGAAACCTTCCCATTTCTTCAAATGAAACAGTGGTTTTAGACTATCCAATCAACATCATGAGGATTTACAGCTGCAGGTACAGCCCCGGATTTACACCGGGTTCCCTTGCATCGGGCTATGTGATAGCCCGATTACTAATTCCGTTGCAAAGATAGAGGTTTATTTTATATTATCTTCGATAAGTCTTTGATTTTTTTTTAGCTTTTTAAATTTTAAAGACAGACTGATGTAGAATGACGTCCGGGGGTAAGTGTCGCATAATTGCTGTTATAAGGACGGTCATCCATATAATCGAACAGGTTTTCCATGCCGAATCCGGGTTCGATGATTACAGATTTTAAGTTGAAAGAATGGCGTGTGTTTAAATCCCACAATTGATACTCGGGAGCATAACCGTAACTTTTAGAGAAACGCTTGCTGTTGATACGGCCGTTCAAATTTATATTCAACCGATATATTTTCCATGAATGCGCCCATTGGGCATTGATATTGTATGCGTTTTTTATACTTTTGTCGATGGGTTGTTCCAATTCCACATCTTGGGTATTAAGATGAGTGTATCCTCCGCTTAAATTGAACCCGGCACCTAGGTATGCATTGGCGGATACATTGATTCCGTGGACTTTAGCCTCCGCTATATTATCACGTTGACGAACTTCCTTATGACCATATTGCTCCATAGCTTTATCTCCCGTGGCAATCGTATTATAATCTATCATGTCACGAATATTATTATAAAAAGCATTGACTGATACTGAAAAACGCTCATGTACATACTCTGCACTCAATGAGAAATAATTATTCTTTTCCGGCTTTAAATCCAAATTACCTATTGTCAACCTGTCATTTTTTTTAGCTATGTCAGTGGCATAGAGTTCAGACAGGGTAGGAGTTCGGAAACCTGCTGCATAGGAGGCACGGAAATTGAATTTGCCGGGTTTATACATCAGTGCTACATTGGGAGTGGCATGATTTTTGAAATTTTCATGATAAATGTAACGTACACCGATCAAAGCCTGTAGGTTTCTCAGTAACTTTATTTCATCTTGTGCAAACAAGGCCAGTGTATAAGCATCTTCTTTGGCTATATTGTCTGTTTGACTTTTCAAGACATCAACGATATATTCTGTGCCGACTGAAAGTTTGTGCCGGTTACCTAATTTAAAAATACCTTTTATGCTAAGATTGTGATTACGGGTCCGTTTGCGCACTTGCTCTTCACCTGCTTTTCCATTATAGGTTTTATTGTCTTTAAAAAAACAATAAGAGGAAGAAAAATGATCGGCGTAACAGTCTGCGGTAATATAATTCCCTTTATTTATCATGTATTGGGCACCAATGCCATAATTAAAGGTTTCATGCAATATGTTGTAGTCGTATGCTTCATAAGGGCGGCGTGTCTTGTTGTCATAATATCCGCCGCGGGCATAAAAAGAGAGTTTGTCGGTAGCATCGAAAGTGAATTTTTGATTGACAGTATTTGCATAGAAGCCTGTAGAAGCTACTTTCCCGGTTTCTTCCAATTCATGAGTTTTGGAGTTCTCCTCGTATGGATTCAGTTGCCATCCTTCGGCCTGCTGACGGCGATAAGAGGTGTAGGAGCCGAACTTGCCGGTATTGACATCTATGTTTACGGACTGGGTAAAACGTCCTTTACTGGCATAACGGGTATCGCTGGAAACATTGATAGCATTTTTTGCATCATCAGTAATGATGTTGATAACTCCTCCGATAGCATTTGTTCCGTAAAGAGCGGAAGAAGCGCCGTTCAATATTTCAATACGTTTGATTTTGGCAACATTGATTCGAGCATAGGTGTCATCTCCATACAGGCGTTTGCCATTTTCCAGAAAAATGAAATAATCATCAGGCAATCCATTCAGACTCAATGTTGTCCCCATGCCGTTGGTCATACTTGAGAAAGACGGGGTCAGCTTTTGTAAGGCCTCGTCCAGCGATGTTACACTGGCATTACTTAAATCCTTTGCAGTGATAACGGAAACAGGCACGGGACTGTCCGTCATGCGGTGGTGTGTTCCTGTACCGGTTACTACTACCTGGCCTATATTGGTAAAACTGTCTTGTAGCTTGATAAGAAGATTCTTTTCACCTCCTTTTGTCGTGATAGACTTGGGTGTGTAACTGACATGCGTGATTCTTAATACGTGTTTCCCATCAGGGAGATTGCTGATGGAAAACTCGCCTTTACCATTTGTGGTGCATCCTGAAAGGCTTTGATCGATACGGATATTAGCTCCCACTATAGGTTCGTTGGTATCGGCACTCACAATCTTTCCACTGATACTGACTTGTGCCAGTACGTCAATAGCCAGACAGCTTAAAGTAATTGCTGTCAATAATAACTTACTTTCATCGAAAGAATTTAAGAATTAATAATTCACTTTCCTGACCCCGGGAGAGCATGATTATCTATGTTCGGACTTGGCAGGTTTCCTGGCTTCACCCTGAAAAGCGCCTTCCCATTTCTGGCAAAAGAAACAGTGGCTTGGTGAGAATTGCTTTTCATCAGACGGGTTTCACAGTAGCGGGCACTGCTTCGGATTCTATAACCGAATTCCCTTTTATACAGGCAGAGAAAGGCTGCCTATATCACCAAATCGGGCACAAAGGTAGGCAATTATTTTATATATGTTTTAAGATTAATGAAAAAATGGTTGCTTTTGAAAGAGGTGGGGGATTTTGAACCGTAGGAGTGAATCTAATTCACTCCTACGGTAATATGAATTTGCAATAATTCTGGCGGGATCAGGCAAGTGCCAATATTAATATTTGTGCTGTGAGTACACGTAAAAACATGGTAAGCGGATAAACGGTGGCATAACCCACTGCCGGAGCGTCACAAGAGGTCAAATCATTGGAGTAGGCTAATGCGGGCGGATTGGTGGTGGCTCCGGACAATACTCCGATCAAGGTGTAATAGTTCAGTTTATAAACATATCGTCCTATTATACCTACAATCAGTAAAGGCAGCAGCGTAATAATGGCGCCGTATGCTATCCATACATATCCACCCTCGTTAATGATTGTTTCGATGAATCCTTTGCCGGCTCCTAATCCTACGCAAGCAAGGAAAAGCGAGATACCGATTTCACGTACCATCAAATTGGCACTTATGGTGGTATAGGTTATCAGTTTATAATGTGGTCCGAAACGGCTTATCAGGATGGATACGATAAGGGGGCCTCCTGCCAGTCCCAGTTTTACTGGTTGGGGGATACCGGGGAATAAAAAAGGAGTGCTTCCTAGAATACACCCTAATGCGATGCCTAAGAAATAGGGATCAGGTTGGATGATTCAAACGTTTCATGGAATTACCTAGAATCTTTTCGGCATGGGCTACAGCTAGTTCGCTACCCACAATCTTCACCCGGTCACCCATTTGCAATTGCAGGTTGGGAGTGGCCACAAGATCTACACCCGAACGGTTTACACGGGTAATGCTTGCTCCGAAGTTATTCCTGATTTTTAGTTGGGCCAATGTCTTACCGTTCAATTCAGGCTTGGTGATCAGAATTTTTCTGGAGATAAGTTGTTTGTTTTGGAAATCCCATTCCACATTCACTTGTTTTCCAAAAAAGACAGTGATAGCTTCTACATCTATCGGATTGGCGATAACAAGAATCTCATCGTGTATGTGAAATACTGTAGTGGAGTTCACCAGTTCTGTTTGTCTGTTTCCGTCACAATGCCGTATGCGTGAAATCACAAAATCACGGTTTACCAATGGCTTGATTTCTTTTATTGTTTTACCTTCTACGGCTTCATTGCGTATTTCTAGTGAGATAGGGCGTACTGTCAGTTCTTGTAGATGCCCCAATCCCCGTTCCGCATCGGCTTCTTCGGTTTTTGTATTGATGCGCAGGATATATTTCAATGCCAGCAGGGAGAGAATACACCCTACTACTCCCAATGGATAGGCTACGGCATATCCCAGTGCTATTTCGGGAGCGTCTATACCATTCAGATCACTGTTTGCTTGCTGTGCGGCACCTAGTCCCGGGGTATTGGTTACAGCTCCCGAAAGAATTCCTACCATTGTGGTAATGGGGACACCTGTTATGAAATGGAGTATAATGGTGATGGTCACACCTAAAAATACAACCATCATGGCAAGCAGGTTCAGTGTGAATCCTCCTTTCTTGAATGCTGAGAAGAAACCGGGACCCACTTGTAGTCCGACTGAGTAGACAAATAATATCAGACCGAACTCCTTTAAGAAATGCAACAGATGTTCGTCCAGGTTCAGATTGAAATGACCGAATACAATTCCTACAAAAAGTATCCAGGTTACTCCCAATGAGATACCTGCACTTTATTTTTCCTAACATGATGCCGAAAGCAATGACCAGTGAAAGAATAAGTACGGAATGTGCTACTCCGCCGCCCCATAAATTAGGGTACCCTTCAAAGAGATTTCTAAAAAGTTCCATAATTCATTATCTAGTTTAATTATTTATAGTATCAATTTTATCATTGTTGTATAGCTGTCATTCTGGCAAAAATGACTGCAAAGGTAGCTTATTTAATTGATAAACCATAAAACTTTAATTGCTTTCTAAGGATATTTACTTGATATGTCGGAATTATGAATTAATCTGTTATTCTAATTTCGATAATTTGCAATTTGCACTATCTTTGTATCCGTTTTTAAAGAAATACTAAAGAATGAAGCCACAATTACTCATAGGGGCCGCTACATCGGGAAGCGGAAAAACGACTTTTACGATGGGGCTGCTGCGGGCATTGCACAAACGAGGTCTGCGGTACAGCCTTTTAAATGTGGTCCTGATTATATTGATACACAATTTCATACGCTGGCTGCTGACCATGAGTCGGTGAATTTGGATACTTGGATGGCATCAAATACCCATGTACAACATCTGTATAATAAATATGGAGATGGAGCCGATGTATGTGTAACCGAAGGAGTGATGGGATTGTTTGACGGTTATCAAAGAATGCAGGGAAGTAGTGCTGAAATAGCCAGATTGTTGAATATCCCTGTAGTGCTTATAGTAAGTGCGCGTTCTACAGCTTATTCTGTGGCTCCGTTAATTTATGGTTTCAAGCATTTTAATCCGGCTGTGAAGATTGCAGGTATTGTTTTCAATCAAGTGTCATCTCCTTCTCATTTCGCTTATTTACGTGAGGCTTGTGTTGATGCAGGAGTGGAATGTTTGGGATATCTGCCTATGACAGAAGGGTTGAAAATTCCATCCCGGCACTTGGGTTTGACATTGACAGCCAAACGTTCCATGAACACCTTGATAGAACAGGCTGCGGAATTGGTTGGAAAATATGTGGATTTGGATAAGCTGCTGAGTATTTGTCATCGTAATTTCCCGTGTCGGTATACATTGCCTTATAGTTCAGAAACAGGGGTGGAAAGTTTTACTCCTTCTGCTAAAAAGATGAAGATAGCCATAGCGCGGGATCCGGCTTTCAACTTATCTATAGAGAAAACATAGACCGCTTGTCTGCGCTAGGAAGCATTACTTATTTCAGTCCTGTATATGGTAGTGATTTGCCGGATGCTGATTTGGTTTATTTACCCGGAGGATATCCGGAATTGTTTGCCCGTCAACTGCATCGGCGCAAAAAGTAATGGAAGCATTAAGAACCTATGCAGAGGAGGGGGGAAGATTTTGGCCGAGTGTGGAGGTATGATGTTTCTCACCCGTTCCCTGACAGTCCGCCAAGGAGGGACTGCATATGCCATGACGGGTATTTTGCCTTTGGATTGTACCATGGTGGGTGCCAGACTTCATCTAGGATATCGCCGTATAGAATATAAAGGGATGGAGCTTCGCGGGCACGAATTTCATTATTCCAATGTTGTTGCTCCTGACGCTATGCCTTCTGTAGCAAAACAATTTACGGCAAGAGGAATGGAAGTGAGTACCCCGCTTTATAGATATAAAAACGTGATAGCCGGATATACTCATCTATATTGGGGGGAAACGGATATCTTGAAATTATGGAAAGTATGAAACGTATTTATACACGAACCGGAGATAAGGGCATGACAGGAATTCATGGTGGAGAGCGGGTTTTTAAAGATGATATCCGCATTGAAGCTAATGGATGTATTGATGAATTGAATGCTGTTATAGGAATTGTGCGTTCGTTTTTACCTCAGGGGCACGAATGGCAATCCTTGCTTTTTTCAATTCAGAAAAACATGATGGCAGTGATGAGCCATGTGGCTACACCATCAACTATCCGTGAAGGGAATCCTAATATCTTGCCTGATGATTTATGCTCTTTTTGTGAGGAAGCAATGGATACATTGATGGAACAGATGGAGGATAATAGTTCCTTTATCCTTCCCGGAGGAACGCCGGTATCAGCGCAGCTGCAGTTTGCTAGGACGGTGGCACGCCGCTGAACGGAGATTATGGACTTTGCATAAACAAGATCCGTTACCGGAGATAATTCTTCGGTTTATCAACCGGCTGTCCGATTTGTTTTTGTTATGGCCCGTTATGAGATGCAACAACAGAACTGGACGGAAGAAGTGGCAGTCCTTTGCATATAAAAGAAAGA
>ENA-OQAS01000605-OQAS01000605.1-human-gut-metagenome-genome-assembly--contig:-NODE-605-length-18755-cov-1.764387_pt1 | contig 18755 bp, 27 predicted proteins | sample MGYA00242733_ERZ504523 | MGnify/ENA primary metagenome ERZ504523 (study PRJEB26092, sample SAMD00036239) | human gut metagenome | host: Homo sapiens | study: EMG produced TPA metagenomics assembly of...
CGACTTCAGAGCCTGCCGGGTTTCCCTGCCGCCGAAAAGTTCGCCGATAAAAGCCCCTAAAAACGGGCCGAGTACAATGCCCCAGGGCATGAAGAACAGCCCGATGAGGGTTCCGGCAAGGCATCCGCGTGTTCCCCAGCGCGTTCCGCCGCTGTATTTGCTGCCCAGCATGGGGACGAAATAGTCGAGCACCTGTACGATGAGACAATCAGCAGCCACAGCAACAGTTGGGTGGCAGAGTACTGCACCTTGTCGGTGAAGTGCAGCAGCAACAAACCGGCATAGGCCACGGGCGGACCGGGAATTACGGGCAGGAAACAGCCTGCCAGTCCCGTTATCAGGCAGAGGATACCCATCAGAATGAGAAAGACGTCTAACATATCTTTTTGTGTATTGGTGGTTAATATGTGGTTCTCTTTTTGCTAAATTTGTAGCAAAATTAAAAAGAAATATGGAAAATCAGAGACCTTTGATATTGATTTCCAATGACGACGGTATCATTGCGAAAGGAATCAGCGAGTTGATAAAGTTTCTCCGTCCGCTGGGGGAGATTGTGGTAATGGCGCCGGATGCGCCGCGCTCGGGTAATGCGTGTGCGCTTACCGTGACGGAACCGATTCATTATCAGTTGCTTCGCAAGGATGTAGGCTGACGGTCTATAAGTGTTCCGGTACGCCCGCCGATTGCGTCAAGCTGGCATTCCATACGGTGCTCGACCGCAAACCCGACCTTGTGGTGAGCGGCATTAATCACGGCGATAACTCCTCGGTCAATGTGCATTATTCCGGAACAATGGGGGTGGTTATCGAAGGCTGCCTGAAAGGTGTTCCCTCTATCGGCTTTTCACTGTGCAACCACACGCCGGACGCCGATTTTGAGCCGGCGAGAGAGTATATCCGCGAGATTGCCCGCAAGGTTCTGGAAAAAGGCTTGCCGCCGTTGACCTGCCTCAATGTCAACTTCCCCGATACCAAAGAGTTGAAAGGGGTGAAAATCTGCGAACAGGCAAAAGGACAGTGGACCAAACGAGTGGGAGAACTTTGCCCATAGAGGCGATGCGCACTACTATTGGCTGACCGGAGAGTTTGAGGAGTCGGAAAAGGAGAATGAAAAGAGCGACCATTGGGCGCTTGCCAACGGTTATGTAGCGGTGACTCCGACCACGGTGGATGTAACCGCTTATGGCCTGATGGACGAATTGAAGACCTGGTTCTGACGGATTGCACAGGATATTGAAACATAGGCGCTTATGAAGTATTATCTGATTGTGGGCGAGGCCTCGGGCGACCTGCATGCATCGCACCTGATGACTGCCTTGAAGGCGGAAGACCCGCAGGCCGAGTTCCGCTTTTTCGGCGGTGACTGATGGCGGCTGTGGGCGGAACGTTGGTGAAGCATTATAAGGAACTGGCGTATATGGGCTTCATTCCCGTCTTGTTGCACCTGCGTACCATCTTTGCCAATATGAAGCGTTGCAAGGAAGACATTGCAGCCTGGCAGCCGGATGTTCTTATTTTGGTGGATTATCCGGGGTTCAACCTGAATATCGCCAAGTTTGTCCATGCCCGTACGCAAATACCGGTGTTCTATTATATTTCTCCCAAGATATGGGCCTGGAAAGAGCACCGTATCAGGAATATCAAGCGGGATGTGGACGAACTCTTCTCCATTCTTCCGTTCGAGGTGGAGTTCTTCGAGGGCAAGCACCATTATCCCATACATTATGTAGGCAATCCGACGGTGGATGAAGTCACTGCCTTCCAAGCCGCTTATTCGGAAACTGCAGATGAGTTCAAACGGGCCAACGGCCTTTCGCCGAAGCCTGTCATTGCCTTGCTGGCAGGCAGCCGCAAGCAGGAGATTAAGGATAATTTGCCGGATATGATTCGGGCGGCCGCTTCATTTCCGGAGTATCAGTTGGTGCTGGCGGGAGCACCGGGTATCTCTCCGGAGTATTATAAGGAATATGTCGGCAATGCAGACGTGAAGATAATCTTTAACCGTACTTATCCTTTGCTCCGGCATGCGGAAGCGGCATTGGTTACTTCGGGCACGGCAACGCTGGAAACGGCATTGTTCCGGGTTCCGCAGGCGGTGTGCTACCATACGCCGATAGGGAAGGTTATCGCTTTCCTGAAACGGCATGTCCTGAAAGTCAGGTACATTTCTCTGGTAAATCTGATTGCCGACCGTGAGGTGGTGAAGGAACTGGTGGCCGATACCATGACGGTGGAGCAGATACGTGCGGAGCTTCAACGTATCTTATGCGATGAGGCGTACCGCCGGCAGATGCTCGACGGTTACGAATATATGGCATCCCGTCTGGGCGAGGCGGGAGCACCTGTGCATGCAGCCCGTGAAATGGTGGCTTTGCTTAAGAAACGTTTTAAAAAGTAGGACGATATTTAATTTCTTGTTAAAAGGAATAAAGCCGGTGCAGTAAATGCCCGGCTTTTGTATTTTCTATACAGAAAGAAATAAACAAAAGAACTTTGATTATGAGAAAGCTACATTGGTTATTTATGGCAGTTTGTCTGGCTGTGATGCCGGTACTGCAATCTTGTGATGACGATGAGGGGTATTCGATCGGTGATTTCACTCCGCCGCTGTGGGCTACGGTGCGTGTTACCGGCAATGCTTTTTATTTGGACTGTGATGTGTGGGGAACGCTCTGGCCTGTGAATACAGACTTGTGGTGGTACGAGCCGGTTGACGGAAAGCGTGTGATTACCATGTTCAATCCTTTGTCCGATGAGTTTGACGGTTACGACCATGCTGTGAAGATCCTGAGTTTGCAGGATGTGCTGACGAAAGAGGTCGAGACGCTGACTCCCGAGACCGAGGAAGAGTTCGGCAATGACCTGTCCTGATATTTGAAGGTGATATAAGTATCAGCGGGGGATATATGAATATCATATTTATGCAGAATCTGCCTTCCGGCACTAAACATCGTATCAGCTGGTACGTCCGCAAGATGATGCGGAGTTGTATGGAGAAGACGGTTATATACATTTGGCTCTCCGCTATAACGACTATGACGATTTGACGGGGTTGCGCAAGCCGGTGCGGTGTCCTATAATCTGAACAGTCTCAACGTGACCTCTGAAACCAAAGGTATCAAGCTGAAAATTAATTTGGAAAAGAATGGCGAGGTGGAACTGACGTTCGACCTGGTGGTTACCGGTGATAATACGAAGAATATACAGAACCTTGATTTGTCGGAGATGCAATTGAAGTAAGCGTTTCCTTATACCGTATATATAGGCCAAAGGGCATAAAGGTTACAGTATCTTTCCTCTATGCCCTTTGGCTTATATTCGTTTAAGATTTCCTGTCAAATCATTGTCATTACATACAGGTAGACTACCGCTGCGGGAATCGCCATGAGAGCGCTGTCGAACCGGTCGAGCATTCCGCCGTGTCCCGGAAGGATGTTGCCGGAATCCTTGATGCCCAGTTGACGCTTCATCAGCGATTCGGTGAGGTCGCCCAGGTGCCGAAAATCACTACGGTGACTGCCAGTCCTGCCCATTGCCATGTAGACATGAATGGGAAGAATGGGCAAATACAAAGGATGAGGCGATGGAGAAAACCGCGCCGCCTATGCTGCTTCCCATGATTTCTTAGGCGAAATGCGCTCGAACAGGCGATGTTTTCCTATCAGAGAGCCCACGCAGTAAGCACCCGTATCGCTCAGCCAGATGAATACGAATATGGAAAGCGGCAGGATGGGTTATAGGTTACGCTGCTCGTTTCAGGTGAATTCTGGAAAGCGAGTACATTCAGCAGTGCGAAAGGCAAGGCTACATATAGCTGGCTCAGCATTGCATACGCCCAGTTGCCGATGGGGTTCTCCTTTTTCAGGTATAACTCCGTAATCATCAAATAGAGCAATAAGCAGATAGGGAAGGAATACGCGCGCATCGATGGCGGATGTGCAGAATCCCATGAGTGCAAGGAACAGATAGCTCCGCCTAAAGCGGTAATCGTCTTGTTGATGCTGACTCCGCCGTTCCTGTTTACCAGATGGGCAAACTCGTGTACGCTCAATGCGCCGATGATAGTGAATAGAATCCCGAATGAGAGGGGGCTGTAAAGGATACAGCCCACCAGTATAACTACAAATAATGCACCTGTAACAGCACGTTGTATGAAATTATTTTTCAAGGTGTTTTCGTTTTAATTGTTCGAGCCGGTGTTATGGCTTTCTTCTTCTTTTACCTCTTTTTCCGCTTCCTTTGCCTTGGCAGCCTCTTTTTCTTCGGCTTCTTTCAGCTCTCTGGAAGTTTTGCTTGCGCTGATAATCTCTTCGGAACGGGAAGCCCACGGACGCTTGCCGAAGATTTCTTCCACATCTTCTGCAAAGATTACTTCCTTGTCTATCAACAGTTGGGCCAGCTTGTTGTGCCCTTCTTTATTGTCGGATAGTATCTTCTTGGCACGCTCGTACTGTTCGTTTACCATACGCTTCACCTCTTCGTCTATCAGTTCGGCGGTCTTCTCGCTGTACGGACGGTTGAACGAGTATTCGTCGTTATTGTAATAACAGAGATTCGGCAGTTTGTCGCTCATGCCCAAATAGGCAATCATGCCGTATGCCTGCTTGGTTACACGCTCAAGGTCGTTCATGGCGCCGGTAGAGATTCTTCCGATGAACAGATCTTCTGCGGCGCGTCCGCCCAAAGTGGCGCACATCTCGTCCAGCATCTGTTCCTTTGTGGTAATCTGGCGTTCTTCGGGCAGGTACCAGGCTGCTCCCAAAGCACGTCCGCGTGGAACGATGGTTACCTTAATCAGCGGGTTGGCATATTCCAACAGCCAGGAGATGCTGGCGTGTCCGGCCTCGTGTATGGCAATGGAACGGCGCTCTTCTTCGGTTGTGATTTTGGTTTTCTTCTCCAGACCGCCTACGATACGGTCTACCGCATCCAGGAAGTCCTGCTTCTCTACAAATTTCTTTCCATGACGGGCGGCAATCAGGGCGGCTTCGTTGCAGACATTGGCGATGTCGGCGCCGGAGAATCCCGGAGTCTGGCGTGCCAGTAACTCTACATCCACCGTATTGTCTATCTTGATGGGGCGCAGGTGTACGCCGAATACTTCTTTTCGTTCATTCAGGTCGGGCAAGTCGACGTGTATCTGGCGGTCGAAACGTCCGGCGCGCAGCAGTGCCTTGTCCAGTACATCCACACGGTTGGTTGCGGCAAGGATGATGACACCGCTGTTGGAACCGAACCCGTCCATTTCCGTCAGCAGTTGGTTCAAGGTGTTTTCGCGTTCATCGTTACCGCCCATGGCGGCAGCTTTTCCACGGGCGCGTCCTACGGCATCGATTTCATCGATGAATACGATGCAAGGTGCTTTCTCTTTGGCTTGACGGAACAGGTCGCGGACGCGGGAAGCACCTACGCCGACAAACATTTCCACAAAGTCGGAACCGGCCAGTGAGAAGAACGGTACGTTGGCTTCTCCTGCCACAGCCTTTGCAAGCAGGGTCTTACCTGTTCCCGGAGGCCTACGAGCAATGCACCCTTGGGTATCTTACCACCCAGGTCTGTATACTTCTGGGGTTGTTTCAGGAATTCTACGATTTCCTCTACTTCCTGCTTGGCCTCTGCTAGTCCGGCAACGTCCTTGAAAGTAACCTTTACCGGAGAGTTCTTTTCAAACAGTTGGGCTTTGGATTTGCCGACACTGAAGATGCCGCTGCCGCCACCCATGCCGCCACCGCTGCTCCAACGGCGGGACAGGAATATCCAGAAGCCGATAAGGAATGCAAACGGCAATATCTGCCAGAGGATTGCACCGAAGTAATTGTGTTTCTTTTCGTAGCTGATAGAACCGTCGAAACGTGTCTCGTCCTTTTCTTTCTGCAGGAAGTCGCCCAAGCTTTCGCGTGAGGGAGCTTCTGTTGTAATCAGGGGATTCTTGCCCACACGGCTTGAATCTGCTTTGAATACATTGGGCACATATTGCGGCTTGACGTATGCCTCTACGGAGTTGTCGTCATAACCGGTCACTTTGCTTATATAGCCGTTGCGCACATACTCCTGAAATTCATCATAAGGGATGTTTTTACTGGCCGAACCGCTTTCATTGGTGAGGTACAGTCCCAGCAACATCATGGCTATAATCATATACAACCAGTTCAAGTTGAACTTGGGCATATTGGTTTTTGTGGGCTTTTTATTGGTGTTATTGTCCATAAGTCTAAATTAATCGAGATCGGGAATTTGGGTTAGTTTGGCATCTGCCCATAAGTGTTCCAAGTTGTAGAATTCACGCGCTTCCGGCTGGAAAACGTGAACCAGTACATCAGAGTAGTCCATGGCTACCCACTCGGCATTGCGCAGACCGTCTATCGCAAAAGGTTTGCTGTTCGCTCCTTTGCGGGTGAAGTCTTTAACGGACTCCACTATGGCGCTTACTTGGCTTGGGGAGTTTCCTTGACAGATGACAAAATAATTACATATTGTGTCGTCTATCCGGGTAAGGTCTGCTATGACGATTTTTTCCCTTTTTATCTTGAATACCTTCTGTTATTTGTTGAATTAATTTTTTAGCTTCGTTCATTACACATTATTAATATTAAACAGGCGACAAATATACGTTGATTTATCATATCAAACACGCAAAAGGGAAAGCTTACGTACGTTTTGTTTTTTTTAGGTATATAATTCTTTGTGTCATGGTATCTTATCAGATTTTAATGAAAAAAATAGCGAATGTTTTGGATTAAAGAAAAGTTTGTATCTTTGCACCGCAAAACAGAAATGAAATGCTCAATTGGGCTATGGTGTAATGGTAACACTACAGATTCTGGTCCTGTCATTCCTGGTTCGAATCCAGGTAGCCCAACACAACACACCGATAAAACCCACTAAAATCGCAAGTTTTAGTGGGTTTTTTATTGCTTTTCGACCATGTGCAAATTTTTCATAATCGGTATTCGGGTTCAGTTTGAAAACTCGGTGGTCGAATCGGTGGTTGTGTCAAAGCAAGAATATCAGCGAGTTCGTTTTGACACAACCACTTTTTATATGCTTATTATTATAAGATTATCACATCTACTCCCGGCTTTAGCTTTTCTTGATTTGCGGATCGCAATCTGCATATCCGTCACCTTGCCTTTGCTTTTCTTTATTTGTACAACACAGGGCTTCAGGGCTTTTACCTTTATTTCTTCATTGTCGAAAGTGCCGGGCTTGAAGAATACGATTTGCAGAATTCCCGATTTCCGATTATTGACGGCTTGTATTTCCGTATCATTCCGTTCTATTTTCAGATGACGGCAGGAGTATGTTTTCATTTTTTCCGGATGGTTGATTCCCGGTACAACGATATATGCGTAAGATGCGTTTCGGGGAGATTGTCCGTGATTAATGACCAGATTGAATATCGGCATGCTGATTTCCGTAGCAGGATAATTGAAATTGATTTTTGCCCAGTTGCCTTTTTGTCTGTCCATCTTTAGCTTTATATTGTTTCCCTGAGGGAAGAGATAGGCGATGCTGTCATGCCAGATCCATTGCGGAGCCTGCTCAAAAGCAAATTCTCCTTGGGTTGCTTGCCGGAGCGCTTTTCCCGTATTTATCCATACATTTCCATCCAGATGGCATTGATTGACAGTGGTAACGATGTCTGTCGGAACATTTGAACCGATTCCGCTGCCTAAGCAAACCACTTCGTTGTCGAACATAAACCATGATTTTTGAGCTTTTACACCATAGTCATCCATCTTGAAAGTCATTACACCGTATTTCCCATTGGACACTCCCCCTGTGAATGTGCAGGTTCCTTTGCTTCCCCAGTCAACGGGATTGCGTTTTTCGCCTGCAGGCAAGGTGGTTCCCGGTATTCTGTCCCACTCCCAGACGGGGAAGATGTCGGCATACTCATTGCCGTTGACGCGAATGTTGGTGGCGCCGTCACTCATATAGGTCCCGTATAGATTTTCACCGTTACCGCTTTCGGTCTTGTTGGTGCGTGTTGAAGAGGTGCGCACGGAAAAGTCGTAATTTTGCCGGTTGTGTAGCATATAGTCTGAGCAATGATACATTGTATTCTTGTCCGAACGCTGATACGATGCTTCCCGGGTGAGGAAACGGCGGGCAATGTCTGCATATTCGCCGGCATGTTTGGCATCAAGGGCCTGCAGGTTTCTGAACAGGCTGCGCAATCCCCGTAATCCAATGTTCCTTTGCGGCTGACACCTCTGCCTGTTACACTGAAGTCCAGATACCTGCTTCGGAATACATTGAAGTAGGTGTTGCGGATAAAGTTGGAAAACAAGGTGAGTTTCTCCGGATTCATGGCATATTTTGTACCGTTGAGGATATTGCCCATGCGGACTATGTTGTCAACGAACACTGTTCCGTATCCGCCGATGTAAAGTTGCGGCCCGTGCTGGTGATAAGACAAGTCTTCCTGTATGCCTTCGTTTGCAACGATTTGTACGGGATAGAATATTTCATCGGCATTGACACGCACAATACTGTCATTCTTCAACAGGCAGCCTCTTACTAAATGATGAATGGCAATGTCCATTTTATTGGCGCTGGTCCATTTGCGTGGGTCGCTGCGTTCGCCCATTGCTTTTAAAATAGGCATACGGATTTCGGACGGAAGTTTCTTTTGTCCCGCATCCATCAGAGCAAGGAGCGAGGCTTGTGTTTGCGGAACGGAAATCTGGTTATACCACCAGTTGAAACAGGTAGGGTCTTGTTTCACCCAATACTGCAGGGCATCTCTGATTGCATTGTATAATACCTCGTTACCGTAATAACGTGATTGTTTGTCGGTATATGAGGCGGCTATTGTAACCAAACGTTTCAGGTGTTCTACCGGTTCCCAGTTGGTACGGAAAAAGCAGGCATAATCGAGGTCGCTCCATTTACCTTCCGGAAGCATGGAGCGCAGTAATTTTTCCGTTGCGCGGTCTGCTTGCTGTGTGGTGGTTTTGGCATACAATTCTTCGCGTATCCGTTCAAGTATCTGCTCATATTCGTCTTGTGGAATATAGGTTGGGTTTTGGCTTCGCTTTCCGTTGGCGGGATTATAGCGGGCGGAATAGGAAGGGGTCTCACGTGTTATCTTTCCCGCCATTTCCAGGGTAACTACTCCTTTGGCAGCTCTGTTAGTATATATTTCGGCTACGAGGTTGATGTCGTTTTCTGTTCTGCCTTGCGGGTGGTAGACCAACCGTATTATGCCTTCCTCACCGGTTGATAGGCTTTTTCAGTCCATTCGGAGAGGTGCATCCGCAGCCGGTAATGATGTTTTTGATAGTGAGAGGTTTGTCGCCGGTGTTTACGAACCGGAAGTCATAGCTGACATTCCCGTCTTGTTCCCGGACGGTTCCCCAATTGAATTTGGTTTCTGAGAATGTGATTTCTTGTGCCGGTAGCAGACTGTTTACAGTCAGCAGCACGATTCCTAAAGTCAGAATTCTTTTCATAATTCAGCAGTGAGATTAGATTTAGATAAAAAAGAGGTTATGTCAAAAGCCTTTTATCCTTTTGGCATAACCTCATATTATTAGGTGAGAAAAATTATTCCGCTTCGTTGATTGAATTGTCAATCACCTTGATTTTCTGTTTAACCAGCTCTATGTCACCTTTCAGCTTCTCGACTTTACGGTTAAGTTCGGTCAGGAGGCTGTTGCCTTTCTTGGACGAAGCTGTCAGGAAGCCTAAGTTGTTTTCGTAAGTCTGCAATTCGTTTTTCATGTTTTCGCAGGCGCGTACCAATTGTCCCGTTCACGATAAAGGGCTTGCGGGCTACCTTCCTGGATACTGCTGATGGACGATTTGAAATTACTCAGCTTCTTGTTGGAAGCACTGATGTTGAAGTGTTCAAACAGCTTGTCTATCCGGCTGTGGTATTGTTTGTAAATTTTGTCTTTTTCTTTGAATGGTACATGTCCTATGCCGTTCCACTCTTTCATAAGTTCGCGGACCAGTTGGGTGGCTTCTTCCACATCCATTGTTTCGTCAATGGCTGTCAGCTTCTCGATAATGGCTTTCTTCTTTTCCAGATTCTCCTGTTCAACGGAACGTTGTGAGGAAGTTGCCTTGTTTTTCTGTTCAAAGAAGTAATCGCAGGCGGAGATGAACCGTTTCCAGATAGCATCCGAATATTTCTTGGCAACGGGACCTACCGTTTTCCACTCTTTCTGGAGTTTGGTCAGTTCGTCAGCTGTTGCTTTCCAGTCGGTACTGTCTTTCAGGGCCTCTGCTTTTTCGCATAAGGCACGTTTCTTTTCAAGATTCCCGTTCATGCCTTCTTTCAGGGATTTGAAGAATTCCCCTTTCTTCTGGAAGACTCGTCACAAGCTTTGCGGAAGCGTTCGAATATCTTCACGTTCATCTTTTGCGGAGCAACCGATGGTTTTCCATTTATTTTGCAAAGCATGATTTCCTGGGTTTTGTTTTCCCAGGAAGCGAAGTTGGTAAGTTCGCTGTAATCAATGGCTTCGATGATTTCGCAAATTACGGTCTTTTGGTCGAGATTATGTTGCTCGGCCTCTTTCAGGGCTTCAAAATGCTGCTGGTGACGGCGGTTCACAGTAGTAGAAGCTGCTTTGAAGCGTGCCCATATTTCATCGCGCAGCTCTTTGGCTACCGGTCCTGTATCGCGGAATTCCTGATGCAGTTTCTGTAATTGATGGAAAGCGGAAACAACATCCGCTTCGTCTGCCAGTTTCTCGGCAGCTTCGCAAAGGTGGTTCTTGATTTCAAGATTCTTCTTGAAGTCATATTCACGGAATTCGTTGTTCAGTTTTAAAAGGTCGTAGAACTTTTCGACATACAGCTGGTAGTTCTTCCACAGCTCGTTAATCCTGGCTTGCGGCACAATTTTAACCTCATTCCATTGCTGTTGCAATTTCTTGAATTCCGTATAGTTCTTGTTGGCGTCTTCCGGAGATTCCACCAACTCTTTCAGTTCTTCGATGATGGAAAGCTTGATTTGCAGGTTGAGCTCTTTCTGTTTTTCCAGCTCTGCATTGAGTGCGTTTCTTTTTTCCTTGATGACGGACATGGTATTCTTGAATTCCTCTTCCAAAGTATCGGCTTGTGGAACGAACTCTTCAATAGCTCCCCCATTCTCAACGAACAGCTTCTTGGCGGCTTCCTGCTCTGAGTTATGTAGTTTGTAGAAAGCCTGTTTCAAACCGTCTATCTCCGATTTGGCAGCATTCTCTACATCTGCGGCAATCGCTTTAAGCTTGTTCAGAATCTCTTCTTTAGTGAGTTTTTGAACTGATTCGGCCGGCTTGTCAGTCAAGGTTACCTCAGCGGGAGTTCTGTTGTTGCCGGCTCAGAAACCTCTGCTGTTTTTTTGTCTTCTTCTAATTCCACCGGCTTGTCGGGGAGATTAGTGTCATGAGTGTCCGTCATTTGTATTTACTTTTTAGAAACGGGATATCCCGTTCGGGTTACATTAGGTTACAAATTAATGAAATAAAATGATTACTTCATACTTTTTCATCGTTTTTTTCGATTTAGCCGTTTCAGGCCAATAGTACGGTGATGCCATATACATCATCATGCCGATAATGTCGTTGGTGATGGATATGAACGGTCCTGTGGCAATGGCCGGGTCCACTTTCAGCTTTTCGAGTGTCATGGGTACCAACGTTCCGAAAATGGAGGCGAACATGACAACGGCGAACAGACTGATGGATACCGAGTAGGTAACTGTGGCCGTACCGCCGAACCGTACAAAATTGTATATGTACACCAGCAAGGATATGATGGTTGCATTGATTGCCGCCACTACGGATTCCTTGGCGATTTGCTTGAATGTGTCTTTGGCATCCAAAGAACTGTTGGCAAGTCCCTGTACGATAATTGCAGAGGATTGGGTTCCTACATTTCCGCCTGTACCGCCAATCAGAGGGATGTACAGCGCCATTTCGGGATGTGCGGCGAAGGTAGCGTCAAAATTACCCAATATCATGGAGTTGCCGATACCGCCCAGCATACCGATAAGCAACCACGGCAGGCGTGCGGAAGTCTGGCGCATGACGTTGTCGTCCGTCTCCACATCCTGTGACAAACCGGATGCCAACTGGTAGTCGCGTTCCGATTGCTCACGAACCTCGTCCATGACGTCGTCTACGGTAATCTGCCCTACCAGGCGGCCTATGCTGTCGACGACAGGTACTGCCACCAAGTCGTATTTCTCGATAATCTGCACCACTTCGTCTGTGGGAGTGTCTACATGGACGGAAATGGGGTCTTTCCTCATTACATGCTTCACTTTGGAGACGGAAGGAGAGGTAATCATTTTCTTTAGCGGGAATACACCTTGCAGCCGTTCGTCATCGTCAATGACATATACGTAGTAGATTTCGTCCAACTGTTCGGCTTGCAGGCGCATCTCTTTCAGGCATTCAGGCATACTCCAGTTCTCGTTGACGGTTACCATTTCCGTACCCATCAAACCACCGGCGGTATCTTCATCGTACTTCAAGAGGTCTACGATGTCTCCGGCCTGCTCTATATCCTCAATATGCGACAGTACCTCTTCTTTTTTCTCCTCGTCGAGGTCACGCATCAGGTCTACGGCATCGTCCGTATCCATATAATCCACAAACCGCTTGGCAATGGTTTCCGAAGGCAGAAGTTCCAGGAATTCTTTCCGGACGTCTTCGTCCATTTCTACCAGTACGTCGGCGGCTGTTTCGTTGTCGAGGAGACGGTAAACGAAGCGTGCCTCTTCGGGCGCGAGGTCATTACACAGTTCGGCAATATCTGCCGGATGCAGGTCGATAAGAAGCGCCTTGACGTTTTCCGCGTCTTTCTGCTCTATAAAGCTTTTGACTTTATCTATGTATTCTTCGTCTATTTCCATAACTCATAGTGTATTGGTAATAGTGTACCGTTAAGGGCTGAAACCGTTAATTTCTCATTTTTCTATCGTCTCTTTCAATGCTGTTTCCACCTGATTGGTCAATTCTATAACTCCTGCACGGAAAGTTGCTCGGGGCGTTTGTTGAAGAGAGGGTCTTCGGTCAGCGGACATTCTTTGCCGAGTATCGGTTTTATGGAATTACGCAAGGTTTTCCGGCGTTGGTTGAATGTAGTTTTTACAACTTGTTTAAACAGCTTTTCGTCACATCCCAATTGCTGCGTGTCATTGCGCGTCATGCGAATAACAGCGCTTTTTACTTTTGGGGGAGGATTGAACACGTGTTCGCTTACGGTGAAGAGGTATTCCACCCGATACCAAGCCTGTATCAGTACACTCAGAATGCCGTATGTCTTGCTGCCGGGACCGGCTGCGATACGCTCGGCAACCTCTTTCTGTATCATGCCCGTACAGCACGGTATCAGTTCTTTGTTATCCAGCATCTTGAAGAATATCTGGCTGGATATGTTATACGGATAATTGCCCGTCAGTACGAAAGGCTGTCCGTCGAACAGGCGTTGCAGGTTCATTTTCAGGAAGTCGTCTTCGATGATGTTATCCTCCAGTTGCGGGTAGCTTCCCGCAAATAGGCCACCGATTCATAATCCACTTCCACAACTTTTACCGTGCGCTCTTTGGGCAGGAGAAATTGGGTCAGCACTCCCATGCCCGGTCCTACTTCCAATATCGGAAGATTGGGACAGGCGTCTACGGTGTCGGCAATGTTCCTGTGCTACTTTAGGTCTTTCAGAAAGTGCTGGCCGAGAAACTTTTTAGGTTTAACTAATCTCATGTATCAACTAAATCGTTACTTTTGCGGTTCAAAGGTAATCCTTTTCGGCGAATTACGAGTTACAAATCACAAATTAGACGCGTGCCGGATGAATTTTAAGGGAAAACGATGAATAAGATAATAAAAAAAACATTGAAAATCGTGTTGCCCGTTCTTTTGGGCGGTTTTATCCTGTATTGGGTGTATCGTGATTTTGATTTTGAACGTGCGAAAGAACTGCTTTTGCATGGCACTGACTGGGGGTGGATGCTGTTTTCATTGTTTTTTGGCATAATGAGCCATGTGTTTCGCGGGTGGCGCTGGCGACAGACGCTGGAACCGTTGGGGCTTATCCTAAAAGGAGCGATTGCGTGGACGCCATTTTCATTTCCTATGCTACCAATTGATATTGCCTCGTGTGGGTGAAGTGTCGCGTTGCGGTGTTCTGGCTAAGTATGATGATGTATCGTTTTCCAAATCTTTGGGAACTGTGGTCACCGAGCGGTTAGTGGACACCTTGTGTATTCTTTTGATTACGGGACTTACCTTTCTGGCTCAGATGCCTGTGTTTCTCCGTTTCTTTCAGGAAACGGGTACAAAAATTCCTTCGCTGATGCATCTGTTGACATCGCCCTGGTTTTATGTCTCCCTGTTCTGTGTTATCGGCGTGCTGGTGCTTATGTACTATCTGATGCGGATGCTTTCTTTTTTTGAGAAGTGAAGGGAGTTGTGCTGAATGTATGCGAGGGGGTAATGTCGCTCCGCAATGTGAAGAACATTCCGCTGTTTATTCTCTATACATTGCTTATTTGGGGATGCTATTTCTATCATTTCTATCTGACTTTCTATAGCTTTTCTTTTGCGGAGCATCTTGGCTTTCAGGCTGCAATGGTGATGTTTGTGGGTGGGACGTTTGCTGTAATCGTACCTACACCCAACGGGGCAGGTCCCTGGCATTTTGCCGTTATCACCATGATGATGCTTTATGGTGTGAATGCTACGGATGCTGGTGCTTTTGCACTGATAGTGCATGGCATTCAAACCTTGCTGGTTGTGTTGCTCGGTATCTATGGCGGGCTACATGTTTCGTTGGTAAACCGTACGAAATGAATGACTTGAATTGATACTTTCACAGAAATATAAACACATAAATAACCTATATGTCTGATACTTTATCATCTGCATTTGCAGATACGAAGCCGCATTATAACATACTCGACGGGCTACGTGGAGTGGCGGCATTGACAGTTGTCTGTTTTCACTTATTCGAGGCTTATGCTACCAGCCATTTGGACCAGAAGATTAATCACGGATATTTGGCTGTTGATTTTTTCTTTATTTTATCCGGATTCGTTGTTGGCTATGCTTATGATGATCGGTGGAAAACAATGCGTATTGCTGACTTTCTTAAACGTCGGTTTATTCGTTTGCATCCTATGGTCATTATCGGAGCGCTTATTGGAGCTGTAATGTTCTATTTTCAAGGCTGTTCTGTTTGGGATGTTTCACAGGTGCCCGTAGTGGCGCTGATAATTGCTACGCTAATGAATGTTCTTCTGATTCCGGCAACTCCTGGTATGGAAATTCGAGGCGTAGGTGAAATGTATCCTCTGAACGGACCGAGTTGGTCTTTGTTTTTTGAATATATAGGCAATATTCTATATGCATTCTTTCTACATAAGCTCTCTACAAAAGTCCTTTCCATATTGGTGTTGTCAGCGGGTTGCGGACTGGCCATATTTGCTCTTTGGGGGCCGCTTGGCGATATATGTGTGGGCTTTGCTTTGACGGAAGAAAATATAATAGGTGGTTCTTTACGGTTGCTGTTCTCATTTCCGGCGGGATTATTGTTGTCACGTATATTCAAGCCTGTCAAGGTACGAGGAGCTTTCTGGATAGGGAGTTTCTCTATTGTGGTTTTATCGGCGATTCCCAGAATCGGTGGCAGTGAACATTTATGGATGAATGGCTTGTATGATACTATATGCTTTGCCGTTGTATTCCCTTTGTTAGTCTGTCTTGGGGCTTCGGGAAAGACTACGGATAAAGTCACGACACGGATTTGCAGGTTTCTGGGAGATATATCCTATCCGTTGTACATGGTGCATTATCCTTTTATCTATCTGTATTATGCTTGGGTTAAGAATGAGAACCTTACATTCATACAGTCTCTGCCGGGTGCGGTAGCACTTGTTGCGGGTTCAGTTGTTTTGGCTTACTTATGTCTGAAACTGTATGATGAACCGGTACGCAGGTTTCTATCCCGGCGACTTCGTATAAATTGAACGGGGTTTTACCGATTTTTGCAATTCCGATTAGAGCGATATTGAAAAATAACTCTTATATTTGCGAAAACAACTTTTATAATTATGAGTACAATCTTGCAGTTAGCTCCACAAAATGTGTGGAAGCATTTCTATTCGCTTACTCAGATACCCCGTCCTTCCGGACATATGGAGAGAATAACTGAGTTCTTGGTAAATTTTGGTAAAAGTCTGGGCTTGGAATCATTTGTTGACGAGGTTGGCAATGTCATTATCCGTAAACCTGCTACACCAGGTATGGAAAACCGAAAAGGTGTCATTCTGCAGGCACACATGGACATGGTGCCGCAGAAGAACAACGATACGGTTCATGATTTTACTAAAGACCCTATTGAAACGTACATTGACGGTGATTGGGTGAAGGCCAAAGGTACTACTTTGGAGCTGACAACGGATTGGGCGTAGCCGCTATTATGGCTGTACTTGAGGCAAAAGACCTGAAACATGGTCCGTTGGAAGCGTTGATAACCAAGGATGAGGAAACGGGTATGTATGGTGCATTCGGCTTGAAACCGGGTACACTAAACGGTGAGATCTTGTTGAATCTTGATTCGGAGGACGAAGGAGAACTTTATATCGGTTGCGCAGGCGGTATTGATATTACGGCTACATTGGAATATAAGGAAGAGACTCCTGCTGCTGATTTAGTAGCTCGTAGAATAACTTTGAAAGGTTTGCGTGGCGGACATTCCGGATTGGAAATCAATCAGGGACGAGGCAATGCCAATAAATTGCTTACACGTATCGTACACGATTTGCTGATTGAGTTCGATTGTCAGTTATCAAGTTTTGAAGGTGGCAATATGCGTAATGCCATTCCGCGTGAGGCACATGCCGTATTGGTATTTAATCCCGAAGACATTGAAGGATTGGAAGACTATATCAAGGAATATGAGGTACAGATTAATGAAGAATATACCTCGATTGAAGAAGGCATTGTTGTAAAACTGGAGAACGTAGACTTGCCTGCTGCCATTGTTCCCGAAGAAATTCAGGATAATATGATTAGTGTATTAATGGCCTGTCAGAATGGGGTTATGCGTATGATTCCTACTGTTCCCGATACAGTGGAGACTTCTTCCAATCTGGCCATTGTAACGATTGGCGGCGGTAAGGCTGATGTTCGTATATTGGCTCGCAGCTCTTGCGATACGATGAAAGATTTCCTGGCAGATAGCCTGACAGCATGTTTCTCTATGGCAGGTATGAAAGTAGAACTGAGCGGCAGTTACTCCGGCTGGCAGCCCAATGTGGATTCTCCGATTCTGCATGCCATGACGTTGTCCTATAAGCAACAATTCGGTATAGAGCCGGCTGTAAAGGTGATTCATGCAGGTTTGGAGTGCGGTATTATCGGCGCCAACTGTCCGGGACTTGATATGATTTCTTTCGGACCGACGTTGCGTTCACCGCATTCGCCCGATGAACGTGCATATATCCCGTCTGTAACGAAGTTCTATGACTTCTTGGTTGCTACTTTGGAACAGACTCCCGAAAAGTAATTTTCTTTATACATAACAATGTGAAAGCAGAGTGTGGTTGCGCTCTGCTTTTTTATTGCTGCCATTTTCATCCTGGTCTGTCAGAATTACTTTGCTTCCCTGACATTTTGTCCTTGCTTGCTACTGTAATATTGCAGGAAATTGATTTAGGTCAAGAAATATGTTTTAAAACATGTTTTTCTATATGTTTTCACTTGTAATCTTGAACAAAGGCCTTATTTTTGTGTTGTAAAACATAGAATGATAGGATAACAAGTTATTTTTAAGAATAACAAGATTGATTTTAGGAGGATAACAAAATGAAAAAGTTAAGAAAATTGTTCAGACATTTCGGTGAAGCCGATAAGAACATTTGGGGTTATGTAATGCTTTAAGCATTCATTCCCCCTTTTTAAGAGAGAAAGTAGTTTTCAGTTTTCAAGATGTTAGTTTAGTTTTTTAAGGTTATGAGAAAGAAAATAATGGATTCATTCAGACGTATTCTCGCTGAGGTAGGTCGTAATGAGATGTTGATGATGGGATATGCCATCAAGAAATAAAGAAAAAAGTGTTTTCAGGGTATCAGTTAATTTTTAAGATTATGGGAAAAAAGATTGTAAATTCTTTTAAAGACATTCTCTCCAGAGTTGGTGAGAATTGGATTGAAGCAATGAAGTATTATAACTACCCGAGATGAGTGTAGTAATTGATAAGAAACCGGGGGATATGTTCTGAGAATGTATCCCCCGGTTTCTTTTTATAACCGTAGGTTTTTATGTCAGTATATGCTTTGTTTCTTTATTTTTTCTAAAAAGCTGGTACAATGTGGTTATTATTTTGTTATTTTTACAGTGAACATTCATGTAGCGGAGATATGAGTGTAGCTAATCATACAGATAAATCTTTATTGTTTGATTCCTGATTCGCATAAAAAAACAAAACTAATAACAATAGAATAGCTATGAAGAAATTCCAAAGATTTTGTACATTGTTTCTGCTGATGATCGGGTTGTGCTCCTTTGCTTTGCACGCTCAGTCCTATGCAGGTTTGTGGAGGCAGGTGGAGCAGGCTCAAAAGAAGAGTTTGCCGCAAACGGTAGTGAAGCTGACGGAGAAAATCTACCGGAAAGCCGAGTTGGAGAAAATGCTCCGCAAATGCTCAAGGCATATATCTGTCGGGAGCTTATCAGGAAAGACTGACTCCGGATAGCCTGTATACGAATTGAAGAAGTTGGAAAGTTGGGTGGAATCGGAGAAAACCTG
>ENA-OQAS01000606-OQAS01000606.1-human-gut-metagenome-genome-assembly--contig:-NODE-606-length-18741-cov-6.472064_pt1 | contig 18741 bp, 24 predicted proteins | sample MGYA00242733_ERZ504523 | MGnify/ENA primary metagenome ERZ504523 (study PRJEB26092, sample SAMD00036239) | human gut metagenome | host: Homo sapiens | study: EMG produced TPA metagenomics assembly of...
GAAAAAGCAGTCTGTGCAGACAGTAAAAGCCGCCACCGGCAACGGCCAGTTTGTCAATACGGACGAGAAGCAAAACATTGTACTTAGCGCCGGCAAGAACACAAACACCAGCGGTACAAAGAACACCAATCCCAAGAACACCGCGACCGCAGCTGTTAAGTCCCCTGCCACCGGCGCCCATTGGAGCCTGGCAGTGGGCGGCTCCGGTTTGGCCGCCTCCGGCTTGCTCTTTGCCCTGTACGCTCTGTTTTCCAAAAAGAAGAACGACGCAGCTACAAAATAATATCTGTACTTAAACCAGCGCCCTCTTGCATAAGCAAGGGGGCATTTTTTACCCAAAATTCGAAAAAATTGCGGGCCTATGTAGGCATCGGCCCCTACTTACCAATCCCTCCACCGCCTACAGCGTCCCCCTCCCTTTACAAGGGAGGCAAAGTGGTAAAAATAGCGGCTCCCCTTGCAGCAAGGGGAGCCGTGTTTTTGTATGGAACTGTAATCACTTTTCGTCTGCGCCGAAGGCGAAGATCTGGCCGGTGTACACATTGAACTGCATGGTACAGGGGCGGTCGCTCTGGGTATACCGCACGGTGAGCACATCGCCCTCCTGGCTCACATCCGTCAAAGTGGCGGTATCGGCCAAGGTATCGGCAAACAGGCTGGCCTGCTCCGGCTTATAGGTGCTCACATCGTCCGAGGTAAAGAGCACGCCGCCAAACAGCTGAATGAACTTAGCCAGCAGCGCCTGCTGCTCCGGGGTAAAGCTGATATTGTTGCGCCGCAGCAGGAACACATCCGGGTCGTTCAGGAACGCCCGACCGTTCAGCCCCCGGCGATACACGCTGTTGAGCACCGCATTAGGTGTAGACACATCCTCCCGGTGCATTTGGCGGCGTCGGGCAGAATGGGGCCAGCTGAGGGCCATATCTGCACCGATGCGCATATAGTCCGCCACGCCAAAGCTGGGCAGCATCGGTGCGCCGCAAGCCAGCAGCAGCTTATCCTCGCCCACGCACTCCCGCAGCAGCTCCATGGCGTCATACGCCACCTGGCCGCGGGTCTTGCCGTACAAGGCTTAACGGAAGCGGCGTACAAAAAGTCCAGCTTCACCATATCAAAGCCCCAGGTATGCAGCACCGTTTGGAATACCTGCTTAATATACGCCCGGGCTTCCTTATGATAAATATCCAGGGCATAAAAGCCGCCCCAGTTGGCACCCACCATCAGCGGGCTTCCCTTTTTGTCTGCCACCAGCCAGCCCGGGTGCTTCTTTGCCAAATAGGCATTCTTTTGTACTGCAAAAGGCGCCAGCCACAGTCCGGCTTTCAGCCCACGCTGGTGAACCGCATCGGCCACCCGGCGCATACCGAAGGGAAACTTCTTGCTGTCCACAGACAGCCAGTCCCCCACAGCGGTCTGGTAGCCGTCGTCCACCTGAAAGGTATTGACCCCGGCGCAGGGGGCAATGGCCCGCAGGTCGTGCATGATGATATTGTGATTGATATTGCTGTAATAGTTGTACCAGGAGGTATAGCCCCGCAGCTTTTCCGTTTGGCGGGGGTGTACGCCCAAGGCGGCAAAGTAGCCGTCAAATACCGCATCATAATGCCCCTGCTGCATATAGAGATCCAGCACCGGATAATCTTCCGTGAGCATCAGCCCCTCCAGATCCTTAGACACAGCCAGCACATTGCGATTCATATCCGCCGTAATGACGGTAAAACCGGTGCGGTCCGTCAGGGAGCCGATAAAGTCCAGCGTGTCGCCGGTACGCACATAAGCAAAGCCGTGAGAATGGAACACGCCCGCCTGCTTTTCCTCCGGTACAAAGGTATAATCGCCGGTATACTGCATACCCAAACGGCGGCCGATGGGCGATTTGCCAACGGTGCCCAGCCCGGGCATGCGCTCCGTGGGGCCGAATTCCCGGCTGTCCGTCCAGGACTGAAAGCCGTTGGCCATAAAGCGACTGGCCGGGGTAAACAGGAACGGCAGCTCCAGAATAAAGCTGCGCACCTGTATGGGCGCGGTGGGGTGCAAAGTCACTTGCAAGCGGTGATCGCTCTCCCGCACCTGCAAAAGCAGGTCCTCGTTACTGCCGGTGGCCGTCTTTACGGTGCTGCCCAGCTTGTAATCAATGTGGTAGGAAAAGGTCATGGGGCGGTTCTCTCCAATCATTATTTTTTGAATTGCAGTACGCAGCGCAGGGTCAAGGTCTGCATTTTCGGCAGCTTATACTGGGGCTTTAAGGTAGCCACAGCAGGCACATCGCCGCCAACACCCTGCTGGCCGCCGTCAATATTCACCGTCAGGTAATCGTGGCGGGGCAGATCGCAGGAATGCTTGGCTGCGTCCAGTTCCTCCAGGGTGTAGGGGTGCACGCCGGCCTCAAAAGCGCGACCCACAGCGTCTACCCGCAGCTTCACATCGCTGCCCACTTCCAGCCAGCGCACATCGCAGCGGTTGCCGTTCTCCTGCGGATACAGGTAGTCATGGATAAAGTCCTCGGCGCTCTTAAAGTGGTACACGCCCAGGTACGCGCCGGTCTTGCGGTCGCAATAATTCTCGTGAGGTCCTTTGCCGTAATAGGTCACGCCGTCCTCCCCGGACATCAGCTGGAAGGTAATGCCGTAACGGGGCAGATCCATGGGCACAATATTACGACAGGTCTGGGTCACCAGCACCCGGCCGGAGGGCAGCACCACATAAGTGGTCTCTACCCGATCCAGGTAGCGGCACAGCCAGCGCACGGTGATCTTCACCGCATCTTTGCCTTGCGTGGCTGTTACCTCCAGCGGGGTCATAGCCTTGCTGGCGTTCTTAAAGGCATTCAGTCCGATCATGGTGCGCACAAAGTCAAAGGGAATTTGGGCAATGCGCTCATTGTCAATATTGGCACGGCCAAAGCAGGGGCGCACGCCGCTGCGCAGGCACTCCCGACCGTCCAGTTCATAGGAGCTCAGCTCGCCGGTTTTCTTGGATACAGCCAGACTGAAATGATCACCGCTGACCACATAGGCGTCTGCCCGCTTGCACAGGCTGATTGCTGCGGGCGTCTCCTTCTTCACAGAGAAATCGTACTGCCCCAGCACAAACTGCTCTCTGGCCATCAGGTGCCCGGCAGGCAGGCGCATGACGTCCGCCTTCAGAATTAAATAAGCATCCAGCAGCTGCTCGCTCTTGGTATTTAGGTCAAAGGGAATATCAATCTTCACCTTCTCCAAATGGCCCGCTGCCGGCAGGTCCATGGTCTCCTCTTGCAGCACACCGCTCTCATCGAACAAGGTCAGCCGCAGGGCAAAGGCGCTCAAGGGCGTAAACATAAACCGATTGACAATCTGCAAGGTGTTACCCACCGGGTAAAGTCCGCCTGCTGGTAGCACTTAACCACCTCATAATAATGAGGGTTGGGTGAACGGTCGCCGCGGAACACACCGTTGAAGCAAAGTTGCCGTCATTGGCTTGTCGCCAAAGTCGCCGCCGTAGTTCCACTTGTCCTTGCCATCCTTGGTCTTGGTACGAATGGCCTGGTCCGCAAAGTCCCAAATATAGCCGCCGGCCAGCCGGTCGTACTTCTTAAAATCATTCCAATAATCGGAGAAGTTACCCATGGAATTGCCCATGGCGTGGGCATACTCGCACTCGATAAAGGGCTTATCCCGGTACATCTCCGGAGTCAGGCGATAGCCCATACCGCCGTTCCAAAGCGCGCGGCTGTGGATATGGGGTCTGTTCTCGCCGATTTCTTTCATCTCCGTCTGCACGGTGTACATCTCGCTGAACAGATCGCTGGTTTCCAAATGGGCGTCCGGCTCATAGTGGAAGGGCCGGGTGCGGTCAATTTGCTGGGCAGCTCGCTTCATATCCGGGAACGCCTTGCCGTTACCGCTTTCATTGCCCAAGGACCAGAAGAGAATACAACTGTGGTTCTTAAAGGAATTGACCATATTGGTCATTCGATAGCAGCACTGGGCACTCCACTGGGGATTGCTGGCAGGAATTTGCTGGGCCAGACCGTGGGTCTCCAGGTTGTTCTCGCTCATAACCAAAATTCCGATCTCGTCGCACAGCTCATAGAACCGGCGGGAATTGGGATAATGGCAGGTGCGCACATTGGTGATATTGCTGCGCTTAAGCAGCTCCAGGTCGAGCGAATCATACGCTCCGGCACGGCGTGGCCGTAATCCGGGTGGAAATCATGGCGGTTCACGCCGCAGATCTTCAGCGGCACACCGTTCAGGAGAATGAACGGTCCACGCTTGGTGTCCGGATTATAACCGACGATCTTCACTTCTCTAAAGCCGTACTTATGGGTGCGCAGGTCCACCGGCTCCCCGGCCACCAGGAGTGTGGTCTCTACCGTGTATAGGTACGGATCCTCGTGGCTCCACAGATGGGGTGCCTCCACGGTGCAGTCCGTATCTACCGTAACCCGGCAGCCATCCTCCAGCACCGGGCAGCGAGCTCCATTTGGCCTACGGCTTTGCCGTCTGCGTCTAAAATACGCACCCGGTAAGCGGCGTCTGTGCAGTCCGTCCCCCGGCACTCCACAGCTACCTGCATACGGAAGCGGGCCGTCTTGTAGTCCTCTGCAAATTCGCTGTAAAAATAAGTATCCTGAATATAGGTCTTGGGCTTAAACACCAGGTTCACATCCCGGAAAATACCGGACAGCCGCCACATATCCTGATCCTCCAGGTAGCTGCCATCGCAAAACTGATGCACTGTCACCGCCAAGCGGTTCTTGCCCGGGTGTACAAAACGGGTTACATCGTACTCCGTCTCGTCAAAAGTATCTTGGGAATAGCCCACAAAGGTGCCGTTCATATACACCTCGCCACAGGAGTTAATCCCACCGAAGTGCACAAACACATTATCCGCCAGTTCTTCTTCAGTCAAATCAAAATCCCGAATATACAGACCCTGCGGGTTCTTCTTGTCGTCAATATGGGGAATGTTAATCTTTGAGATAGGCGTGGGGTAATTGATATTGGTATAAATGGGGGTGCCATAGCCCTTGATCTGCCACTCGGAGGGCACCTCTAAATCGTCAAAGCTAAAGGGGTCGAATTCCGGGTTTGATAGCCCTCTATCGTCTGATCGCTGCCAGGCAGGAATTTAAACTTCCAAATGCCATTCAGCAGCCGGCGCTTTTCTTCCCCGGTGCGGACATCCCTTGGAAAGCCGGCGGCACTGCGTCGCTCGGTGTTGACACTGAATGTGTCTATATCTTGCCAGATGGGTATATCTTTGTTCATACTGTTACTCCTTATGTTTAGAATCCCCGCCGCAGGCCAAAGGGCAAACTGCGGTCAATAACAGTATAACGGAAACGGCGGCACTTTTCAATGCAAAATCCGCAAATCGCCGGGATAATGGGCAAAAAACAGCAGACCTTCGAGCCGCTGACAATCTGCTCTTTTATTATACGACACTGTCGCCCATCAGGCAATAAATGTGCTGTACAGTTTGGAAATAAAGCCCGGTCCCTACTGTTTGGCTAATAAAATCAGTCCGTGTGAACCCGCCGGTACTGCGCCGGGGTGCAGCCGTACTGCTTGCGAAAAGCGGCGGCTGGTGCCCTATTCCCCGGCAAAGGCGCTGGTAAAAAGCGCAAACAAAAGCAGCAAGCAAGCTGAAAAACTGCACAAATTATAAAGAAAAGAGAGAGCGAATTTTTCACTCTCTCTGTTTTTAACCCCTGCCCCAGGGTTTACCTATGAGAAATGCGGGTGTATAATAGTGCCGGATGAAGTGAGGCAACTATGAAAGATATAAAAGTAAAATCGGATCAAAAACAAAACAGCGCCACCATGTTGATGACCGAGGGTAAAATTTGGAAACAGCTCTTGGTGTTTGCCGTACCGTTGATCCTGGGCAATCTGCTGCAACAGATGTACAACGCAGTGGACTCCATTATTGTAGGCAACTACGTAGGCAGCAATGCGCTGGCCGCCGTTGGCTCCAGCAATGCACTCATTAACCTGCTGATCGCCTTTGCCCAAGGGGCGTCCGTGGGCGCCGGCGTGGTGATCTCCCAGTTCTTAGGTGCAGGCGACACCAAGCGGGTGCACCGGGCAGTCCACACGGCAGCCACCATCGCCTTATTGTTAGGCGTAGTGCTCACCGGGGCCGGCATCGCCCTAAGCCGGGTGCTGCTGGTGACCATGGATACCCCAACCGCTGTACTGAACGACTCTGTGCTGTACCTGCGCATTTACGCCGGCGGTTTTCTATTTAACGTGGTGTACAATATGGCCACCGGTATTCTCAACGCTGCCGGCAATTCCCGCCGCCCGCTGCTGTATCTGGGCGCCGCCTCCGTGACCAACATTATACTGGACTTGGTACTTATTGAGGGGTGCAAAATGGGCGTAGCCGGTGCCGCTGTGGCTACCGATGTGAGCCAGCTGATCTCCTGCCTGCTGGCAGTAAGCTACCTACTGCGGGTAAAGTCCGATTATAAAATTCGCGTGAAAAACCTGTGTCTGGACGGCGATATGGCCAGGCGCATTGTCCGCGTGGGCCTGCCCACCGGCATACAGAATATGGTCATCAGCTTCTCCAATGTGCTGGTGCAAACCAGTGTTAACCACTACGGCGCTATGGCCATGGCCGGGTTCACCGCCTACTTAAAGGTGGACGGCTTTAACATATTGCCGGTGCTGAGTATCAGCATGGCAGTGACCACCTTTGTGGGTCAAAACTACGGTGCAGGAAATCTAAAGCGGGTCAAAAGCGGAATGTGGACCGCCCTGCTGATGAGCACCGTTTATACCATACTGACCGGCGCGCTGCTGCTGGCATTCTCCCACCCGGTGATGCGGCTGTTCACCTCGGACAGCGCCGCCATTCATTACGGTGTGCTGGCAATGAAATACTTTTGCCCCTACTATGTGCTGCTGGGTGCGCTGAATGTGCTGGCAGGTACTGTGCGCGGCACCGGCAAGAGTATACCGCCCATGCTCATTCTGCTGTTTTCCATGTGCATCTTCCGCATCATTTGGATTCAGCTGGCAGTGCCCTATTATGACAACATCGACGGTGTGTTTATCCTCTACCCCATCTCCTGGGTAATCGGTGTAGTGTTGATGGCGCTGTACACCTGGAAAGGTCACTGGCTACACTACGGCAACGAAAATGAGAAGCCGAAAACAGCATAACAAAAGACAAATGGAAACGCACCTTACAATCCTTGGATCGCAAGGTGCGTTTCATTATTGTTTTAATCTTCTGCCGCCACATCATAGGTTTTGCGCTGCTCCAGCAGTTTTGCGTGAATTTCTGCCTTGCGGCGCGGTGAGCTTGTAGAAGAAAAAGGGCACGCCGGCCAGGAACATCATAATACCGTGGAAGATGGTGTAGAAGAACAACATCCAGATCTTGGTCTTCAGGGATTGTAGGGTGCCGTCCTGAATGCCCTGCACATAGCCGCAAATAGAGTTGTCTCCGTACAGAATCAGCGGAGACAGTGCACCGGCAACGGTGCCGCTGATCATAGTAAAAATACCGATGACAAAACCAAGAGAGGCGTCCATTCGCTTACCTGTCTTCAGCTCAATATCCTCCAGCACATCTGCCTGGAACATATTGGGCAACAGATTGGAGGCACCAAACTGCAAGCCGATCAGGAACAGGAACACGATAAACACGATTCGGAGCGGACCGCCGGAAGTTCCTGCTTAAAGTAGGTATAACCGATCAGGAACGCGCCAGTGTTGGCAATCAGTGAGTAGATGCCGCTGGCAATATACAGTACCCGGGAGTCAAATTTCTTCAACAGGAAATTGATAATCAGCATACCCACAGCGGTGCCGATACCGGTGGGCAAGCCGAACAGCAGAAACTTGCTGGAGTCGCCCAGCAGCGCCGCTGCCAGGAAGGTGCCCATAAAGTTGGCAATGCCGCGAAAGCTCTTTAAGAATTCGGACACAATAATGTTCCAGGCATACTTGTTACGCAAAATGTCGCCAAAGCCCTCCAGCGGGTTCTTGCGCTCATTCTCATAGGCAATGCGCTCCCGCGTGGCACGCATACCGCCCAGCATAGTGATAATGCCCATCACACCGCTCAGAGCGGCGCAAAGAATAAATTGCAGCGCCTTATTGTCTTTCCAGATCAGGCCCAGCACCAGAATGATCACCAGGGACGCAGAGTTACCCACCGCAGAAACAATGCCGCGGAACGATATCACCGTGTCCCGCTCACGCAAGTTAGGCGACATCACCACAGCCAGGTTGTTGACGGTATTGCCGAAGGTGTTCATCACGCCCCACAGAATGCCCACGGTGCACAAATAGATCATCAACAGCGCACCTGTCAGACCCTTGGGCACCCAAAAGCTAAGAAACAGCAACAGCCCCATAGGCACTGCCGCGAGCATGACCAGCGGACGGAACTTGCCCCGCTTGCCAATGGCGCGGCCGTCAATGTACATGACAATAAAGAAGTTCAGCACCCAGGGCACCACGCTCACCAGCGTGTTGAACAGCGCCGCTTGGTGCTGATTGATCTGCACCACATCCACTAAGAAGTTGTTGCGGTACTGCCCCACCATACCGGTCATATTGGTATAGAAAAACACAGACACCATGTACCATATAAATTCGCCGGTGCCAATCTGCTTTTGGTCGGCTGCGGGTGCAGCCATGGCCTTGCCGGACATTTAGAAATTCCCCCTTCAAAAATGCCGCTTTTGCTTTTATTTGGTCAACTGCAAGGTGCAGTTGTAATCCCGTTGCTTTTTGTCGCCGATCATGGAGAGCACAAAGGCGTGCAGATCGGAGAGCTGCGGATTGCCGGCGGAGAGTTTCTTCTCCAAAATATGCAACACCGGAGACAGACGGCGCAGCAGGTGATCCAGCGCGTCATACACGGGCGTACCGGGCACATACGGCTCGTTGCCCATAAAGATATTACGCACCAGCTCCACGCCCAAATCCACCACTCGACGATCACAGATGGACGGATCCACCCGGAACCAAAACAGCCGCCCCAGCTTCTTTACCGTCAGCTTTTGCAGCAGTTTGCCCACTGCCGTGACCGGACCTTTCAGCTTTTCCTTGCCTTGGCTGCCGCCGAATTTGCCCATAAAGGTATCAAAATCCGTAGCCATAGCGTCAATTATATCCGTGATCATGCGGTCAAAGCGCCACTGCAAATATTCTGCCGCGGTGCGCCCGCCTTTATCATAGTCAAAGTCATCAATAGTGTAAGAGCGAATGTCCACTTGGCCATCCGGTGCCACCGTCACCTTGCGATAGCGCAGGGGCAGCCCACAAAGCATCCGGTCTGCACATCGGTAATGGTGTTGCCTGCCGGTGAGACGTGCTCTGTCACCGCCTGGGCGTGCATATGACCGGTAAAGATCAGCTCCAGCCCGGCGTCTGCCAGAGTGTTGGCGGTTTGTTCCCAATCGGTCAAATGGGCGTCGCCGATCAATCCCATCACTGCCGAGAACGGTAGCAACGGATAGTGAGTCATGGCAACGATCCGCTCCCCGGCAGCGTGTGCCGCCTGAATTTGTGCCACTGCCCAGTCCAACTGCTCCGGCCAAAGGCCCTTAAAGTCCTTGCAGTCGCCGTCACAATTCAGCGCCAACAGCCGCAGGCCAGGCGCCAGCTGCGCCACATAGGACATACTCTCCCGGTGCTCGGCAATGGCATCGTCAAATCCGAATTCCCGATAAAAGTCCCGCAGGTCGCTGCGCTCCATACCGGCAACCGGCACCGTGCGGTCGCCTACAAATTCGCAGGGATTCTCCGCATAGTCATGGCGGGCAGTGATCAAGTAAATCTTTTTGCCCGCTTCTTGCAGTCGGTACAGCCGCTTGCGAAAGCCCACATGGCTTTGGTATTCGCCTCGGTACACCAAATCGCCGGGGATCAGGATCACACGCGTCTCCCTGTCCGCCGCAATCTGGGCAAACCCGGCGTCAAGGATGGCCGGCGTCTCCGCCACACACTTTTGGTCTGTGCGGGAGCGGGCTCGTAAGCGATCCGCTGCGGCCGAAGGACTCGTCAAAATAATGGGGATCCGTCAATAAATAAAAAGAAAAATCACTCATGATTTCATCTCCCGGGCAAAGAAACCCTATGTATTAAAAATATCACAACAACAACTTTAATTCAACTTGATATATCCAATATCGTTTATGATTTATCACAATGCTGTGAGCGCGCGAAAGCGGCTGGGCGAACACCCGGTTCCCTGCTTAAAGGCATAAGAAAAATACTGGGCGTCCGTATAGGACAGGGCGTCTGCAATTTCGCTGACAGTCATCTGGGTATTGATCAGATAATCCTTGGCGATCTGCAGACGACAGCTTTTATAATATTGATACGGAGTCACGCCGAATTTCGCGGAAAATCGTTGATAATATGGTTTTTGGAATAATTCAAAGCCCGGCACAGTTCCTCAAGATCCAAGTGGGTGGTGGCACGGTTCTCAATCTCCCGCTTGATGCGATCCGCCAGATCATACTCAGCGGTAATCTGCCGATCGTAAATGCTCTGCACCAAGCTAAACAGCACCGGCGCTATAGCGATCTGCATCTTGTCTTGATCCTGATTGTTGAACCCCAGGCTAAACAAGCGGGCAAAGGCCTTTTCCACATAACAGCCATGAAACAGGTAGGTGTCCCGAGGCAAATAGGTGCGTAGCAGGCAGTCTGCCACCGGACCGCTAAAACTGATAAAATACTTGTGCCAGGGGTGGTTCTGATCCGCATAATAGGTATGGCGGCTGCCTCGGTCAGAAGAAACACATCCCCCGCCTTGGGGTACAATACCTGGCCGTTGATCTCCAGCGTGCCTGCGCCGTCCACAATATATTCCAAGGAGTTTAGATCACTGCACGGACGACTGATCCGGTATTTGCCGTCGCACACCGTTTCGCCCACAAAGCGCACCTCCAGCGGGCGCCCAGTCTCCGCAAACAGCTTAATATTCTCATACATTGTGACAATTCAAACCTTTCTTCATTCATACGACCGTTAGCAACAACTTATGTGTGATAATTATAATATAACACAAGTAGACAGGAACTGCAATCCCCGTAGGGCATAAAACAAAGACGTTGCAAGCCATAGACCTGCAACCGCCGTTGTTCAGTTATCATTTGATTTTCAGCGCGCGGGTGGCGTTTGAGCACCGCCAGCACCATCACGCCCACATCGGCAAAAATCGCCAGCCACATACCGGCAATACCCAAAGCGCCCAGCACCAGGCAAACGGCCTTAACCGCCAGGGCGAACACAATATTTTGCCATACAATCTGCAAGGTGTGGCGCGAGATCTTCATGGCCAGCGCAATCTTAGACGGATCATCGTCCATCAGCACCACATCTGCCGCTTCAATGGCAGCGTCCGAGCCGAGGGCGCCCATAGCGATCCCCACATCAGCGCGGGACAGCACCGGCGCGTCATTGATGCCGTCGCCTACAAAGGCCAAGTTCTCCTTGTGGCCTTTCTCAGCCAGCAGCTTTTCCACCTGCGCCACCTTATCACCGGGCAGCAGCTCGCTTTCCACTCGATCCATACCGATCTCCGCAGCCACCCGATCTGCCGCTGCCTTGGCGTCGCCGGTGAGCATAACGGTCATCTTTACACCGTTCTCCTTGAGCGCAGACATGGCTGCCTTGGCGGTGGACTTCACCACATCAGAAATCACAATACAACCGATATACTTGCCGTCCGCCGCTACATACACGGTTGTACCGTCTGTATGCGCACCGGGCAGGGCAACGCCGATCTTTTCCATCAGCTTGGCGTTACCCACAGCTACCGGATGGCCGTCCACCAACGCCTGCACGCCGTGACCGGCGATCTCCTGAATGGCGCTGACCCGCTCCCCTTTCAGAGGCTGACCGTAAGCATCTTTCAAACTTTGACTGATGGGGTGATGCGATCCACTCTCCGCATAGGCCGCCAGACCCAGCAGCATCTTTTTATCCACCCCCGGCTCCGGTACGCACCGGTCACCTGAAACACCCCTTTGGTCAGGGTGCCGGTTTTGTCACATACAATATATTTAGTGTCTGCCAGAGCTTCCAAGTAGTTGGAGCCTTTCACCAAAATACCGTTTTTAGAAGCGCAGCCGATACCGCCGAAGAAGCTCAGCGGAATAGAGATCACCAGCGCGCAGGGGCAACTGATGACCAGGAAGGTCAGTGCTCTTGTGATCCACTCGGCCCACATAGCCGGATGACCTGCCAACAGGCGGATCAACGGCGGCAGCACTGCCAGCGCCAATGCACTGTAACACACGGTGGGGGTATAGTACCGAGCGAACTTGGTGATAAAGTTCTCGGACTTGGACTTTTTCATGGCAGAATTCTCCACCAAATCCAAGATCTTAGACACGGTAGACTCGCCGAATGCCTTGGTGGTGCGCACCGTAATGCGCCCGCTCATATTGATGCAGCCACTGATCACATCATCGCCTGTCTTGGCATCCCGAGGCACACTCTCGCCGGTGAGCGCACCAGTGTTCAGGGTTGTGTTACCTTCTACGATCACACCGTCAATGGGCACTTTTTCGCCGGGATCCACCACAATCTCCGTGCCCACTTCCACATCGTCCGGGTCCACCTGTTCCAGCTTGCCGTCCACCATCACATTGGCATAGTCCGGACGAATATCCATCAGGCGGCAATGTTCTTACGGCTCTTGCCCACCGCCACACTCTGAAACAGCTCGCCGATCTGGTAAAACAGCATAACAGCCACGCCCTCTTTGAAGTCTTGTAAGCAAAGGGCGCCAACGGTGGCCACTGCCATTAAGAAATTCTCATCAAACGCCTGGCGGTTTTTGATCCCCTTAAGCGCTTTCCAGAGAATATCATAGCCGATTAGAAAGTACGGCACCAAATACAGAACGATCATAGCCCACTGTGGCAGCGAGGCTAGCTCATCCAGCAGGATCACCCCTGCCAGCAGCATCAGCGCCGCGATAATGCGCACCAGCACTTTCTTTTGCTTCTTGCTCATACCTTTCCCTCCCAAATGCAGGTTTACAGAAAGATCTCGCAATCGCTCTCCACCCGCTTGCAATTTTTTCGGGCGACTGCCATCACTGCATCCACATCCGCGCCCGCTTCAAATTCCACTTCAGCTTTAGGGTCATAAAGCTCAGGACAGCGTTCTGCACACCGGGGGTCTTTTTCACAGCGTCTTCCATCTTGGCAGCACAATTGGCACAATCCACGTCCACATTATAAGTCTTTTTCATAACCATTCTCCTATGCAAAATGTTTGTTTTGTCGTTTAGAATAAGATAACATATTCTCATCTGTTCATATGTCATTATATTCAACCGGATAGAGAATGTCAATAGGTTTCTAAAAAAAGGCGCAAAAAATAGGCAGTGCGCCGCTTTTGCCCAGCAACCGGGTACACCACCTGCAATTACGGTTCAAAACAGACAGAAAAAAACCGCCCTGCCGAAACAGGACGGTTCAAGTGTTTATGATAGATTACATATCGGCAATATTTGCCTGCACAATTTCCAGAATCCGATCCAAATCCTGAATATCCGCATCGTTCAAGCCGGCATACATGGTCTCAACCAACGCACTTTCTTTGCTGTGGAAATCAGCGATCACAGCCTTGGCCTTATCCGTGAGAGAAATGCGAACGCGCGGCGGTCCTCTTTGTCACGCACAACGGTCACATAGCCCTGCTTACGCAACTCCTCGACGCAGCGGCTGATCATGCCCTTGGAATAATCCGTATCATGGCTTACATCGCGCACAGTCTGGGGAGCCTTGGATTGATCCAGACACAGCAAAATCTCAACCATACATCTGGACACACGTGCTTTTTTGTCTCCCTTCGCAGCCACAGTGCCTGCAGCCTCCATGCCTACGGCTTCAGCCAGCTCCTTGCGCTTTTTGGAAATAGCTTTGGCGGTTTGAATGAACTTGCTGCCAAATGCAGTCATTTTTTTGCTCATAATGAAGTCCTTTCTGCTTCACCCTCTTCTCGTCTATAAATATACTATAAAACAAAATCCTTGTCAAGCAGAAAAGCAGAAAATCGTATGCATTTATCGATTATTTTACACTTTCGTCCTGATCATCCAATACGCGGGCGTTTTCGTCAATGATCGGCGCCGTATGATTAACTGCGTCCTCCACAGCGCGGCCCACCTTGCGTAGCTGTGCATAGCCCACGGCTTCCATCACCGCATACAGCAGCAGTGCCACGCCCAGCATTCTGGCCAGCGCCAGGGCGGTATGAAAGGGATTGACCATACACACGATCCCTAAAATGACGGAAACCACCGTCAGCGCCAAATTGACGCCCCAGCCGGGCAGCAGCCGCATTTCCCGCCGCAGAGCGATCACCAGACCAATGATTCCGCCGCAAAAGATAGATGCGCCGAACAGGAATTCTACCAATGTGAGAATACTCTGGTACTTGGCGCAGACGATCACGCCGCACACCATGGAAATCAATCCCGCAGACAGCGCCACCGGCCGGCAGTCTTGCGAAAATACTGCACCACCCCAACAGCGCCCATAATCAACAAAGCGCCCCCAAAGGCCAGACTGATATAGCGAATACTGGCTGCCGGAAAAATCAGCAGTGCTAGCCCGCACAACGCGGAAACAATGATACTGACTATGGAATAAGAACGGAATTTCTCAAACAATTCGCGCATCGTGATCCCTCCAATAAAAGCAATTACTCTAACCGAGCATACCTCATTTATAGCACCAAACGGCCCCTTTGTCAAATCACAGACAAGGCGCCCCTTTTCAGTATGCCATCGGAGCCGAAAATCATACAAAACAGCCCCCGGCGTACCGAGGCTGCCCATATATAATATGTATTATAACTGACTGGCCTCCGCCTTGATCTTTTGTGCAATGTGCTCCGGGCACCGATCATAGCGGGCAAAGGCGGTGGTAAAGGAACCACGACCCTGGGTCATTTGGCGCATGGCGGTAGAGAAGGTAGACATCTCCGACTCTGGCACCTCCGCCAAGATCTCCTGGCTACCGTCCCCGGAGGGGGTCATACCCAGCACGCGCCCGCGGCGCTTGTTAATATCACCGATCACATCGCCCATAGCCTCATCGTTCACCGTTGCGGTCACTGTCAGGATCGGCTCCAGCAGCACCGGCATCGCCTTGGGAATGCCCTCTTTATAGGCCAGGGACGCAGCGGTCTTAAAGCTCATTTCGCTGGAGTCTACCGGGTGGTAAGAGCCGTCAAACAGCGTGGCCTTTACGCCCACCATGGGATAACCGGCCAGCACACCTTTTTGCATACTCTCCCGCAGACCCTTTTCTACTGCCGGGAAGAAATTCTTGGGCACGGCGCCGCCTACCACACGCTCGGCGAACACCAGTTCTTCTGTATCATAAGGCTCAAATTCAATAAACACATCACCAAATTGGCCGTGGCCGCCGGACTGCTTCTTGTGCCGCCCTTGGGCAGAGACCTTCATAGTAATGGTCTCCCGGTACGCCACGCGCGGCTTCACCAATGTTGCCTCCACACCGAATTTGCTCTTCAGCCGGGCCATCGCCACATCCAGGTGCTGCTCGCCCAGGCCGCTGAGAATTTGCTGATGGGTCTCGTTGTTGACGCCAAAGTGCAGGGACGGATCCTCCTCGCACAGACGACTGAGACCGGAAGCCACTTTCTCCTCCTCGCCTTTCTTGGCCACTTCCACAGCCATGGCATAGGTGGCGCTCGGAATATGCACACCGTCCAGGGTCACCACTTGCGCGGCACTGCAAAGGGTATCGCCGGTGGCAAAGCCGCTCAGCTTGGTCACTGCACCCATATCCCCGGCGGACAGTTCGCTGATGTCCGTTTGCTTAGCGCCGAATACGCTTACCAACTTGCCCATACGCTCCTCTTTGCCGGTGCGGGCGTTGTAAGCAGGGGTAGCGGCAGTGATTTTGCCGCTGATCACCTTAAAGTAAGACAGCTTGCCGATAAACGGATCTGCCACCGTCTTAAAGCAGACCGCAGCCAAGGGTCCGTTGGTCCGGGGTCAGCTCGATGGGCTCACCGTCAGCGTCTGCCGCATACTCGCTCTTAGGCGCAGGACAAACCTCTGCCAGGAAATCCAGCAACAGATCGCAGGCCGTCTCTGCCAAACCGCTCAGGGCAAACACTGATAATGGAACCGTCCGCCACACCGGCTTTCAGCCCGCGGATTTTCTCCTCCGGGGTCAGCTCCTCGCCCTCAAAATATTTTTCCATCAGCTCTTCATCAGCAGAGGCCACAGCTTCCGTAAATACGGCCTGTACCGCCTCAAAGCGGGGAGCGTCGTCCGGCTGGGCATCACTCTCGGTGCGCTTGCCGTCTGCATACGCATAGGCCTTGCCGTCAATCATATTGTAATAGGCAGCCACCTTGCCGCCGGAGATGATGGGCACTACCACCGGGCAGGCCGCCGTGCCGAACTTGGCCACAATGCCGTTAAAGCTCTTGTAGAAATCCGCACGATCGTCGTCCATTTGGTAGTCACCAGCACCCGCGCCATACGGCGGGAGCCGGCGTTCTTAAATGCCTTTTCCGCACCCACAGCCAGACCGCTGCGGGCAGACACCACGATCACCGCCGTCTCTGCGGCGCGCAGGCCCTCAAAGGCCCCTTGCTCAAAGTCAAACAGACCGGGGGTGTCAATAAAGTTCAGCTTTTTGCTCTTATATTCAACGGAAGCCACGGCGCTGGCCATGCTGATGTGGCGCTTTTTCTCCTCGGCGTCAAAGTCAGTCACCGTGTTGCCGTCAGCCACTTTGCCGGCGCGCTCCGTCGCCCCTGCCAAATGCAGCATAGCCTCCAGCAGGGTGGTTTTGCCCTTGGAGGCGTGACCTGCAAGCGCAATGTTCCGAATTTGATCAGGTGCATAAGTTTTCATAAGTCCATCCCTCTTTAATAAGAATTGCTTTTGTGCATATTGTATAATATTTTTCAACATCCGTCAATGCTTTTTGCAATCCTTTTACAAATAATTTGCAAACTTCATCGCAAGGCACCCAAGTGCCCCGTACAATATATGCACGCACCCCTGCCGCAGAACCCCACCGACACCCCTAAAAAAGCAGAAATGGGCATAGAAATAGCCGGGCGGATAACTGCCCGGCCGTTTCGTTAGATTGGTTGGTGGAAATGGGAATAATACGAACAATGTCGCCCACTTCGTTGCGAATGCCCACGGAAATTTGCACAAACAACAAATCACCCTCTGACAAAGTCGCTTCAATGATTACATAATCGTCCGTTTCTACCAGATCTTTCGTATCTTCTACAATCATTTTCAATCCTCCTTTGTGTCAATTATGACACAAAGCGGATATAATTGTCAATGCTTTTTGTAAATTTAGTACACACCGACCTATAAAGTCCACATTTTCGTCAGTTTTATATAGCATTATCCCGCATTTTGTCGATTAGGCATTTTTGCGATTATGCCCACCAGCAGCGTGGCGCAGAAATTGACGCCCAATCGGGCGCCATATTCTCAGCCTATTTAGCCTATATCAATGCGTTAATAATCCTGTTGATAATATCCAAATCGAATTCTTCATACAAGGTGTTGTTATACACATTATTTCTAAAAGTCTCATCGTTTAATACCACAGATATTGGTGTAAAATTTTTCTTCCATTTGACACCGATACCGGTCCCTAAGCCCGTAGCTGTCTTTGTCGCAATATCATCTACTATCCCAATCGCCTTAATGTTTAAGCTCTTTGTCTTTATCGTGTACGATTTAATATAGATAATGTCTCCGACCTTGATTGACTTGAGCATGTTATGCAACGATGGTGCATTACAGTAATTCCAACCAACAAATGCGCCTGCTTGAGCTAAAAACTCTGCTGTCTTGTCTGGATTATTCTGACCTGAATAATACGCTCCAATTCCCCATACTGCCATAATTACAACTCCTCTTACATTTTCATATTGTGAATGCGCATTGAAAGCACCTGGGTATTACTATCAACAAACATTCTATTTACACTTTGCACAATGTTTATAACCTTGTCAAGATTATTGTTTGCTCCAGTCATAGCTGTTGTAACTGTCTATATAATAACAATTCGTACTGCCATATCCGTATTGTTGTTTCTCTTTGAAGTATATGTTTCTTTCATTTGTGCCCGCTTTTATATTTGCCGTTACTTTGATTTTGTTACTTGATTGATAAAGATAACCCCCGCCAGCTGCATCGTAAACCGGAACTGTCCCATAATAGAGCTGCCAAATGGCGTTGTCTTCGAAATACAGCTCATCTAATGACTTGTCAAAAGCGTATCTACCTATATATTTTACGCTTGAGGGGATTGTTATGGATTTCAACGAAGTACACCCAACAAAAGCCCTATCATATATCCCTGTTACGCCATTTGCAATTTCTATACTTTTTAATTTCACGCAATCTTTAAAACCGACAGACGCGATTGCGGTGACGGATTTGCCGTTATGCGTTGACGGAATTACTACATTTTCGATTATGTTTTGATAATCCGGATTAATTTTCACGGTCATTGTGTTTTCATCAACATCTGTATAAATTAAATAATCATCAGCATTATCTTCATCAGAAGTGATTTTGCCTAAATTGTCACTCGTACCATCTGTATAAGTAATAATCAGCTCGCCATTGACCAGTTCCGTCTTGGCAATGCCGCGGCCGGGATCACCTTTATCGCCCTTATCACCCTTATCACCCTTTTCGCCTTTTTTCGCCGGTGTCTCCTTTTTCTCCTTTTTC
>ENA-OQAS01000607-OQAS01000607.1-human-gut-metagenome-genome-assembly--contig:-NODE-607-length-18694-cov-2.071363_pt1 | contig 18694 bp, 27 predicted proteins | sample MGYA00242733_ERZ504523 | MGnify/ENA primary metagenome ERZ504523 (study PRJEB26092, sample SAMD00036239) | human gut metagenome | host: Homo sapiens | study: EMG produced TPA metagenomics assembly of...
GCAATGGTCATCAAAATGTTCTTTGTATCGTGAAAGCGATTTGAGAAATAATCTGGCAACGTGATCGAATTGTTCGCTACCTCTGAATACTTACGTAAACGCTTTGAAACAAACAGCCAGTTTAAATAGGTACCAATTGCAAGACCAATAGCGGTCCACATCGCATCTGAAGCGCCCGTAAAGTACGCAACACCTGGAAGACCCATCAAGAGCCAGCCAGACATATCTGACGCCTCAGCAGAAAGGGCCGTTAACCAAGGACCTAGTCTGCGGCCACCCAAAAAGTAAGCTTCAGTGGACTGATTGGATTTCTTGGCATAGATAAAGCCAATTACTACAACAACCACAAAATAGATGAGCATTGCAAGCAATACCCAAAAATCATGAGAAACCATATCGATCGCTTTCTAATACTAACTAGTGCTGACAACTTCCCGCAAAGTTACAAGAGCCTTTTTCTGTAGCCCACTTTCACACGAACCGCTAGGGATAACAAATAATCACCAGGCGAAACAGATAGAAGCACCTGCCCACAATCAATCCCTTATACATAAGACAGGTTCGCCAGAAAATAAGCTGCACGCTATTGGGCGCTTTACTGTACAGGAGTGGGGGAATTATACGGCAAAGTACGGTTTCATGGAGGTTAAAGCTGCCGCAGCGTTTCGCTTACAAGGTTAAGCGGAACCAATCGAGCTTTTAGCTATCCCTCAAAACACGCCATTTCCACCCTCTCTCCTAGCGATGGCGTGTTTCTTGTTTTGCGGTTAAACGGCCAACCAGCATGACACTTTTTCTCTAAAAACATCGCAATCGCCAACCCTCAAACAACTTAAAAAATGAGATATACATCAGGAGTAGATGGCATTCGATCTTTCAAATTCCCCTTGAAACTAACCGCAAACTTATTCCCACAAAATTTATAAATTGGGTAAATATCTAATTGAATAATTTATTAATTTTACGAATATCAAACAAGCAATTTGAACGTAAAATCACGTCGCTTTATGGCCTTAAATCCTTGAGTTATTTATTTAAACAACGATCAACTCCAACACAAAACATTGGAGTTGCATCAGTGAACCTTGATAGCTCAATAAGGAATAATCTAAGGCTAAAGGAATAGATTTACCGATTGTTGCCCTTTTCCCGACAATAGCGATCCACTACCTCTATGAAGCTAGCAACCGCTTGAGGCTGTCTGATGTGAGCCTTAGAACACAAGTACATCTGATGGAAGTCTTCAGGCGCTTCTTCGATTTCTACCAATTTAATATCATCATGATAGGAATCAAGAAGCCAAGAGCGACATGCAATTGCCATAATGTCCGGACTTCCTGAAACGATAGAAGCGAGAGTGATCTCATCGGTGTAGAGATAATCAATGAGCAAGCAATAGCCTTTGACTAGATCAGTAAGCTCAGATGCAAGCGGACCCGTCAGACTGTAGGAGATTAAATAATGATCTTTCAATTCTTCAAGCGACAACTTATCACGTTTAGCAAAAGGATGAAGACGGTTCACCACCAGAACGGCACGTTGGCTCCAGACAGGTTTAAAGGAAATCTTCTGAGTCAGTCACCCATAGTTCCACAAAAGCAACATCGACAAGACCATTCTTAATATCTTTAAGTAATTCTGGTGTCGTCGAACTGCTTAACATTTAAGCGAACATTTCCATGGGTTTGAACCCTAAAACGGCTAATGATTTCTGACCAGTCTTTGTCCTGGACCGAAAAACTGTTCCGATGGTAATTTCGCTTTGAGACTGCCCCCCCCCCGTTTCGTTCTTGCAGATTTTTATTCCGCCATCTACAAAACGAAGGCCGTGGCAATGTACTCATAAAAAACTTGACCGTCGGTTGTTAAGCTTACCGACCCTCTCTTTTTATCAAGTAACGATGTATTGAGTTCTCGCTCTAACTTAGCGATTGCCAGCGATAAGGTGGAAGGAGTGATGGCGAGTTTTTCTGCCGTAGCACTACGGCTTTTCGTCTCTACAAGAGTCTTGAAATAATAAAGATGATCAAGATTCATCTCACTTCTCCTCATCTTCTCAATACACACTTTGCATGAGTGTGTTACCAAATAATCATAGAAATGGTAACGCGAGGATTGTATTGTCGCAACGCTGGCATTATCTATTCCGCCAACTGCTTTAGCGCTTTGCCGTATTTGCCCAGAGATCAGATTCGACAAAGCAAGAAGATTTCCCGAACTTCCTATTCTCAAAAGCATCACTTAAGCAGCCTTTTCAATATTCCTTAAAGAGCTTCAAGGTTCTCTGAATGCGTTTTACGCAAACCCTACTTGTTTTGCATGAGGGGTTTTAAAGCAAGCAAGTAAAAAAGGAGGATTTATGAAGGGACTCGAAGGAATCAAAGTTATCGATCTAACCAGTTACGTCGCAGCACCTGCTAGCCTCGCATTCTTGGCGAAATGGGAGCAACCGTTTACAAGATAGAACCTGCAACGGGCGACGAATACCGCACCAATGCTCCAGGCTTTGGTATGAAAAAAACTGATATCGATGACCCCTCTTTTGACTTCGCCTCAATGAACAAAATATTTGTAAGTATTAATTTGAAAAGCGAAGAAGGTCACGAACTTATCGAAAAGATGCTCGCTGATGCCGACATTTTGATTACAAGCTTCCGCGATAAGGCTCTTGTCAAACTTGGCTTTGATTGGGAATCAGTACATGAGCGTCATCCTCATCTGGTTTGGGCACAAATGCGTGGTTACGGCGAATATGGACCCGACAAAAATACCAAGGGATTCGACGCCACTGCCTATGCCGCACGAGTGATGGTTTGCATGTTTACCGCAAGCTGGCGAACACTACCAACCCATTAACTGGCCTGCTGCTATGGGAGATTGGAATGCTCTTTAGCACTTACTGCGGGCGTTTTAGCAGCTCTTGCGCGACAAGATCGCGACCGGTGAAGGCGACAAGGTTACCGTTACGCTCCATCATGCAGCACTCTGGCCAATGCAAATGATGCTTGGGGAACTCAGTTTGGAGATAAGTGGCCAAAATCGCGTTATAACGTCACCTGCCTACTAACAACACCTATCAAACCAAAGATGGTGTCTGGTTCATCATCTGCTATGGCAGTTACGACATTTTCTATGACCATACCATGCGCACTATTGGCCTAGACGATATGGTTGGCAACGAACGCTACAACAAAAATGCTGAAATCAATGATGGTTCAGGACGAAATGAAGAAGTAGTCCGCATCATGGAAAAACAATTCCTAACTAAAACATGGGCAGAATGGGAACCAATCTTTAAAGCGAACGAAATTCCCTATGAAAAACTCTACTTGCCTGAAGATATCCTGGCGGACGAAGAAGTTTATGCAAGCGATATTCTGCGCAAAGTTCATTACGACGCATTTGGCGAAAAAGCGATTCCTACCTCACCCATTCGTTTAGACAGTATGGGGGATCCTGTTCTTCATAAGAGTCGTCCTATTGGGTACGACACCGCTGAAGTAATGCACGAATACGGCTATTCAGACGAAGATATTCAACGCATGGATGGCGATTCTGTTACGTGCTATCACGGTCCCGATCTTCCCGATTCCGTTTTTGAGCCAAGCTACGGTCCGCGTTCAAAGCGCGACTAAGCAAACAGGTGCCGTGGGTCCACCCAATTCCCACACATCCCCCACGGCACCCCCTTAATTCTTCATTAATCCCTAATGGGTCATTCCGGCTAGCAAGTTTGCTAATGGGGGAAGCTTTATAAGCTGCAGCTTGCTAGCCGATGACGATATATACAACACAAGGAGGAGGAAAAATGTCAGCACAAAAAATTGCGCGACAAGGCCTTACCTGGAGGCATGTTGGCGTTGTTATTACGATGTGTTTAACGCTGTTTACGGCTGTTGGCATTATCTTTACTGCCGCAGGTCTTTGCTATCGTCCCGTTGCTGAACACTTTGGCGTACAGACGTCGCAAGTATCACTCTACATTACCTTCGTATACCTAGGTCAATGTATTGGTGCAGCACCTATGGCAAGTTCTTCGACAAATTCAGCGCTAAGTCAGTTTGTGTAGTTGCAGCACTGATGGTAGCTATCCCTTACATGGGCTTCACTGTCTATCCCGCAATTTGGTGCTACTGGGTAGCAGGCTTCATTATTGGTCTGGGCTTGGTATGCATCGAGTTCACCATGACAGCAGGTATTTTGAGCCGCTGGTTCCACACCAACTACGGCACCGTTACTGGTCTCTGCTTTGCTTTCACTGGTATCGGCGGTATGGTTTGGAATATCGTTGGTCAGTTCGTTCTTGGTCCTGACCTGCTTGGTTGGCGCACCCTTTACATGGTGTTCGGCATCGCAATCTGCATCGGCACCATTCCTTTCATTGCTTTCTTCGTAAAGCGCACCCCTCAGGAATGCGGAACGCTTCCTTACGGTATGCCTCTCGATGCAGCTGCAATGGAAGAAGAACTTGCTGCTGAAGCAGAGCAGAAGGCAATTGTTGAACCTGGTTGGCTGGGTTCCGAAATTATCCGCAAGCCTTTCTTCTGGACATTAGTTTTAGGTGCAGGTCTTCTCAATACCCTCACCACAATGACTCAGCTCTTTGCTACTTATGTACAGTTCCTCGGTCATGATGGCTGGGGCGGTCAGGCAATCGTAGGCCTCTTGCTTCTCTCCGGTACTCTTGAAGCATTCACCAGTGGTGGTCAGGCTGGCGGTAAAGTTATCGTTGGTTTCATCGAATCTCGCACTCTTATTGGCGCACAATTGCTTGGCTACTTCGGTGGCGTAATTGGCCTTTTGATGATGTGGTGGATTCCTCAGATCTTTGGCGAAGCAGGCATTTGGCCTATGTTCTTCGGCGGCTTATTCTTCGGTTTGACCTACGCCTGTTCAACCGCAATGTTGCCGTTCCTCTGTCGTCAGATTGCTGGCGGTCGAGAATTCGACAAGATTTACTCTTGGATGATCACGATCTTCAACGGTATTGGCGCTATCGGCGCAACTGGTTGGGCTGTTGTATCTGAACAGCTTGGCTGGACGGGCTTCTTCGTAGGCGGTCTCATCGTTTTGACCATCACCTTCGGTCTTCTTATCTACACTTGGCTGGCTGGCGACAAAGCTCGTAAAGCTGCTTGGTATAAGAGCGACGAAGAGTTGGCTAAAGAAGCTGCTGAAGCTCACATCCACGCAAAGGCGTAAAACTTTTCTGAGTTTGCAAGTGCATCCCCCTAATTTGTAGTCACTCACACAAAACGCACCTCCCAATCAAATTGGTTTGGGAGGTGCGGGATAAGGAAAGCCATGGGCGACAAAATTGATTTCAGTCTTTTAGCAGTAGTACTCAATGCCGGTGTTTCCGTAATTCTATTAGGCGGACTTATTTTAGGTATTAATCCTGCGCAGCTCATCATGATTGGTGTTCTTGGTTATGGTATGAGCATTTTATTCCGTCGCATCGGACGCAATCAGGCAGGCATTGCGCCAAAGAGCAAATCTAAAAGACGTTAACTACATCCCCCATTAGATAACCCGAATTTTCTCATTTGCATGTTTTTTAGCACTTTTTAAGGGTGCCTTTGAAACGTGTGCTCTTTTTCGCCCTATTTTAAAGGAGTTACTCATGCAAAACCTTTCGAAAATCTGGTTGTTGTTGATCTTTCTCGCTATCTATTAGGTGCTTACGTAAGCTTATATTTCGCAGATTTAGGCGCACGCGTTATCAAAGTGGAAGACACCAAGACTGGCGATTTAGTCCGAGGAGAACACCCTCAAGTTAACGGCGAAAGCTACTATCACTATGCCCTAAATCGCAACAAGGAAAGTGTTTCTTTTAAATCTCAAAGATCCTGAAGTACAAGCACGCTTCTATGACCTTATTAAGAAAGCAGATGTTTTAGTAGAAAACTATCGTCCTGGAGTCGCTAAACGTCTGGGAATAGATTTCGAAACACTTCATGAAATTAATCCAAAACTGGTATATGTGTCATTTTCCGCTTATGGACAAAATGACCCTCGCAGTCTTGATGCCCTTCATGACATTAATATCGTTGCAAAAACTGGTTATTACGATCTCACGAAAGGTGCCGTAGCGCTTCTGCAACCAGCCGATCTTTCAGCTGCAATGGTTGGATTACAAGGAGCTCTCACGGGCTTATCGCCAGAAATGAAGCAGGCGGAACTCATATCGATGTTTCAATGTATGACTCTCTCATCTGGTGGAACGCCATGCTTGATAGCCGTTGGTTTTTCTATGGTAAAAACTTACTTCCGAAATGCGTGAATATCCCTCAGTGGGCTACAACATCTACTACACCAAGGATGGCCGCATGATGTCCTTCGGGTTGTACGAACATAATTATTGGAACCAATTCTGCGACGACATCAATCGACCAGATTTGTACAATATGCTCAAAGATACCCCCGAGGAAAATCCTACCGCCTACGAAGCTATTGTTGAATTGGTGAAGTCAAAAACCTATGACGAATGGATTGATTGGCTTGCCGATAAACCCTACGCAATTGCTCCTTGTCTCAACAAAACAGAAGCAATCGAACTTGCCATGGAAACCAATCCTCATATGTTAAATTACGTAGATTTCCCTCGTTTCGGAACAGCTCTTCAAACCAACACACCTCATGTAATTGGGGAAATGCGCTCGAATCTTCAAGAGGTAAAAGAGCCTGCTGAATTAGGTGAGTCCACTCGCAGTGTACTTACCTGGCTAGGTGCAAGTGAGGAAGAAATCGCAGCAATGATAGAGCGAGGCGCCGTCAAGGTTAATAAATAAATACAACACAAACCGACTCCCTGCGACAACCCGTCGCATCCTCAAAGCAGAAACACGCCATTTCCACCCTCTCTCCTAGCGATGGCGTGTTTCTTGTTTTGCGGTTAAAGCGCTCAACACCTATACTAACTAGGTATGCATATCGGGACGAAGGACGTACCTATGCGTGCTCTTTCACCCCTTAGGAAATAGCGAAAGGAAGCAGAATGCCCACGTACGCGGAAATGGGAAAAGAAGAGCTCACAACGCTCAAAACTGCACTCACCGAAGAATACGAAACCTATCGTGCTCAGGTTTATCCCTCAATATGGCTCGTGGTAAGCCTGGTGCTGATCAGCTTGATTTAAGCATGCCTCTACTAGACATCCTTCCCTCAACCGATGACTGCAAAGCAGCAGACGGAACTGATATTCGCAACTACGGCGTTGTCGACGGTCTGCCTGAGGCTAAAGAACTTATGGCAACCATGCTTGACGACAAACCAGAAAACACCATTGTCTTTGGTAATTCTAGCCTCAACATCATGTATGACACCGTTATGCGCTGCTGGGTGTTCGGAACTCTAGGATCTACCCCTTGGAGCAAACTTGATTCCGTTAAGTTTGTTTGCCCTGTCCCAGGTTATGATCGCCACTTTGGAGTAACGGAAGCTTTTGGCATTGAAATGGTTACGGTGCCCATGGATGAAAATGGCCCCGACATGGATGCCGTAGAAGAGTTAGTCGCTAACGATTCATCATTTAAGGGCATTTGGTGCGTGCCTAAGTATTCCAATCCTGGCGGTGTTACTTACTCTGACGAAGTTGTTCGTCGCCTTGCTTCAATGAAGTGTGCAGCTGAAGATTTCCGTATTTTCTGGGATAACGCTTATACGGTTCATCACCTTTACGACAATCCCGCCGAGCAAGACCAGCTGCTTGATATTGCAGCCGCCTGCGTAGAGGCAGGAAACCCTAACCGCTACTTCAAATTTGCTTCCACCTCAAAGGTACATTCCCTGGTGCTGGCCTTGCGGCAATGGCAGCAAGCGCAGAAAACATTGCTGAAATCAAAAAACGCATGGGCGTTCAAACTATTGGTCATGACAAGCTCAATCAACTCCGTCACGTTCGCTTCCTGAAAGATGCAGAAGGCATTGCAGCTCATATGGCAAAACATGCCGCAATTCTTCGTCCAAAGTTCGAACTAGTTTTGAAGCTTTTATCCGAAAACCTCGAAGGTACGGGTTGCGGTTCTTGGAGCAATCCTCGTGGTGGATATTTCATTTCTTTCGATGCGCCCGAAGGCACCGCAAAACGAATTGTCTCCCTTGCAAAAGAGGCTGGCGTAACCATGACTGGCGCAGGCGCAACCTATCCGTATAAAAACGACCCCAAGGATTCAAACATTCGAATTGCTCCTACCTTCCTCCTCTCGATGAACTCGAAGCAGCTATGAAGGTATTTGTTTGTTGCGTAAAACTTGCTGCTGTTGAAAAACTGCTTGAAGCTTAAAGCATCCTTCGATATAAAAACTGATCAAAACTCATTCGTACCTCCCTCTTAAAGAGGGAGGTACGCGATTTTAAGAAGGTCTTCCTGTGTATATTGATTGCGAACAAGCAAAACATACCTTTTGAGCTACGCCAACTCCTACGACACAACGAATCCTCGTATAGCGCTCAAGCTTGACCACTCTCTACGTGTAGCTCAAGTGTGTAGACGGATTGCTCAAAGTGAAGGTTTTTCAGGACAGGATTGCAATCTTGCGTGGCTGGTAGGACTTCTTCATGATATTGGACGCTTTGAACAACTACGGCGCTGGAACACCTTTTCCGATGCGCAATCAACCAGTCACGCAGACCTGAGTGTCGATGTATTATTTAATGGATCTAAGTCGTGCTTTTTGCGTTCTTTTGTCAAGAATTCCCAAGAAGATGAGCTCATCCGAACAGCAATACAACTCCATAGTGCTTTTTGCTTACCCGACAATCTTCCAAAACGTACCAACACGTATTGCACCATAGTCCGCGATGCCGACAAGTTGGACATCATGAACACGATGCAAACCAGCACCCCTGAGACCATCATGAATTCAACCTTAGCAGAGCTTGCCCAGAGCAAAATATCTCCCGAGGTCAAGGAAGCATTTCTCAAACATCGATGCGTAAAAAGAGAAGAGCGGCAATACCCCGCCGACTATGTCATAGGTTTTATCTGCTTTGTATTCGAGCTCAATTTCCCCGAAAGCTACCGCATTGCCTTAGAAAACAAAGATGCGCTAAAGCTTGCTAGCTCACCTTTCGGTCTCCAAGGAGGATTCACCGATCCAGATACCCAAGATTTCTTCGAAAAAATGAAACGAGAATTAAAAGATTATTTAGCAAGCAGAGCCTCATAGAGAACTGCTCCCTCGCAATCTGCAATCAGACCATACGTTCCAGCAATTAAGCTCTGCGTGATCTAACAATCAAGACCTAAATTCTTGCTTGTTGATAGCAATAGAGAGCTTTGATTTTGTCTTTTGTACAGCCTGCACCAACTTGATAAAGATAACCTAAACGAAACCAAACCACCTCAAGTTGCGAAATAGACAAAGCATCTGCTTGAGAACAGGCGGAAAGGAGGGCAAAACATCGCTTCATATCTCCTGGCTGCGCTTTATGAATCTGCCATTTTGACCACAAAACAAAAGCGAGATACTTCCCCGTTTCAACATCTTTCCCATATATGTCGCAAACTCGCCTCAAACACAATTCCGCCTGAAGAAGAAACGGAAAGCTTGCATCCTGAGCATACGAGAGGTAGCACCAAATTCCCAATTCCTTATAAAGTAAACGCTCACGTGACTTATGACGTACGTACGGTGCAACGTCGGAATTGCACCTTCTTGGTTTTTATAAGTTCGCTTTTGTTCAGCCAACACACCTGCGAGCGCCTTTACCAATAAAAGTGAAAAAGAAAGACCGATGACACCACGTCGTTCACGCGCAAACATGACAAGCTCATCAATGTTTTCAAGGGTATTCGACTCAAGAGAAGGTATATATTTTGGTTCTTCCACTTTTGATACCCCCTCAATACATAAAAAGACCGTTTCTTATCTCACGCTGCTCGTTTCATCATTGCGGGTTCAAATCGCTCAAGGCGTTCCATACCAGCTGCTGCGCATCCCGACAAAATAATTGCATTAAAACGCGAATTTCATTAAGTGTCAGCGTCCCTGGATTTTGTTCTTTACTAAGATATTCGTTCGCTGATTGAAACAAAGCCTGGCAACAATCTTCAACAGTAAGACCAGATAGAATTCGAGCTTGTTCGAGCCAGCTTGCATTTCTCACCTACCCTAACACTTTTTACCAGTTTAACTGGTAAATAGAGCGTGTCAAATTGTTTTACCAGTTCATTTGGTAGAATTTCCGTGAGGTGGACAATGCAAAACTTCATTGGTAACAACATACATGCGCTTCGTGTCAATAAAGGCCTATCACAAACTGAATTTGCCAAAATTACGGGTGTTAGCCAAAGTGCAATTTCTGCATGGGAACGAGGAGAAAGCACTCCTCATGCACAGCACGTACAAGCCCTCATCGAAGCAATCCCCGAGCTTGTTCCTGACGATATCATGAGCGAAGAATTAGGATATGCGAAAAAGATCCTTCTTCATCCCAATACACGCAAAGAAGACGTTATCGATGTTCCCCTTTTTGGTTCAATTGCAGCGGGCGAACCTTTGGAAATGCTTACAACCGACGAACAGTATCCACTCCCGGTATCGATTCATCAGAAACATCCGCACGCTTTTTTCCTTAAAGTGGAAGGTGAATCAATGAATCGTACTCTTCCCAATGAAGCTACGCTCTGATCGATCCCACTTTAAAAGAAATCCATGAAGGAAAAGTATACGCGGTTAGTGTAGATAACAGTGCCGCAACGATAAAAAGGATTCATGTACGCAATGATGGCATAACTTTGATGCCCGACTCTTTTGATCCCACTTTCGAGCCTTCAATCTTTTCTAATTCAGATAAAACAGGCCATACCTTAAAAATTATCGGGCAAGCAGTTTGGTATACCGTTCCCTACGGACGAAGCATTTAAGAGTGCAGCGTTAGCGCTGCTTTAACTGCCCCTGGTATTTCGGAAGGAACCCGCGCCCAAGCATCCGCCTGATCCAGCTCACCTTCTCGCCCGAAACCAAACGCGCATCCCACAAAGGGAATATGGGCACGAACTGCTACTTCCTGATCATGAAAACGATCGCCAACCATAACATGAGGCATAGTATGGGTTTTTGCAATTTCTTGATATATCTGCCATTTTGGGATGTCTTTAAACGATTCGGCGCAATAGTAGGCATCGAACCACTTATCAAGACCAAATCGCGCCCGATGAACCTCACAATAACGGGTGCGACAATTACTCAAGAAGGCAAGATCATAGCCTTGCGCCTTAAGTGCATCTAAAGCTTCAGGAATCCCCTCAAAAGACGCGCCTTGCCCTCTTCGGTTCGTCGATCCATTTCATTGCCCACTATCGATGCTGCTTTACGCCACACCACTTCTGGTAAATCGGGGGCAAATGTAGTCCACATTCTTCGACTGTAAAACCGAGCCACTGACTTATCCAGGAATCGCTAAATTCTTGAGGTTCTTTATAGCCCTCTTTTACCAACCAGGCATATGCCGCACGAAACGCAGGGCCATAGATTGCCATGCTGTCATGCAGAGTGCCATCAAAATCGAAGAAAATTGTACCTTTAGCGGTCAACAGGGAAACCCTTTCATTCAATACCCAACTCAACAAAGGCCTTCTTCGCCCACGATGAATCTTTCAGCACTGAACGACCGACTCCAATTAAGTCAGCTTTTCCCTCTTCAAGAAGAGTCTCCGCTGCAAGTCCCGTTCGAACGCCACCCGTCAAGATTACCGGCACCGAAACAGCTTCGCGAATTGCCTGTGATTCGTTTCCGAAATAACCAGGGATTTTCGAGCCATCGCCGCGATACCCACACAGGCCTCCCGAGATATCGAGAAGATCTATACCAGCTGCTTCAAATATTTTGCATGCCGCAACGGCATCGGCTTGTGTCGAACCGCCCTCTTGATAATCGCAAGCACCTAAACGAAGCGCGACCAGAAAATCGGGGCCTACCGCCTCTCGCACCGCAGAAATAACTTGGCAATGCAAACGAGTGCGGCCCTCTATGGTTTCCCCAGTATAGGAATCCTCTCGTCTATTGGAAATAGGCGAATAAAACTGGTTTAAAAGATACCCATGAGCTGAATGTATCTCTACGCCGTCGTATCCTGCGGCCTTTACTCGACGCGCCGCTGCAGCAAAATCAGCAATTACCTGATCAATTTCGGCTTGACTCATAGTGTGAGCCTCAACCGCTTCTCCCCGTGTGGTGTATAAGGCATGCCTGTCGGTGCAGGAGCCGTGACCGACCCATCCAGCGCACAGATTGCCTTGCCTCCTGCATGATTGATCTGAGCGATCACTTTCGAACCGCTCACATGTACCACCTCTACTAAACGTTTCAGACCCTCAATATCGGCATCACGAGAAACCGACACTTGTCCCACGCTCGCCTGGCCTTCTTTATTGATATAGCTATGTTCGGTAATCACGAGGCCAAAGTAACCACCGGCAGTCTTTTCGCGGTAATAATCGCAAAGCCCCTCGCTCACTTCCCCTTCGCCCACAGATTTTTCTGTTGCCATCGGAGGTAAAACTAAACGGTTGTGAATCGAAAAGGTTCGCAAAGAAAGCGGCTGCGTTAGAAACATGGTAGACCCTCACCTCATCTAAATAGAGTACGCCCTACCACGATATTAAGCTCATAGGGCGTACTCGAATTTTACTCGACAATTAAACGAACGTTTACTCTATGCTTCGATTTGTCGAATTAAATTTACCATTTCAATTGCGCTCGTAGCACAATCGTATCCTTTGTTGCCTGCCTTGGTACCCGCTCTCTCAATTGCTTGTTCAATGGTGTCGGTAGTAACTACCCCAAACAGCACAGGAACACCCGTCTTTAGCCCGACTTGAGCTACCCCCTTTTGCGGCCTCATTGCAAACCAAGTCATAATGACTCGTAGCTCCACGTATTACCGCACCAAGGCAGATAACCGCATCATATTTGCCCGATTCTGCCATCTTCTGTGCAATAAGCGGAATTTCAAACGCACCAGGAACCCATGCAACTTCAACATCCTCCTGTGCCACCTCATGACGAACCAGCCCATCCATCGCGCCCCGATAAAAGCTTAGAGGTAATAAATTCATTGAAACGCGCTGCAACAATTCCTACTTTAATGTCGCGTGATACCAATTTTCCTTCGAGAGTTTTCATGGATACAATCCTTTCGTTTTGGAAGTAATAATTAAAAGTGAGATTTTTAATTAATCAATCAGTCAAAGCGTCGAGAAATACGGTGCCGCAGGAGGCGCTTAGCACACGCACGGCAAAAAGCCCAAAACGTTGCTTTTGCGCCTCGCTTGCGTTTACGCTGAAACCTGCTTAGTATTTGGCTCTTTTTCCATGGTCAATAAGTGCCCCATTTTTTCTTTTTTGGTCTCAAGGTAAAAACGGTCATAATCCGTCGGAGGCATCTGTATGGGTACCCGCTCCACAATCTCCATGCCAAAATCCTTTAATTGATACACTTGTCGGGATTGTTAGTCAGCAACCGCATTGTCTTTACACCCAAATCGCGCAGTATCTGTGCTCCGATATAGTACTCGCGCATATCTCCCTCAAATCCAAGAGCTAAATTAGCTTCAAGGGTGTCCATCCCTTGATCTTGAAGCTCATAAGCGCGCAGCTTGTTTACCAAGCCGATCCCTCGACCTTCTTGACGCATGTAGAGCACAATGCCGCGCCCTTCCTTTTCAACCTGGCACATTGCAGTTGCCAGCTGATCTCCACAATCACAACGAAGCGATCCAAAGGCATCACCGGTTAAACATTCAGAATGAACTCGGCACAAGATGTTTTCACCATCACCGATATCGCCCTTTACTAGGGCTACATGATGCTCTCCGTTGAGCTTGTTATATACGCGTGCGCACGAAAGTTGCCATATTTGGTAGGCATAAGGGGCGACGCTACCCTCTCAACCAACTTGTCGTGCTTTTTGCGATATTCCTGCAAAGCTTTAATAGAAATGAAAGAAATATTCCACTTTTGTGCCAACTCAATAAGCTCTGGAGTGCGCATCATGGTGCCATCTTCGCGCATGATCTCGCAGCACAAGCCACACTCTTTTAAACCTGCTAAACGCATCAGATCTACGGTTGCTTCCGTATGGCCATTTCGTTCAAGAACTCCATTCTTTTTGGCCATCAAAGGAAACATATGTCCAGGACGGCGAAGTCTTCTGGTTTCGCCTCGTCGGAAACGCACATTCGTGCCGTAAAGCCACGCTCTTCAGCCGAGATACCCGTGGTGGTATTTACATGGTCAATAGATACGGTAAAAGCAGTTTCGTGATTGTCGGTATTGGTAGTCACCATCTGGGGGAACATGAGCTTACGGCACAATTCGATGCTCATTGGCATGCAAATAAGTCCCTTTCCATGTACCGCCATAAAGTTGACATTTTCTGTAGTGGCAAATTCCGCCGCACAGATAAAATCTCCTTCGTTTTCTCGGTCGGGATCATCCGTACAAAGGATGATTTTGCCCTGTCGCAAGTCTTCCAGTGCTTGTTCTATCGTAGAAAATTCAAACATGCTTTATCTCCTTAGAATCCATTACGGAATAAAAAATCTTTTGTTATGCCAGATGAAGCTTTCGAAGGACTGCTTGATTGTTCCAGAGCAAGAAAACCAGAATCACCAAGCAAACGTTCAACATACTTCCGATGCAATCATTTTCTAAATTCACTACATCTCCTACGCGCTTGGTAGAAAGATTGGTCTGAGCACGCGTGTGAGGAATAATAGAAACGCTAAAGCTTGCTGCAGTAACCGAAGCTACGGTAAGACTTATGCCATCAATTGCAATTGAGCCTTTTTCAACGATCAATCGCGTAATTTCTGGAGCAGCATCAATGGTGTACCAGACTGCATTATCGTCTTCTTTAATAGAGTGAATAGTGCCAGTACCATCGATGTGACCCGAGACGATATGCCCGCCAAAGCGACCGTTTGCTGCCATTGCTCGCTCAAGATTCACAGAGCTACCTGAACGTAATGATCCAAGCGAGGATCGCTGCAGTGTTTCGGGCATCACATCAGCGCAAAAGCTTTGCTTGGTAAATTCAGTGACCGTAAGACAAACACCATTGGTGGCAATGCTGTCACCGAGATGCACATCATCAAGCACCGTATTTGCTGCCACCGTAAGTACACAGGAATGAGCCCCTCTACGAACTGATATAACTTTTCCTACTTCTTCAATAATGCCGGTAAACATTTAGTTCACCTCGCATTCAATAAAGAGGTCCTCACCTAATTGAGAAGCCACCACATTCGAAACCGCAGGGCATCTTCAGGTAGAGCAATTCCTTCGCCGCCAATTGGTCCAGGCGCCTGTGCGCCTCCAAAAATCTTTGGTGCAATATAGGCGTGAATTTCATTGACAAGGCGCGCCTCAATAAGCGAAGCATGCAGTGTAGCGCCTCCTTCAACATAAACACTATCGATGCCTTTTGCTCCCAACAGCTGCAAAAGCTCCTCTAAATCAACGCGCCCCTCTTTTTCTGCAATGCGAAGAATCGTACAGCCGCACATGCGATATTGATCGATAAGTTGATCGTCGTCACAAGCTGTCGCAATAATGGTCGGTACGTTTTGTGCGGTTTGTACAACCGTAGCGTCAAGAGGAGTTCGCAACCGAGAATCAACGATAACGCGCACGGGATTTCGCGATGAATTTACCTGCCCTATACGACAGGTGAGTGATGGATTATCGCTAAAACTGTGCCAACACCAACCATAATTGAAGAGAATCGATGACGATGCAAATGTACCTGTTCACGCGCTTCAGGTCCTGTAATCCACTTCGAAGCCCTGTTTTAGTGGCTATTTTGCATCAAGCGTCATAGCATACTTAGCAATCACATAGGGGCGGTTTGTTTGTATGTAATGCAGGAATACCTTATTGATGGACTGACATTCTTGAAGTAGCACCTTTTCTGTAACTTCAATACCTGCTTCGCGAAGCTGGGCTGCTCCTTTCCCTGCCACAAGAGGATTTGGGTCAGGAGCACCTACCACCACCCGTTTGATTTTGTTCTCAATAATTGCCTGTGTACAAGGGGGTGTTTTACCCCAATGACAACAAGGCTCGAGCGTGACATACAACGTAGCACCCTGTGGGTTTTCTTTACAGCGAGCAAATGCTTCGCGTTCAGCGTGAAGGGCACCAAACTTGGTATGCCAGCCTTCCCCGATAATGCGACCATCTTTCACAATAACCGCACCTACCATGGGATTGGGGTTTACCCAGCCACAACCACGCCACGCCAACTGAAGTGCACGCGCCATATAGCGTTCATCAGGCGAAGAACTTTCCAGATACTTTCGGTAGCGTTCATTTACCCGCGCAGGCAATTTATCGATCAGGGAACTACTTTTACCAGAGCAGCAAACAGCTCCAGATTCAGCTTTCGCTTCATAATCAGTTTCAGACAAGATGCAACACCTCCTTTCTTTTCCAATACCGCGAATACAATTTCGGGTAATGATGTCGGGAAGGTGCTGTCTTGAATTGGTCTCGCTGCGGACTATCCTACTTTGCAGCTCGCTCAACCTGGCCTTTGACTCGCTTTATGCGAGAGGCATCTGCAAGTAAGAAAGAATCACAACGAACCCTGCAAAACAAAAGCCCTGAAACGCCAATGCATTTCAGGGCTTACCTTTTCGAGTGTTCGCACCCCTGCAAAACAATCAAGCACAACTCCTTGTTGGGGAACGCGCCTATTGAACCACAAGCATGCTTCATCATCTTCTTCCATCCGGACTTAACCGTTGGCTTCGGAGTTCAACCGAATCAGCCCAATATTCATTCACTTACCAATGCCACTAATGAGCACCATCGCAAAAGAAATCCTATTGGGGTCGCGGGCTTTGCGTTACGCATTACCGCCAGTGAGGAATTTCACCTCGCCCTGAAGATTGTATTCATTTGTTCTGCCGATACTATAGCGCACTAAAGAGATTCGTCAAGCAGGTGGGAACGAAAGCGAAAAAAATGAACATCCCGTTGAGTTCTTTCAGTCATGCATCATAGATCCAGGTATCCAGATATCCAGAGATTCACGACAATGTATCCACGGCAATATATCCTTGGCAACGCATTCATGCGTACACTCATTAAGCCGCTCTGTCGTTGCAGGTCAGCAAATCCTCTTAGCCATGCACTTTATTGAGCTCTTGCAATCCTTCTTCGGTAAGTATTGCTTTTAAATAAAAATCGCATTGTCTAAGCCCATTTGCCTGAGAGGATTTTCCCTTCAGCTCACTAAAGGGTAGCCAAAAAACGCAGGTCATAAACACCGCATCAATAACACTATCGAATTCCTCGGGCTTTTTCGACTGATCAACCAATCCCAGCTCGCCCAAATTCATGAATGACTGCATCATTACTGCCCGAAAGAATAAGAAAACTTTTCTTTGTTGTTGCGCCACTCGAGGAACCATCTGAGCAATTTGGGCGTAATGACGAAAATAATAGGCATTATCTTGCACTACCGATTGCATATGCTCTATCAAACTTAGGAGTCCACCCAAAGACGAAGCGGGTTGCAAAGGAGGCATAGTGGTTGATTCGAGCACCAATGCTTCAACAATTGCTTCTTTACGAGCAAAATGATAGGTCAGATTCCCCTTACTAATACCAACCGAACTTGCGATATCCGCGATTGAAACTTCATTAATTCCACGCTCATTAAAAAGCTGTTTTGCGATATGCAATATTTTTTGACGAGTATCTACGCTCACCTTGATCTCTCCCTATGCTTGGCGCTTTTCATCCCATTTTTTATAACAAACCACAAAGAAAATAGTCGCCACAAACGGAAAGAGCGCCATTACCGCAAACATACCGGAGTAGCCACCATAACAGCCAGAACGCCCGCAATTGCGGAGCCCAAGCAAAGTCCCCCATCAAGCCCAATTAGAAAAGTAGACGTAGCTACTCCTTTTCGTTGAGAAGGAACCGAAGAAACTGCCATTGTCTGAAACGCTCCCTGAACTGTTCCGAGACCTAGTCCTGCAAAAACACCCGCAATACAAAACATGTCAATATCGTGAGACACACTTACAGTTACTAATGTCACCGCAACGCATAAGGTTCCTAAAACACTGGGAACAAAGAACCCTTTCTGATCGATTATTCGACCAATAATAGGACGTGACACTATCGTAACTAGCGAATACACCACAAAGTACAACGAAATATTTGCCACTCCCTGCGCCATCCCGTACACCGCAATAAAGGCAGTGATTGCGGCAAAACCGGCATTAACCAACAAGATTCCCAGAGAGGGAAGCCACGCATCACGTTCGATCAAAGAATCTAGCGTAAGCTTGGGCTTGGCGTTTCGAGATGCCGAGCTTGCTGACCTTTCGACGCTTTCATGCTTTGCTTGGTTATTCTTATCTGGCATAGCTTGATCTTCAACAAAAAGAGACAAGACAAATGCAATACCAAGCGATGCTGAAGCAACGAAAATCATCGCCTGCGCTCCCACCTCTTCAAGAAGAAAGATACTCAGAGCTGGTCCAATTGCAGCGGATAATGATCCCCCTAATGCGTACCAACCCATACCTTCAGCAAAACGAACTTTAGGAATAACATCCGCAACAATGGTCGAAGTCGAGGTTGACGACAATCCCCAACCAATACCGTGAAAAATACGAAGTGCGAGCACCACGCCCACCAAAGGAAATAGAAGGCTACGCCACTA
>ENA-OQAS01000608-OQAS01000608.1-human-gut-metagenome-genome-assembly--contig:-NODE-608-length-18663-cov-1.903539_pt1 | contig 18663 bp, 23 predicted proteins | sample MGYA00242733_ERZ504523 | MGnify/ENA primary metagenome ERZ504523 (study PRJEB26092, sample SAMD00036239) | human gut metagenome | host: Homo sapiens | study: EMG produced TPA metagenomics assembly of...
AGCCTCGGGAAGGTAGAAACGCTGTTTCTTGTCACAATCCTCTCCGTTTACGGCCGTAATGAGACGTTTCTCGTCGCTTTTTACTTGGATCGAACTGATTTTCGCTGTTTCCGTAACCGTTCCCTCCTGCGGGAGACCTTTGATCGTGAAATCTCCTGTCACGCCTTCTATGCTAGATATCTCGAAACGGATCGACAAGTCACCGGCGGCTTGCAGGGTATGCTCAACAGGCGTCAGTATCTGCACGCCCGTCTTCTCGCCATAGAACAAGGCGGTCGGGTAGACCCGATGGGGAGACGTTGCTCGGCTACTTCCAATTTCGTCGTGATGTTGGTTATCAAGACAGGGATGACCAGCAGGTCATTGCGGCGTACGAAGTCGAAGCCCGTGAGGTGCTCCGTACGAGGGCGGCCTTCGATCTCTACACCGAGGTGGATGCCACCGCCGTTCTCTCCGACGGCCGCATTGGTCTCAGGAATGTAGCGAATATAAGCTCGTTTACTACCGTTCTCGCCGTCCACATGTTTGGCTTGTATTTCTTTTTCATTATCACCGGGTTTGATAGATTCAGTATAAAGATCCTCTAGACTTACTACAGGAGGATTCGCATCTTTCGGAAAAGATGGAGCCAAAGGCTCTTCCAAGTCCTTGTTATCCTTAAACTCCAAATAATTCTCATTTCCCCAAGGCAAGAGCCAGATCGGCAGGCTTCCCTTGCGGAGGTTCATGATGTCCAATTGGTTTACGGTTATGGATTTATCTAAGTTATTGGTTATCTCCACTTGCACCTTGCCGATCATGCGGATCAAGGGAATCTCGAATTTGTTCTCTGCCGGAGCGGGCAATACCGTATGCTTTTGGGCGTAGCTGCTCATAGGAATACGCTTTCGAGACGCTTCCTCGCCTCCGAATTTACCTTTTTTCTCCTCATTCCTTGTATCAATACTCGTTCCCGAGTCCAATATCTTCACCTCCGACAGTTCCGCCAAGGAATGGGCTTCGGTAATTTTTTGATACAACGATGTACCGTCTTCCAACGATTGTAAATTGGCGAACGCATAAAAATGGTATGTGCCAAAGGGTAGTTTCATCTCCACCGTAGTACGAGAATCCTCATTACTGATATCCGGAGTCCATGTTCCATCTTTGCCGATATATATCCGGCAAAATCCGCATTCTCATCATAGGCCACCACCAGCCAGTTCGTGATGTCTCGCTCGTATTCTTCATCTTTTGCCCAGAAATCCGTCTCAGTAGTTTCATCCGCCTTCGTCATCATCTCCGGCCTTCGTCTGCGGCGGGCGTACCGAACGGGATGTCCGCAAAGTGATAGTTACAACACAATGGTTCGGGTCGTCATCCGGGAGATCGCCCCCCCGGTCTTCACCACAAGCCATAAAAAGCCAACAGAGGCAAAGACCAGCGGCGACCGCCGTCAATCGGTTATATATGGTATAGCGTCTCATCATTAGCGATATTTAATAAATCTCTGTTTACAATATGCCATCGTTGATACGAATCACCCAATCCTTCACCTGTATCTTGAAGCAGGCGTACCCCACGATCGTAGGGTCTTCCGGATCGGGACCATCGGGATTATCCGGGTTATCAGGATTGTCAGGATTATCAGGATTGTCAGGTCCCGAAGGATCCGGAGGCGTAGGCTTATCCGGACAATCGGGGCATACCTTCGGTGTAAGGAAGAAGATGATAGAATACTCGTCCTGCCGGTCCAGATACTCCTGCGGGGAGATACGGTGCCCCTCCATCTTGGTGAGAAGGAGGTAATCGTTGAGGTTCACGTTCAGCACATCCTTCTCCCATCCGTGATGACGGATGATGAGGCGGTAGTTACGGCCCGCCATCAGCGCATGGTGTTCATCTCGGCCACGGCCACGTATTGCCCGCCTACGGTAGCGCCGGGGGTCGGGTCGGCTCCCAACTCCACGTTCTCCGTATAATAAGGCAGGTAGTGATGGTGGGATCTTGCAGCAGGGAATTGTCGTAATCCATATACCCGTTGTCGGCCACGATCCGGAAGGAGAAGTTGTTCACGTCCATGTCCTCACCCATCACGTTTTGCAGCACGACCCGCAGCTTGTTGGTATTCTTGGCGAGTGAGATGGTGTCGGCCTCGGGCATGTCGCGCGTCACGGTGAAGGTATCGAGCTATGCCAAAGCAGGGTGGCAGTTCGTTGGGTTGTGTCGTATCGTCCTCACGCAAGGTACGTACTTGACGCCTTGCGCCTCTCGACAGCCTGCGACGTCTCGGCAGGGTCGTTCCATGCGTAACTGCCCTTGTCCAGCCCGGCCCAAGTGACTACCTGATAGTACCCGGCTCCATGTCGAAGGCGATGGAGTTCCGCTCGTCCAGCTCGCTCTTCTCGATCCGCCGCTGGAAAAGGAAGTTCCCTTCTTGGTCGCAGACGAAGAGCGTAACGAAGTCTACCTCATGCTGGAAAGCGTCGGCGAATTTCATATTATAGTCGTACTTGAAATACAGGCGGAACTCGCAAAGCGGCAGCGAGTCGTCGTGTATCCAATCGCAAGCGTATAGCTCCACGGACAAGGCGGCTATGCCAATCAACTGTTTGCAGGTATGAAATAAACGGTTCATAATCATTTTATTAAGATACACAGTAATCCTCCGCCCGTACTACCGGAGATGGAGGTAAACCATGATGCCCATTATAAGGTTTTTATGATGGGCATCGTAAGGTTGCTTGGATGGGCAGCATAAAGTGCTTACAATGCCCATCGTAAGAATCCCCCGAAGTAAGTTATAGGATAATGTCTTTGTTCGTACGTTTTACCCAATCCTTCACGTAGATAGTCACGTCGATAGTGACATCATCACTCTCATCCGGCGTACCGGGATCATCCTTACCCGGGGTATAAGGTAACGGATCGCCCAAGCACGAATACCTTTCACATACAACTGGTACACGTTATTGCGTACGATACAGAATTCCATCACGCCCATCAGACCATCGTTTCCGTTATCGTTATGACGGATCCAAACTTGTGATAGCTTCTTCCGCTTTTGTATAGGGAAACATTATAGTATTGGTATAAATTGCCGATCTGCTCTGAGCTGAATTGAGATACAGGGGTAATATTAGAAGGAAGATGCGAAGCTTGTCTCCTAAAAGCCGCATAAGTCAATTTCTGTTTAAGATCCTCATCAAGAGTTGCTTTACCAGTCAAAATCCCATCCAAATATTCCTTAAACGCGCTTTCTAATCCATTTTGAGAAGACATATCTTGAACCGCCTTCTTCACAGCATTGACATCCGCAGTTATATCGTCCCAACCATCCATAAAGCCTTTCAATAAATTTTTCTTGTCGTTTTCCAAATTGAACGCACGGGCGGCAACGCTCTTCACATCTTTATAAACAAGACGTGACACAGAACCATTACTATTATAATGAGCCGCGGAAAGAAACGTTTTATCACCATTAGGCAAATTCACAGACTTGATCTCCCCATTTTCATAGGAACTCACCTTAAAGTCGTTACTCGGAGTAAATTCAGACTCGAAGATTACACCAGTAGTATAGCCATGTACCTGCGAGTTCAGATCCAACGTATTTTCCTTGGTATAAACAACCGGGTAATATGTCCGACTATCACCACTTACTTCCTGTGTATAGCTTAATCCAGAAGTAGGCATAGACACCATCTTATCCAAGTTATTCAAATCAGTTGAATTGCTCGGATTAAAATAATTAACATATGAATCTTTAAATTGATCCCAAGAAGAACTTTCCCCTTCCGGCAATTTCTTTTCCCGGATCTTCGGATCTAACACATAATTGTACGATCCGGCACCAGTGTCATTATTCCTCCATATCCATTTCTCATCACCTAAATATCGAACAGGATCGTTGGTACCATCTGCCGGCAATACCGCATTAGCACCATAGTTATACTGTACCGTAGGAGAAACTTGCTTAAAAAGATAACTCTCGCCCTTCCACTGATTCACTACCTTATACCTCTTCAACGTGAACGTACCCTTATTCTTTACAGGAGAAGTTCCCGGTATATTAGTCAGATCTAAATTCGAGGAGTATGCCAAATCAATACGAGCGGCTAAACGTTCTACGAACACCGTTGTCTGAGCCGGATTTGTCTCATCCATATTCGCAGCAGAAAGTTCAACGATAGAACTGCCGTTAGAAGGAATAGCACCACTTATCATCTTATGTGTAGACATTACAAAATGATGGTACTCCGCCATATTACTAGCAGGAGTCCACAATGCCCTATCGTTTGCGGCAACTCTATCGCGCAAGTCTGCCAACGTACTAATACCGGTCAACCTTCCTCCCGCATTAATAACGGCAAATACCTGATAATTGCTCTTATCTTGTGTCAGAGGATTCTTCATGGTTACTTTCATCGTAACCTTTCCGTCACCATGACCAGGCTCAGTTCCACCTAAACTCGCATCAATACCTTCCAGATTCGAATAATAACCTTGGCCTGCGATCTGTATACTACTACCATTGTCAGTATTTAGTAACTCTAGCTGATTGCCATCCCCCAAAGACTCTTCATCTGTTGGCACCAAGAATATATTAACATCATATACCATACCCTCCTTAGAGCCGGAAAGCTCACCTAGAGAACCATTACCATCTTCGCCCCAACCGGCTCCCCCCGAATTAGGATTAGAAGGAGTAGGATCTGCTTTCGTTAGCGTTCCTTGCGAAACCGTAGAGACGTTCACCGTCATATAGACCTTCTCGCCATCCTCTTCCGCCCCGGTGTTATTTTTTCCGTTGTCGAGATCATCGGAACAACCGGCCGCCAATAAAAGTGCCGTTGCCATCGCTACGTACCATTTTTTCTTTTTCATAATATTAAATTTTTGTCTGTTATCTTATCCTATTTTTACTCTTGCCGTTTCTCTGCGATCTGCCTCAAGTTCTCCTCCACCTGCGAGGCTACGGAAGGATCACCGGACAGCTTGCCCAGCAGGGCCTCCGCCTCGTCCAAGCGGTTCTCCAGCATGGCGATGGCCGCCTCCGCCAAGGTACGCTCCGCAGAATCGGAAGTCTTCGCCAAATAACGGCGGGCCGATTCCAAGCGACCCGCGTCGATCGCCGTAAGGGCGGCGTTCAGATTCGACACCGGATCCTCCGGATACATACGCACGGCAATCTCGAAGACCTCGCGGTAAGCGTCGCTACCCGGTTCCATCGTCTGCGCCACCTGAAACATCTCGTTTAGACTCAACTGCCTGGGGTCCGAATAGATCAACTCACGGGCCTCCTCTACCGTAAACGAACGGATCGTGTAGCGCACCGCGTAATCCGAATGGCGCAAGGCGGGATAAATATCACGCAAGAGTACCCGATACGAGGCCCCCCGTTCAACGCCTTCAGCTTCGCCTCGCGGCGGTCGTAATCCTTCGGCTCGTCCGTGCGGATGATGGCCAGCAACTCCTCCTTGTCTGCGAGCGAGGAGTTCTCCACCCGTTTCTCCAATCCGGCCCAGTCCTCCGGCTCGAAATCCACCGTGAAACGGGCCTGCTCGAAGTGGTAAAGGCCTTTCACGTATTCGATCAACGCCTTGGCGCGATGCTCGGCCAAATAAGTGTTATGCTTATAGGTACCTTCCGGCGATGCGAAACCCTTGATATAGACCTCCGTGATGGTAGCGTAAGGATCCTCCTTCACTGACGACACGGTCTCAAGGATCTTGCGCAGCTCCGAGGGATTGTCGCGATACTCAGGATATATCTCCGTGCGGTTTACCGGGAAGTCGAGGAAGGCGCTTCCTTCCTTCACACGCTCTTTCACACGCTCCGCCTCCGGCGTGACGTAGGCCAAAAGCGGCCGCAATACCACAGGCTCCGCGATTCGGATCGGGAAAAGCGGCGACTTGTCATTACTCAACGCCTCCCAACCGCAACCGCAAAAATCGGCTACCAGCGACACCTCCGAACGCTCCATCCACTTGGCGAAAGGATGGAGGATGGTAATCGAACGTCTGCTCCTTCCCATTGTGACGGCGTAAGACAAACTCCCCGTTCGCCGCCGCGTCGCGCCCGGACCGGTCGTACTGGATCTGGCGGTTACGCCGTTCACGATCACGGGAGCAAAGCCCTTACGCTATCGCCCCGCTCGATCAGCGGCGTACAGACCAAACTCCGGTTGGCCGATAGCGACAACTCATCCAGCGCTAGTTTCATATCAATTATCAAGCGATCGCCCACATGCTCCACCAACCGCTCCTTCACGACGATGGCGGTAGCCGTCTGCTGCGCCTGTACGGGAATCGTAGTACCCACACAACCGGCCAAACAGGCGATCCCAAGTATCATCCATCCTTGTAGATTCTTCATTTTTCAGTCCTCCATCGATTTAAATTGGTAAATCAGATTGATCGCCGCCTGCGTAGGCCCGAAGTAATGCTTCTTGATCCTTCTTGCTTGCGACCGCAATTCGCACAGGGATACTTGTCCGACTTCAAGTACAGATAGCCCACGCCCACCGTGGCCTCCAAGTTCCAATGGCGAGACAGCAGCCACGAGTATCCATAACTGATACCGGCTCCCGCGCCCCATCCCTGGTGACGCTCGCCTCTGTACCCAGCCATTTGATATCGGCTACATTATATAATAGGTACGGAGTATGCACGCCGAGGAAATGGCCGTTAAACGTCTCGCAAAACCAATACCTCAACTCCGGGTGCAGACGCAAATGCTTCAGTGAACGGCCATAACTCCCATCATCGTTCTTGCCGCTGAACGGATTCAAGCCTGCCTCCAACTCAAGCGTCCAATGACGGGCGAGATAAACTTCAGCCCCCAAATTAAACGTGGCAGTAGCCCAATAAGGAATATTACTCTTGATCCCAATCATGGAGCCTTTCCCTTCGGCCGGTACCCCCTGCGCTCTCGAAAGAAACGGGACTGCCAACAAGAATAGCATGAAAATCGTCTTCTTCATTCTTTCTTATTCATTATGGTTGTTAATCTTATATCTTCTCACCCTTCTGCCCCTCAAGACCCAACTTCCTAAAATCAACTAACGGCAAGAATGCCCGTGGACTTATTTATGGAATAAGGTTTAGCGTTTCAAAAACGTCAGCGGAGAATAAACGTTAAACAACATTTTATTGTCGTTTATATAGTATATCAATAGACCACACGGAACGTTCAGAAAAACATGTACATGTTTTCCTGAAAAGACGTACATGTTTTTTGGAAAACACGTACATGAAATCCAATAAATATTATGGTGTTTCTATACAGCTGCCAATCAATGGCTTACATATAGGCCTATCCAAACGAGCTTATTGTATTATTTGTTTTTGATATTCAGGAGGAATTTGTAGAGTATAGAAATTCCTCTTTAGTTGAGAGAGTGAATCAATAAAGGTGAATATGGTTCATTTTAAAGACATAGCTTCCCCTAAATTCCTTATTTGGTGAAAAGAACTTGACAATTTTAATGCAGAAAAGTTGTGATAATAAAATATTTATTATGTATTTTTGTGAACTAATAGGGAGAAGTTACTATTTTAACGCTAAAACTCCTTATTCCATAAATAAGTTCACAAACCATCCATCCTTTTCTCTAAAATCCGATTTACAGAGCCTATCACCTTCATGTTCGCATGAGCCAAACGTGATATATCCAATTCTTCCAGATAAAAACGAGTCGTTTTCTCCGACGAGTGCCCCAACGCCTGGCTGATCAAGCCATCGGCATATCGCAACGTAAAGCTTCTGATGCCCAGCTATGGCGAACAACATACGACGTAAACGGATTCGGTAACCGTAAAGTTTGCCCAATCCGTTTCAGCCGGGCATTATGCTGAGCCAAGCTACGCTTATACCTCAAATGGTCCGGATTCCCGGGCGGAAGAATCGGGAACAAATACGACGATCCGGTCGCTCGCTGCCGATCCGCATATTTCCGGATCAATTGCAACATACTACTGGTTATCTCCAACCGGATCATACGTCCTGTCTTATGACGGTGATATACCAACTCATTCCCCGGATATTCTGCCTCGTCAAGTACGCTATATCCACAAAAGGCATCCCGCAAGCCATAAAACTGAATAGGGAAAGATCTATCGATAATTCCACTTGCGGGTCATCCGCCACCTTGATCTGAGCGATTTGCTGGAACAAAGATGCGGGAATCGCACGCCTCGCCGTCATCGCACGCCGGAGTTTCAAATTCTCAAACGGATAATATGACGCAGGAACCAACGACTCTTGCAAGCCATATTATAAAGCGCCCGCAAACTACTGATATACGTATTTACCGTATTAGTAGCTAATCCTTTTCCCTGAAGATACGTGATGAAATCTATCACCAACGCACGATTCAAATCGGCCAAACAGAACCCCGGGTTCTTCACGAATCTTAAAAAATGCCTTACGGCCACCTCATACAACTCAGCTGTCCCTTCTTTCTTTAACTGCCGTTTCATGTCTCTTCGTTTTCCCATATAATCCATCAATGAGATTGCTAACTTTTTCTTACGTCCTCGTTTCATACTCCTTTCACTAAATTATTTATACTTTACACGAACAAATTAATTCAAATTATTACTTTTGCTCCCGAAAATAAGAAAATAGGTAACAATTAAAAGCATAAAAGCAACAATAAATAATATGGCAAACAATCGAGTCACATTCGGTAGTAAATTGGGCGTAGTACTAGCTACCGTAGGATGCGCCGTCGGATTGGGAAGCGTATGGCGCTTCCCGTATATGCTGGGAGCGAACGGAGGTGCGGCCTTCCTACTGGTCTACATACTTTTCATGATATTCTTGGGCATTCCGGTGATGGTAACCGAGTTTTTCATTGGCCGGTATTCCCGTAGTAATACGGTGGGTTCTTTCAAGAAGATGGCTCCCGGAACAAAATGGTGCTGGATCGGGTACAACGGGATCTTGGCCGCATTTTTGATATTAAGTTATTACTCGGTTGTCTCCGGTTGGACGCTTGAATATGTTTGGCAAACGCTAAGTGGCCGTTTGTATGGACAGCCGGATATAGACTATACGGCCGATTTTCAGGATTTCGCCTCCAATGTCTTCCGTCCGATCTTTTGGATGGGCACTTTTATCGGGTTAACTCACTTCGTGATTGTCTCGGGTGTAGAAAAAGGTATCGAACGGGCCTCTAAGATCATGATGCCGCTTTTATTCTTGATCTTGCTGATCATGTGCGTACGTTCCGTGACCTTACCGAACGCTGAGGCCGGATTGCTTTTCCTTTTCAAGCCAGACTTTAGCAAATTGACTTCCTCAGTGGTCTTGAGCGCACTAGGACAGGCTTTCTTCTCTTTGAGTTTGGGTATGGGCTGCCTGATCACTTACTCCTCTTACTTCGGGAAAGATACGAATATGCAGGCCACCGCTTGGCAGGTGACAATCATTAATACGCTTGTCGCCGTATTGGCAGGTATCATGATATTCCCGGCGGTATTCAGTTTCGGCATCACCCCTTCCGCTGGTGCGGAACTCGTGTTTATCACGTTACCGAACGTATTTGGGCAATTACCGCTGAGTGGCTTGTGGTCCTGTATTTTTTATATCTTGCTAGCGATGGCAGCACTGACTTCCACGATCTCTTTACATGAGGTAGCTACGGCCTACGTTCTTGAGGAGTTCCACATGACACGCAAGAAAGCGGCTTTGATCGTTTCCTTAGGGGTATTTTTCTTAGGTATTTTCAGTTCTCTCTCATTCGGGGTGATGAAAGGATTCACGGTTGGAGGCTTGGCCTTTTTCGACGCGCTGGATTACTTGACCGCCAAGATCATGCTACCGCTGGGAGGTATGCTCACTTGTATTTTCGTAGGTACACGTGTCGATAAAAAGTATTGAAAGCCGAGTTGACCAATGAGGGGACTCTTAAGTTCCGTCTTTTCGGCGCTTACGTATCTTTATGAAATACGTGGTCCCAATCGCCATCGGTATCGTATTCTTGAACGAATTAGGTATCTTGAAATGGATCACCGGTAAATAATACCGAGAATTCCTTGTCAATAGAAACGGAACTTCTACCTTTGTCGGTGGAAGTTCCACAAATCAAAACATAAGACTATGAAATGGCATGATTTACTTTATTTCTCCAAGGGGGAAAGGCAGGCTCTTACCCTACTCCTTTCCTTAATAGCGATGGCATGGATCGCAATTATCGGGACGGATTTCTACCGTTCCCAATTTCAAACAGTTCCATTGGTAAACACCGGAATCAAACAAGATTCCTCACAGATCTATTCGAATAAAACACCTTCAAATTCCATTCGGAAAGAAAAAGAATCCCAATTCGAACGAAACTAAAATCCCTTCCGAAGGGAAATCCAAACGCATCCGAAGGGAATCAAAGCCCCATTTTCCCTCTTATCCCAAAGCAGAAAAATGGCCGCAAGGAACGGTTGTCGAATTAAACTCGGCTGATACCACCGCCCTTAAAATGGTTCCGGGAATTGGTAGCGTTTTGCCAAGCGGATCATTAAATACAGGGACTTATTAGGAGGATTTTATTCCGTAGAACAACTAGGAGAAGTATATGGTATTGACGAGGATCGTTATGAAGCGATGAAATCGTGGTTTTCCGTGGACCCGTCAGTTATTAGTCATCTATTTGTCAACCAACTGTCAGCTAAAAAACTAGCCAGTCACCCATATGTCAGTTATAAACAAGCTAGGATCATCGAAAAAATGATCCGGAAAAAAGGGAAATTACAAGGTTGGGAGGATTTATCCCTATTGGAAGAGTTTCCGGAGCACGAACAACAACGATTACGATATTATCTTTCATTCCATTGATATTTTCACTATGTTTGTAACAAAACATATTCTGTATGATCTATCTGAAGCAAGTAAAATTACTGGACCCGGACTTGGTAGCCGGCGATCCCGAGGAGCTAAGTATCCTTATAAAGCTCCGGCAGTACGTTTCACGGAATCATTCATTTTCCGCAAGCCGGTCACTTTCCTTGTCGGGGAGAACGGGGCGGGAAAATCCACCCTGCTGGAAGCGATGATGAGTAAATATGAGGAAAGGGATGAGGAAGAACCGGGTATGCTATATGACGGAACCGAGGCATACAAGATTTACGCCAATGTCTTACCCGAGCATATTAAACTGATCGAGACCCAAAAACCGGAAAAGCATTTCTTCTTCCGGGCAGAATCCTTTTTTAACCATGCGGCCGAATTGGATAGGCAAGCCCAACTGGAATTACGTAAGTACAGCCGGATCTACGCCTATAAAGCTTACGGTGGCAGGAGTTATTGGAGCAATCGCACGGCGAGAGCTTTCTCTGCGCTTTTCTGAATTATGCCAGCCGCAATACATTATTTATATTAGACGAACCGGAAGCCGCACTCTCCCCACAACGGCAGCTGGCCCTTTTAGTGCGTATCCACGAACTGGTGAATAACGGTTGCCAACTGATTATCTCCACGCATTCCCCGATCCTGATGGCTTATCCGAACGCGGACATTTACGCCATCGATGATACCGGAGCGCATGTCACCCCGTATGAGGAAACCGAGCATTACCAACTCACTAAATATTTCCTCACGCATACGGAGCAAATGATGAAAGAACTGCTTGGGTGATATTATTTCTCCCAAGCATTCAAGATCTCGGCAATGTAAACGATATGCGCATTACCGTTCTTCTCATCATACCAACGAGGGAAAACGGTAGGATCTAAAAACTTGCCTCTCGATCTCGGACTTATAGACCACTTTGCATTCCAACGTAAGGCGAGCTTCCTCGAATACCGGGTTGCCGGCCTCCGTAAAGAGCGGCGTCAACCCCGTAGCGGCCACTTTATCAATCTCCCGGCCGGATTTAGAGCCACAAATGCTATGGGCTTTCCGGTGCTCCGGTCCTAGGAAAGTAATCGTGAACTCATTTTTAGCGTCGATAAACTCACGGGTATAACGCTCCGAACGAATAAAAGCAAACACCACCGGACGGTTCCATAACACTCCCACGCCGCCCCAACTGGCAGTCATCATATTAAACTTCTCCTTATCACCGGCACTTACCAGCATCCACTCCTTACCAATCAACTCGATAAAGTTGTCTTTGATCTCATTCGGATTAATCGCTTTCATATCTCATTTTATTTTTCCTCAAAGATATAAAATATTCCCTTACTTACCGGTACTCATCACACCGGAATCATTATCAGCGTTATTCACCTTCTTCTGGCCGGCGCTGAACTTACGGCCGAAGGAGAATTATAGGAGATCGTCGCGATGAATAAGCGAGAACTTTCCTTGATATAATTTGAACGGCGGAAAGAGGCGTATTGGTTCCAGTTCTCCGTCTCCTGCTTATAATTATCCGTAAACGGATTGATGACACGCAGGCCAACCATCAAGTCCTTATGCCGATAACCGAGTTGAATTCCTTGGATATTCTCACCCCCACTCATCGTCTCGCCCTTAAACCAGTTCCAATTTGTCATTACCATATACCAAAGCGACCATTTCTTCCATGTAGCGGAAACATTCGCCTCGCACCACCAGTTCGTATATCGATGCGTGTAGGTATTACCGTTACTCATATAATGGTTCATACCACCATTGACAGAAAATTGCAAGATGTCCTTGATCGGACCGACCCGCAAGTTGACGGAAGCGACAACCCGTTGCCAGTTTTTCTGATTATCCCAAGTCTGGATGATCTTATTCCTTCCAGATATTTCTCGTCCATGATAGCGTCCGGCTGATACTCATAAGCGCCCAAGGCATTCACGTAAAACAGACCTTTGCGAAACTCGTAATTCAATTCCGTATAATAACTCATATAAGACTTCAAGTTAGGATTACCCGCTGTATTTGCAAGGAATCGATCACTTGGTCGATAGCGCTCAACTCACCCAAAGAAGGAGTCACATTCCCCATCGTTGATTTCAAACGGATGGAAGATTCACCGGGCAAAGCATAAAACAAGGTCAACCGGGGACTCACCGTATAACGTTCATAATCCGCATCCTCACCCCGTTGGCTATAAGACGGATCGATTCACGGTCCACACCCAACGAGTAATCCAGTTTTTTCACCTTTCCCTTGAATTCCGCATATACGGAACTCTCCATCTGTTCCATATGTGTCTTATAGTTATGCCCATTGATATAACTGTTATCCGAGAAAGATTGGTTATGGCGTAAACCGCCGCTCAACCGATTACCATTCGTTAATTTCTTCTCATAGATAGCCTCGCCGATAATCGAGTATTTATCACCATCCACCACATTATTTACATCAGTCAACAATTGTTCATGTTTACTCTCTTGATAGATACGGGTCGATTTCGTTTGGTTATAAGTCCCTACCACGTTAAACACCAAGGTCTGGTTATGCTTCAAATCCCGTTGGTAATATAAATCCAGCGCAGGAGCTTGATAGGCTGATCCCGATAGATCGATCATATCCACTTTATCCTCCGGATTCGCCTTATTCATCAAGACTCCTTGATAATCCCAATGCGGTTGATGATTATTCCGGTAGCGGAACGTGGCGTTAAACATATACTTATCCGGCTTTTGATAGCTATAGTTCACATTCAGGTTATGCATGAACAAACGAGCGCGCGAAGGTTCGCCTATTTCCACACGGTTCAAGGTCGTTCCATTCGCTAAATGGAACTCTTCCTCGTTATTCCGTTTCATTCCATAGAAATCACGAGGACCGATCCGATAAGAAGCGCCCCATTCCGAGTTCTTATGATTGATCTTTCCCCAAGCATTATGTTCACCCCACATGGAATTGATACCTTGCGCCATGTCCAGACCAAAACTACCTCCCGTATCCGGCCGGCGAACAATATAATCCAGCACGATATCGGCATTGCCGTAACGTAAGCCCGGGTTATCATGATATTCTATACGGATGATATCCGAGGGATTCAAGGCCTTGATCTCATCCTGTTCCACCTTCACGCCATTGATACGCACTTGGACTACCCCATTTCCCGTGGCCTTGATCTCGTTGTTCAACAAATCCACCTGCACTCTCGGTAGCATCATCTGCTGCAACAAATCCATACCGTTTCCCGAAGCCTTCATCTGGCGATCCGATGGGAAGACCACTTTTTTATCGGCATGGCTCGTCTGGGCAGAGGCGCTAACCGTCACCCCGTCTAAGGATACCGCATCATCATTTAAGGATATTTCTCCCAAAGAAATATTCTTGGACAAGCCTTCCAAGGAAATATACTCCGTCTTAAAGCCTAGACTAGAGACAGATAGAATATAACTCCCTTTTTTAATCTTATTTAATAAAAAATGCCCCTTCATATCCGTAGTCGTACCCGCTACAAAAGAAGAGTCCATTGTTTGCAATACCACATTTGCAAATTCCAAGATTTCTTTGTTGCGAGCGTCCCGCACCATTCCCTTTATCTCCAAGTTCTGAGCAAAAGCTCCCTGTACCATACCGCCTAGCAGTATGATCCAAATCATCATCCGTTTCATTTTTATCGTATTTTTTCCGAATATAGCAGGGTGGCCTTTCCCGCTTATCATTTGTTTCTAACTATAAGACGACAGCCGTTTGGAAAAACGTTACAAGAAAATGATAAAAAAATAATATTTCGATGAATTTGCTTCGTAGATACGTATCTTTGTAACCAAACAACAGATTATAAATCATGGAGCTATTGAATAATTGGATCAACGGAGTCAACGATATATTATGGTCATACATCCTTATTATCATGTTATTGGGATGCGCCGTATGGTTTACGATAAAAGTAGGTTCGTGCAATTCCGCATGATTGGCGAGATGATCCGATTATTAGGCGATTCTGCCGGGAAAGGAGAAAAAGGGGAAAAGCATATCTCCTCTTTCCAAGCCTTCGCCGTATCTTTAGCCAGCCGTGTAGGGACCGGAAACCTAGCCGGTGTAGCGACAGCCGTAGCGATCGGCGGACCCGGATCCGTATTCTGGATGTGGCTGATCGCTTTGCTTGGTTCTTCCAGCGCATTCGTGGAGTCTACGTTAGCTCAATTATATAAAGAAAAAGGGAAAGACTCGTTCATTGGCGGTCCCGCTTACTATATGCTACATGGTTTGGGGTTACGATGGATGGGGGTATTATTTGCCGTATTGATTTCGATAACCTTTGGTTTTGCCTTTAATTCCGTGCAAAGCAATACCATCTGCGCAGCTTGGGAAGGCGCTTTTGGCATCGATCATGCTTGGATCGGGGCGATTCTTACGGTACTTACGTTAATCGTCATATTCGGAGGTATTCAGCGTATCGCGAGAGTAAGCAGTATTGTCGTACCGGTCATGGCATTAGGATATATAACATTGGCGTTGGGAATCGTACTGTTTAATATTACCCGCTACCACTGTTATAGAAACCATTCTGTCAAACGCTTTTGGTTGGGAACAGGCGATAGGCGGCAGTGTCGGAGCGGCGTTGATGCAAGGGATTAAACGAGGTCTATTCAGTAATGAGGCCGGTATGGGATCGGCACCGAACGTAGCGGCTACGGCGCATGTCTCCCATCCTGTCAAACAAGGATTGATCCAAGCATTAGGCGTATTTACCGACACGCTGATTATCTGTACCTGCACGGCGTTCATCATCTTGTTTAGCGGAGCGCCATTAGACGGCTCCATCAATGGAGTCCAGCTCACGCAACAAGCTTTGAGTAACGAGGTGGGTAGCATCGGTAGTACGTTTGTCGCTTTAGCGATCCTTTTGTTCGCGTTCAGTAGTATTATCGGTAATTACTATTACGGAGAAGCGAATATTCGTTTTATCACGTCCAAGAGAAGTGTCTTATTTATTTATCGTATATTAGTCGGTGGAATGGTCATGTTCGGTGCGTTGGCTAGTTTAGACTTGGCTTGGAGCCTAGCGGACGTGACGATGGGACTTATGACGATCTGCAATTTGATCGCGATCTCATTGTTGAGCCGTCAAGCATTCCTCTTATTACAGGATTACGTAGCCCAAAAGAAAGCGGGTATTAAAAGCCCTGTATTCGATAAGAACAAGATACCCGAGTTGAAAGACAAAGCGCAGTGTTGGTGATCAGACAAACGTATTGAAGTATGATAAAAAGCAAGATGATAAGCTTTTACATAGCGGTTATGATGATATGGCCTGTACGGTAAAAGCTCAAGATGATGATAAATCCATTATCCACAAAATAGGATTCGACGTACGTCCCTCGTATGTCGCCCCTACTAGTAAATTCCTCAAAGATGACGGCTATGGAAACGGGCTTACTTTACGTAAGGCGGCTTCATTCCATTTGAAATACGGATTCCAACTGAATCCTAACTCTAAGGAGGGCCAGCTTTATCCGCACACTTACCAAGGAATAGGCGTCTCTTATAATACCTTTGGAAACCGGCAGGAAGTTGGTAATCCTTGGGCGGCGTATGTTTTCCAAAGCTCCCGCATCGCCAAAATTTCTTCCCGGCTATCCTTCGATTATGAGTGGAATTTCGGAGCCTCATTTGGTTGGCATCCGTATGATGATAACAATAATTACCGCAATAAGATCATCGGTTCTAAGATCAATGCCTATATCAATCTGGGCTTTTTCCTCAATGCGAAACTATCCCGTTATTGCAACCTGCTTGTCGGGGCGGATTTAACGCACTACTCAAACGGAAATACTCATCTTCCGAATGCGGGATTGAATACGATTGGTGGCCGGATCGGACTCGTCTACACGCTCAATCCTATCGAGGAAAGCCATCATGAGATAGGTACTGCACGTTCCTTACCTGAAAATCAGTTGTACCTCTCCAGCTTTTGGCAACGTGTCAGTTACGATGTCATCCTATACGGCGCGACCCGTGCTAAGGGGGTTATGCTTGGTGACGAGGCTCATATCTTTCCCGGTCATTTCGGTATCCTCGGATTCAACCTCAACCCGATGTACAAATTCAACCGGTTCCTAAAAGCAGGTATCTCCCTAGACGGCCAATATGACGAAAGCGCAAATATTTATTCCGACGAGATCATCCAAGTCGGCGAAGAACCCCGATTCTACCGCCCGCCCCTACACGAGCAAATCGGTATCGGCCTCTCTGCCCGTGGCGAATTCACCATGCCATTCTTCTCGATCAATATAGGAGTCGGACATAATTTATTTTACAACAAAGGCGATCTGAAAGGATTATACCAGATCCTAGCCCTCAAGGTATCGGTTACACGAAATTTATTCCTGCATGTCGGATACCAACTGCACAAGTTCCATAATCCGAATAACTTGATGTTGGGGGTTGGGTATAGGTTCCATAATTAGCCTCACTCATAAATCAAGCAAAACAACCGTTCCGGCGCAAGTACCTCATTAGCCACCTCAAGGATTTGCCCGGCGGTTATTTTCTCGATCTGGGCGAATACTTCAGGGAGGGTGTCGTAACGGTTGTAATGGAGGTAGCTTTTTCCTAAGCCAAGGAAAAGGCCCTCCCGGTTATCGCCCGACACGCCCAGTTGGCCGATTACCTGCTTCTTGGCGGCGGCTAATTGAGTGGCGGACAGCTTTACGTCACGTAAACGGGCCAATTCCTTATGCACCAAACGCATCGCTTTCTCACGGTTCTTCGGGTCTGTCCCGAAATAGATACTGGCTAGTCCGGTATCGGTATAAGAGGTTATATTGGATTCTACGTTATAGACCAAGCCATGCTTTTCCCGCAAGGAGACATTCAAGCGGTTATTCATGCCCGGACCACCTAAGATATTGTTCAACAAGAACAAAGGGATACGTTTTTTGTCGTGCATACTGAAAGCCCGGCCACCGATCAGTACATGGGCTTGATGGGTATCTTTATGGATCTGGCGTACGCAAGCCTCGATGGGGTCCGGAGCTTTCCGGATCCGTTCAGCCATCGGGAAAGAGATATCGCTTAAAGCGGATTCCGCTGATTTCAAGATCTTCTTGAAGTCTTTTCGTCCCATCGAGAAGAACACCATATTCTCCGGGGCGTAAAAACGACGCATGAAAGAACGACCGGACTCGGAGTCAAAGCGAAGAAGAGATTCCTCATCCCCTAAGATATTATGCCCGAGGTATGACCCTTATAAAGCAAGTTCTCAAACTCGTCGAATATAAGTTCCGAAGGACTATCCTCATACGAATTGATCTCATCCAAGATGACATCTACCTCCTTCTCGATCTCCTGTTTGGGGAATTGGGAATGGAAAACCAGATCGGTCAATAGCTCAAACGCCCGGCCAAAATCCTCCTCCATAAAAATGGAATAAACAAAGGTCTCTTCCTTCGTCGTATAGGCATTCAACTCCCCTCCTACGTTCTCCATACGGTTCAGGATATGCCACGCTTTCCGTTTCTCCGTACCTTTGAAGATCATGTGTTCAACGAAATGCGCCAAGCCAAATTCATCCTCGTTCTCATCCCGTGTACCGCGTTCACGGCGAAACCGCAGTAAGAGACCGGGGAATTAACCGGGAGATGTACCATGCGAAGTCCATTCGGCAATGTATGAGCGATATAATCCATTTTCCTTCTTGTTTGTATCAGCCCGCAAAGGTACGAAAGACTTTCCGGAAAAACATGTACGTCTTTTTCAAAAACATGTACGTGTTTCCGGAAAAAGACGTACGTGTTTTTTCGATCTATTTGCCTCCTTGGAAAAAATACCTACATTTGTGTA
>ENA-OQAS01000609-OQAS01000609.1-human-gut-metagenome-genome-assembly--contig:-NODE-609-length-18656-cov-1.662475_pt1 | contig 18656 bp, 25 predicted proteins | sample MGYA00242733_ERZ504523 | MGnify/ENA primary metagenome ERZ504523 (study PRJEB26092, sample SAMD00036239) | human gut metagenome | host: Homo sapiens | study: EMG produced TPA metagenomics assembly of...
GACAGGACCGCCGCCACCTCCGCCCCGATAGTTCTCATCGTAAGACTGCTGGCGGCGTACTACCTTATGTCCGCAATTGCGGCAGGTATAGGTGACATCTTCCGTCCGTACTCCGTTGCGGCGTGAGATAAGCACGCTGTTGCTCCGTTGCAGCTTATGCTGGCCGCATTGCGGGCATTTGCTTGCAGCGCGTGTTTTCAGTATTCCTGCCGTGATGGCGATGGCAAAGAACCCCGCAACGGCCAGAATCAATCTATCGAGAGCCGCCGTCACTTCGTCCGGGTCGTTTACCATACTTCCGTCAAGACGGGCGCATACGGCACGAACGCCGGCCACCATACCGGCATCCCAGTTACCGTCTTTCAGGTAAGGAATCATGTCCCGCGTTTGAATGCGTTTGCAAATGGCATCGGCAGGTCTCCTTCCAGTCCATATCCGGTATAGAACTGAATACAGCGCTGGTCGGTTACCAGCAGGATAACCAGTCCGTTATTCTTTCCTTTCTTGCCAACGCCCCATTCGTTGAGCAACCGGTGCGAGAAGTCAAAACAGTCCTCACTGCCGATGGACGGGACAACTGCCACTACGGTTTCAATGCCGGTTTGCTGTTCCAGGGCATAGAGCATGCGGTCTATTTCGTCGCATGCCGGGGCGGAAAGGATACCGGCGGGGTTGCAAACGTAGCGTGTCTTGTCCTGAAGATGTACTTTAGGAATGTTTCCGGTGGTGTAAATCTCTTGTGCCTGCAGGGAAACAAGCATGCACAAGAGGAATGTTATGGAGATAAATCGTTTCATACTTATTGTATTTGTAGGGGCTAAGGTAGGAAAAATCACGTCAACGTATGTATTTCCCTACGAATTTCTTTACATGCTCCGTATATTCCTGCGGATAGTCCTTGTAGGACATGGCATGTGCGGAACCTGGAACAATCCACAGCTCTTTCGGTTCCGGCTTGGCTTCGTAAAGAGGGTAGACCATCCATGTAGGCACATAGGAGTCCGCATCGCCGTGTATAAAGAGCATGGGCAAGGTACACTTCCTGACCTGCTCCAAAGCCGAAGCTTCACGGAAATCCCATCCGTACTCTTGCTTGCAAAGCCGCTTGCCACATGCAGCAGCGGGAAAGCGGGCAAGCCGTATTGTGCTTTCAGTTCGCCCCGGAATTCATCCATACGCTGGTATAGCCGCAGTCCTCGACGAAACATTTGATGAACGGTTGCTGGTGTATTCCATGTTCCACTTCGCCGGACACCATCATGGTGGTGGCAGCTCCCATCGAGATGCCGTGTACTACCATTTCCGTACCGCTGCTGCGCATACGGGTGCTGTCGCCTGCGGTCACCGTTTCATTGTTCCTGCCGAAAAGCTCGTCGGCGGTTGCGGTCCATTGCAGTACGTCGAGACGGTCGAGCCAGCCATTTGTATCTCGCACCCTCGCTTGCGCCATGACCGTGCAGGTCGGGCAGAAGGATGTTGTACTTCAGTTGCCGGTTGTACAGGTAGCCGATGTTGAGCATGCGGATGGAGTTGTCGGTATAGCCGTGCACAATGACGGCCGTTTTACGGGTGGGTTCGGCGGCGGCTACATACAGTGCATGCAGGGTTTCACCCCGGTCGTTCTTTATATAGAAGTCGCGCAGCGCCCCTGCCGTCTGCAGGCTGTCCACCCACGGCTTCAGCTCGGGATATTGCCCGAACATGTATTCGTAGGAAGCCTGGCTGTTGCGGGAGCGTGTAATCAGTTCATCCGGGTTCAGCGCATGCCCCAGCATATAGTATCCGCCGCACAACAGGGCGGTACAAAGCGCAGCGAGACCTATGAATGAATATTTCAGTATTTTTTTCATGTTACTTGTTCCAAATTTCCCATGCGGCAAAGGCTTGCAGCAGCAACATTTCAAGTCCGTTCTTGGTGACGGCTCCCTGCGCTTTGCCTTTCTTCATGAAGAGTGTTTCATTTGGATTATACAACAAATCGTAGAGCAAATGGTTGGGAGTAAGCAGTTCGTAGGGTATGTCCGGGCAGAAATCCACTTTGGGGAACATGCCCACGGGCGTACAGTTTACGATGACCGTATGTCCGGCCATGATTTCGGGAGTCAGTTCCCCGTAGGTCAGGAACTTGTCGTCCTTTTTGGTACGTGACACGAAAGTGCTTTCTATTCCTAAATTCTCCAGGCCGCGATATACGGCTTTGGATGCCCCGCTGTGCCAGGATAAGCGCTTTCTTGTGCTGGGGTTGCAGCAGGGGTTCGATGGATTGCGTAAATCCGATGATGTCCGAGTTGCAGCCTATCAGCTTGATTTTGCCTTTGGGAAGGCGGACAATCTTGATAACGTTGACCGCACCAATCTTGGCGGTGTCCTTATCCAGTTCGTCGAGGTAGGGTATAACCTGTTCTTTATAGGGAATGGTTACATTGAGTCCACAGAGATTGGGGTTTTCTTCAATCACTTCCATGAAGTCTTCGATGCGGGGAATCTCGAAGTTCACATATTCGGCGTCGATGTTCTCTGCTTTAAATTTCTCGTTGAAGTAGCCGATGGAGAACGAATGTTTCAGCGGGTAACCGATTAAACCGTATTTCTGCATATCCAAAATGTGTTAAAGGGGGGAATATAAGTGACTATTTCTTAGCAATGTATAAGGTGCATATTCCGAAAGTCAATCGCTTGAAGCGTACCTCGCTGAACCCTGCCTTGCGGATTACTCCCTGCATGATTTCGCCTTGCGGAAAGGCGCGGATGCTTTGGGGCAGATAGGTGTAGGCGCTGTTGTCTTTCGAAATGAACTTGCCGAGCAGCGGGATGACAGCTTTGGAGTAGACGGTAAAGAGTTGTTTCATCGGGAAGCGGTCCGGCGTGGAGAGTTCCAGAATGACGAGATGTCCGCCGGGTACGAGTACGCGGCACATTTCGGACAATCCTTTATCCAGTCCGTCAAAGTTACGGATGCCGAACGCCACAGTCACGGCATCGAAGCTTTCATCGGCAAACGAGAGAGAGGTGCAGTCCTCCCGGGCAAAGGAAATCCTGTCCGAGAGGTGCGCCTGTTTTACTTTTTCACGTCCCACATTCATCATGCCTTCGGATATGTCGGTCCCGATGAGCATATCGGGCTGCAATTCGCGGCAGGCAAGTATGGCAAAGTCTCCGGTTCCGGTCGCTACGTCCATGATGCGCCGGGGGCTGAAAGGGCGGAGCGTGTCAATCGCCTTCTTGCGCCAGCTGCGGTCTATGCCCATCGACAGGGTATGGTTCAGCTTGTCGTAAGCGGGGGCGATGTTGTCGAACATCTCTTCAACCTGTTCGCTCTTCTTGCCGTCGTTGCCGTAAGGCTTGATGTGTTCTTGGGGGTAGTCCATCCGTCAATCGTTACTTTAAGTACTCCGTTACGTTCTTTTCAATACGTTCGGCGATGTTGCTTGTGTCCTCTTTAACGAACTTCTCGCCGGTGATGTGCTCGTACAGCTCGATGTAACGTTCGCTGATGGAAGTCACGATTCATCGGTCATTTCCGGAACCTGCTGTCCCTCTTTGCCCTGGAAACCGTTGTCCATTAGCCATTCGCGCACGAATTCCTTTGAAAGCTGTTTTTGCGGTTCGCCTTTGGCAAAGCGTTCTTCGTAGCTTTCGGAGTAGAAATAGCGGCTGGAGTCCGGTGTGTGGATTTCGTCCATCAGGTAGATAGTGCCGTTGTGCTTGCCGAATTCGTACTTGGTGTCGACGAGAATCAGGCCGCGTTCTGCAGCGATTTCCGTGCCGCGTTTGAAGAGCGCCATTGTATATTTCTCCAGAATTGCATACTCTTCGGGAGTGGCCAGCCTTTGGCAAGAATCTCCTCTTTGGAGATGTCGGCGTCATGCTCGCCGATTTCAGCTTTTGTGGTCGGGGTGATGATGGGTTCGGGAATTTCTGGTTCTCCTTCATGCCTTCGGGCAGCTTTACGCCGCAGATTTCGCGGACACCGCTCTTGTAGGCGCGCCATGCACTGCCGCAGAGATAGCCGCGTACAATCATCTCAACCGGGAAGCCTTCGCACATTACGCCCACGGTTACCATAGGGTCGGGGGTGGCTGTTTTCCAGTTGGGGCAGATGTCGGTGGTGGCATCGAGGAACTTGGCTGCAATCTGGTTCAGCATCTGTCCTTTGAAAGGAATACCTTTCGGCAATACTACGTCGAAGGCTGAAATGCGGTCGGTAGCGACCATAACTAACTTTTCGCCATTGATGTTTGTACACATCGCGCACTTTTCCATGATAGACACTTTGCTGTCCGGGAAGTTGAAATCTGTTGCTGTTAATGCATTCATTTTAGTGATATTTATGAGTTGGATATTTACTGTCTATGCCGGGAGTTGGCTGTCCGGCGGCTTGTTCTGCTTTCCGTTTCTCCCGTTCGGCTTTCGCTTCTTTGTCAAACTTTTCGTAGGCTTCCACAATCTGAGTAACCAGTTTGTGGCGTACAATGTCTTTTTTGTTCAGCTCGATGAAGCTGATTCCTTTCACGCCCTTCAGGATGCGGAGCGCTTGCACCAGTCCGGAAGTCTGTGACTGGGGAAGGTCGATTTGCGTCATATCCCCCGTTACAATCATTTTGGTATTCATGCCCATACGGGTGAGGAACATCTTTATCTGTTGGGTGGTGGTGTTCTGCGCTTCATCCAGAATCACTACGGCATCGTTCAGCGTGCGTCCGCGCATGAAAGCGAGGGGAGCAATCTGAATGATGTTCAACTCCATGTACTCTTTCAGTTTGGCGGCGGGAACCATGTCCTGCAAGGCGTCGTAAAGCGGTTGCAGGTACGGGTCTATCTTGTCCTTCATGTCGCCGGGCAGGAAACCGAGTTTCTCTCCGGCCTCTACGGCGGGACGGCTGAGGATTATTTTCTTTATCTCCTTGTTCTTCAACGCGCGTACGGCAAGGGCGATGGCCGTATAGGTCTTGCCCGCCCCGGCAGGGCCTATGGCAAATACCATGTCGTTCCTGCTAAATGCCTCTACCAGTTTCAACTGGTTTTCGCTGCGCGGAATAATGGGCTTTCCCGTTACGCTGAACACGATGACATTGCCCGACTTCTCAGCTTGCGGGGCGTTCCCTTTGACGATATCGATGATGACTTCCTCTTTCAGAGAATTATATTCGGCACAATATTTTTCGAGTTTGGTGATGTTTTCTTCAAACGCGCACATCTCCTCTTCATCTCCCAGCACTTTGATGACATTGCCGCGGGCAACGATGCGGAGTTTGGGATACAAAGCTTTTATCAGTTGCATATTGGCGTTGTTACGCCGTAAAAGATAACCGGGTCGATATCCTCAAGAACAATCAGTTTTTCTATCATCGATATGTTTTAAAGTTCAATTCTTTTTTTCAGGTAAAACGTTTTGCAAATGTAGTGAAACGTTTGAATACTTGGACGGTTCTGCGTGTTATTTTTTTGCACCGGCTTGCATGGCGGCATCCCTTTGTTGTCATTGTTTATTCAAAATAGAGTATTGTTCCGCCGTCGGAGTCTGCGTATTTCCGCAGGAGTTCCTGTATCATTCCGGCGGCTTCCGCCAGCCCTTCGCGTCCGTTGTATCCGTTGACAATGGCAAGGATACGCCGGGTTTCGAGTCCCATTTGGTACGTTCGTTGTCGCTGGTGGGAGTGCCTATGCCGCCTGCCCGGTCGCGGTAGACGGGGAAGCCCCTCAATGTTCAGCGTTCCGCGCCCGATGCCTTCGAAGGTTCTTCCGCACGTCCGATGCCGAGTTCAAGGCTGTCTCCCTGTATCTTGTCCGCATCGAAGCCGCCGATGGAATATCCGGTGCGGAGCGATACGAGGTTGATGAGGTCTACCAGTGTGTCGATTTGGTACAGTTCGAGTCCCCGCATAAGACGGCGGCGCAATGCTTCGGCGGAAGGACGGTAACGGCTGGGATCTTTGCCGCAACGCTTGTAGCTTCGCGGGTGGCGGCGATGGCGGGTTGCTGTTTGATGCTTTCCGCGGTTTCACCGGCTCTCAGTTCGCGGGTGAAAGCGTCGATTTCCCGCCACAGCTCTGCGTTGTGTGCGGAGTTGGTTACTTGCGCCATGACGGCAACGCCCTGAAAGGCGGGGCAGAGGCGCTTAATCTCTTCGGATAAGGTGATGTGGTACATGAGGCTTTTCATTGTGTATGGTTTACTGTCGGTTCGTCGTGGATAAACTTGGAATTTAACGGCGTTAAACTTCAGGTTTAATCCTAATGAACCCGAGTTTAATAGGATTAAACTCGAAGTTTATTGTGGATTAAATAAAAATAAACTAAGTGTGGGATAGATCTGGCACAGGCAGGTTTGCAGTATTCACCCGCCTGTACTTCTCCGGTCACCATTCGTATCTTTCCTCAAAGCTGTCGTATATGGGACGTAGCTCCGGGCAAAGGGCACGGAAACGGATGCAATCTCCGCCTGTTCTGCGGGCGAGATAAGTCTCTTGCCTTTGCGGCTGGCAAAGTAATAGCTGCGGCAGGTGAAGCAGTTCTGTACACATCTTCTGACTTCGCTTACGATTCTGCTGGGCACGGCATCGAACATCCGGGACATTCCGCAGGCATAACGCTTGAGGTCGGAGCTACGGTAGAAGGTACAGCCGCCCTTGCCATGCAGCGAAGCAACGTAGCGCGGGTCTATGGCGGTTATGATATTGCTTGCGTATTGCGATGTTTTCATCGGAAGCTCCGTTATCAGGGCATGCAGGCATCCCGAACGTTGCGGACACTGCCCGTCTGTGGCAAACAATGGCGTATTTGAAAGGAATGTCTTCCCGGTTTTGTTTCATATCATTGGAGGTATTGGTTTGTTCGTATAATGTGAGTCGAGAATTGGAGCTGCTTCAACTTATCGGCACGGTACAAAAGTAGCCATAAACTGCAACTCTTTCAAATATAGGCGTTACTTTCTTTCTCCCTTTTCCTGTCCGTTCAACATAATTCCCGACAGGATACGTCCCGACTTGATGCCCAGACGCCGTGCCGAGAAGAAGTCCTCATGCTGCCGGTAGGTACAGATGCCTGCATTCTCTATCTGCCGGGGCGGCACTCCGAAGTCGGAGAGTTGCAAACGGTTGGCTGCCCACAAATCTATATGGTATTTGTGCGTTTCGGGCTTCCATACGGATATGTATTCCATCGGGAAATTTTCGGTGCGAAACGCTTCATATACCTCATCGCCCACCTCGAACGAGTCGAGAGAGATGCCCGGACCTATGCAGGCAATGACATCCGTTCCCCTTGTTCCGTAGGCAGACTGCATCCGGTGAAGGGTTTTGGCAAGAATGCGGTTTACCGTTCCCCGCCAGCCTGCATGGACTGCGGCAACAATGCGGCGTTGCCTGTCATATAATAATACGGGAATGCAATCGGCAGTGGAGATGCAGATGCAGCAGCCGGGCATGCGGGTAATGAGTGCATCGATGCCTTGCAGCATGGCTTGCCGTTCGCTATGCGTTGCGTTCAGATAGGTATCGTCGATGATGAGGGAATCGGTGCCGTGGGTCTGAAAGGGGATGATAAGTTCCTGGGGCCGCACAGGCAAGGCGGCACATAACAGTTCCCGGTTTTTGCGTACGCAATCCGCATTGTCTCCGGTGTAAGGAGTGCAGTTGAAAGAAGCATAGCTGCCGGTGCTGCATCCGCCATGCCGGGTGGTTACAAAACAAGAAATGTCGGGATATGGGGCAAGTACCTCATATCCAACATTCTTTTATCTTTTGTGAGAGGAATCATTTTCTGTCATCCTCCCAATCCTCTTCCTCGTATTCAAAGTCTTCAAGGTCCTCGATGTCCTCGTCGTCAACGTATTCGTAGCTGAGGTCTTCGTCCTCGCCTTCATCTTTCAGTTCTTCTTTCAGGTGGCTCATGTCTTTGGCGCGATGGGCAATGCTTTCAATCTTGCCTTCTATCTTGTTGCTTTCCTTATTCAGCTCTTCCCACAGCATATCTTTCAGTGTGGAGATGCCCAGACCGGAAATGGCCGAAATGATACGTGCGGAATGCTTTCGGGCAGTGTAGCTCTATCTCGTCCATCAGCTCCTGATCCAGCATATCGCATTTCGTGATGGCAAGCACACGCTGCTTGTCCAGCATTTCGGGATTGAAAGTACGCAATTCGTTCAACAGAATTTCATATTCCTTACGGATGTCGTTGCTGTCGGCAGGAACCATGAACAGCAACAGTGAGTTGCGTTCGATGTGGCGCAGAAAACGGAGTCCCAAACCTTTGCCCGCACTTGCCCCTTCGATGATACCGGGAATGTCCGCCATAACGAATGACTTTCCGTCGCGATAGGACACGATACCCAGATTGGGCTCCAATGTAGTGAAGGGATAGTTGGCGATTTTCGGTTTTGCCGAAGACACAGCGAGAGCAGTGTCGACTTTCCGGCATTGGGGAAAGCTACCAGACCGCGTCCGCCAGCAGTTTCAGCTCCATGATAACCGTCATTTCCTGCATCGGTTCGCCCGGCTGTGCGAAGCGGGGAGCCTGACGGGTGGCGGTTTTGAAGTGCCAGTTACCCAGTCCGCCGCGTCCGCCTTTCAGCAGAATGACTTCCTGACCATGCTCGGTTACATCGCAGATGTATTCACCGGTTTCGGCATTGTACACTACCGTGCCGCAGGGCACTTCGATTATTTTATCCTCTCCGTCCTTGCCGAAGCTGCGGTTCTTGGAGCCCGACTCGCGTGGCCTGCATGATGTGGCGGTCGTAGCGCAGGTGCAGCAGGTCCAGTAGTTGCGGTTGCCGCGGAGAATCACGTGGCCGCCTCGTCCTCCGTCACCTCCGTCGGGGCCGCCATTGGGAATGTATTTTTCACGTCTCATGTGCGTGGAGCCTCGACCGCCCTTACCGGAGCGGCAATAGATTTTTACGTAGTCAACAAAATTCGATTCAGCCATATTCTTTTACTTTTAGGTTTCTTTATTGTTACCGTCGGGATAACAGGCGCAAAATTAGTGATTTCAAGCGATATGCTCAAATTTGGGTTGTGATTTGTTAGGTTGGATGGATTGATAACGTTATTTTTGTTCATTGATTTACATCCTAATACAATAATTTTAATGAGTGAACTGAGAACGATTCCCAATATAGGTGCCTGCACGGAGCAGGACTTGATACTGATGGGGTATACCACTATCGCCTCATTGCGTGGCAAGAGCGCCGAAGAACTTATGCCGAGGAGTGCCGGTTGCGCGGTTGCACTCTTGACCGCTGCCAGTTGTATCTTTATCGTGCCGTGGAATACTTTGTAAACACCGGGAATCCCGATCCGATGAAGTGCAAGTGGTGGTTCTGGAAAGATGATTTTGTTGAGCTTCTCCCTGCGGTGCGGTTTGCGTGGAGTGTGCTTCTTTTCCGCTGGAATGCGGCGGATGCAGGAAAATAAAAGGAAAAGTATTCTGGTTGCGGTATACGGGTGATGATGTCTGCCGCATTTATGACTGCTGCCGCACCAAGAGGAAAAAGAATTGCGGTGATTGTCCGGACTTGCCTTGCGGGTATTTTGTAAAGACCCCACTGTTTCGGATGAACAGAACGAGGCGAATCTATGTAAATGGTGGAACGGCTGAGAGCGATGTAGGAAACAATATAAATTACGCGAACCGCACGGACGAGTAGTCATCCGTAGTGATTCGCGTAATTTGCGTTAAAAATATCTGCTTTAGATATCAAATATTATTTCGCAGCGTCAATTGCTTTGCAAATATCTGCCGTAATAGTATCCAGTTCGCCTATACCTTTAATGTGTGCGTACAGCTTTTCGTTCTTATACCAATCGATAAGCGGAGCTGTCTGTGAATGATATACGGTAAGACGTTTCTTGATAGTCTCTTCGTTGTCGTCGGCACGGCTGATTCCTGTCCGCGCTTGATGAGGCGTTTCATCAGTTCGTCTTCGGGAACGTCAAGGTCCAGCATAACGTTTACGCTTTGTCCGCGTTCGGCAAGCATCTTCTTCAATGCCTCTGCCTGTGCGATAGTACGGGGGAAGCCATCGAAAATAACGCCTTTGCTATCCTTGAAGCTGTCCAGTGTGCTTGCCAGGATGTCGATAATCAATTCGTCCGGCAACAGTTGTCCCTGGTCGATGTAGCCTTTGGCTGTCTTGCCCAGCTCAGTGCCGTTCTTGATTCTGCGCGGAGCACGTCTCCGGTGGAAATGTGGTTGATACCGTACTTCTCTACAATTCTCTCGCTTTGTGTTCCCTTACCTGAACCGGGAGCACCGAAAATTACAATGTTCAACATTTGTTTAGCTATTATTTTTGATTTACAAATTAATACCTTTGCCTTGCTGCCTTTTCCCGGTTTCAGTCTACTACGGTATAGATGTCGGGATAGTTGCGTCGAATCCGTCATAGTCCAGACCATAGCCACGATGAAGTCGTTGGGAATGTTCTGGCTACGTATTCGATGTTCAAGTCTACTTTCAACTTGTCGGGTTTCACCAGTAACGAGGCGATGTGAATTTCCTTGGGACGCGTGTGCCGAGGGTTTCCAGCAGGCGTTGCATGGTGAGGCCGGTATCTACGATATCTTCGACAATGACAATGGTGCGTCCGGAGATGTCTTCGTTGATGCCGATCACTTCTTTGATTACTCCCGTAGAAGATACTCCCTGATAAGAGGCAAGTTTAACGAAAGAAATCTCACAAGGAATGGTGATGCGCTTCATCAGGTCGGAAGTAAACATGAACGAGCCGTTCAACACACTTAGGAAAAGCGGATTCTTACCCGCCAAATCGCGGTTGATTTCGTTCGCTACACGGGTTACTTCTTTCAATATGTCCTGTTCCTTAATGGAAACAGTGAACATTTTGTCTTTTATTTGTATGGTATCCATAAATGGGAGTTTTTAGAAAGTTGGCGCAAAAATAGTGATTTTATTCCACTCCGTGCATCATCTTCTGCAATTTCTTTGAGAGTAGGAAAAGGATAAACGATGCGGTGGCGGACATTACGACAAATACCATGAAGAAGTCGTACATCGTTTCTATGCGGTAGCCAAGCAGTGTCTTTACTTTTCGGCTTCGGGATAGAGCCCGCTCAGTGTACCCGCAAACTTGTTGGCTGTGGCCGTGGAGAGGTACCATATACCATCATCAGCGAAGCAAAGCGGATAGGAGTGAGCTTGTTCACCATGGACAATCCGATAGGCGAAAGGGCAATTTCGCCCATGGTGTGGATGAAATAAGTCCTGTGAGCCAGATGAGGCTTACCTTGACGCCTGGTTGCACATCCTTTACAGCGAAGCAGATAACGAGATATCCTAAGGAGAGAAGCAGCAAGCCGATGGCCTGTTTGGTGGGAGAGGCGGGTTCCATGCCCCGTTTATTAAGGAAGCCCCATACTCCCGGCATGACGGCTGCCAGTATCACTACGAAGAATGGATTGAATGACTGTATCCAGGAAGCCGGCATTTCCCAGCCGAAGATAACGCGGTCGGTCTGTTCGGAAGCGAAAAGCGTCAGTGAAGCGCCTGCCTGTTCGTAGGCTGCCCAGAAGAAGATTACGAAGAAAGCGATGATATAGATGACAAAGATGCGGTCGCGTTCAATCTTCGTAAGCGAGCCTTCCAACAGGATGCTGACAGGAAAGACGATACAGGCGGTGAAGATGCCGATGCTGATCCAGTCGTTGCCGAAACACCAGTAGAAGAAAACGGCAAGCGCTATTGTCAATACTCCCAATAAGAGATAATTACGTTTTTTCTTGCTGTTGTGCGTAGTGGATTGGGCGGCTGTCTTTGTAGCTTGCGGTTGTTCCTTTTTAGCATCGGGAATGATGCCGAGCTGCTTGCCGTCGGGACCGATAAGGTATTTATTCTTCTGTGTCTCGAACAATATGACCGTAAAGACGGTGACAATTGCAGCAATCAGAAAGCCCCATTTGAAGTCGTTCGGATTACCGGTTTCGCCAAAATAGCCGCATACCAGCGGGGCAAGGAAAGAGCCTACGTTGACGCCCATATAGAATATGGTATAGGCGGAGTCCAACCGTCTGTCGCCCGGTTCGTACAATTGTCCCACGAGGGAAGATACCGTAGGTTTGAAACATCCGTTTCCCAATATAAGGAAGGTGAGTCCGCCATACATCAGCCAGTGCGACAGTTGGACAGCGTCCAGCATGGACGCGCTGAAGAACATCAGAAACTGTCCCAATGCCATCATGATGGCTCCCCAGAAGACAGAACGGCGGATGCCCCAGTATTTGTCGGCAATATATCCGCCGATAAGCGGGGTGAGGTAGACCAGTCCGGTGTAGCTGCCGTAGATGGAGCGGCGTGTTCTTTGTCGAACAGCAAGGCCTGTGTCAGGAACAGAATGAAAATAGCCCGCATGCCATAGTAGCTGAAACGTTCTGCGGTACTGGTGGCGAAAATCAGGTAAAGTCCTTTAGGGTGTTTGGATGTGCTCATTGGTTATGTGTTAATTGTCTTTATATGTTTTGAGCCGCAAAAGTAGTTATTATTTTTTGTACCTTTGCTCGTAACTTAAACGAATAAACTGCAATGATAAAAATATTTCCTACTATTCAGATAAAAGAACTGGATGCCTATACGATAGAGAATGAGCCGATTGCTTCCATAGACCTTATGGAGCGCGCTTCGCAGGCTCTGGCAAAAGCCATATCCGAGCGCTGGGGAGCGGAAACCCCTTTTACGGTATTTGCCGGCCCCGGCAACAATGGGGGAGACGCGCTGGCTGTTTCGCGTCTGCTGGCAGAGCAGGGATATCGGGTGGAGGTATATCTCTTTAATACGAAAGGTACTTTGTCTCCGGATTGCGAAACGAACAAGGAACGCTTGGCAAGGGTTTCCGGAATTGATTTTCATGAGATAACCACGCAATTCGTGCCACCAGTGCTGACAGCGGAGCATGTGGTTGTAGACGGACTGTTCGGCAGCGGACTGAACAAACCCTTGAGCGGTGGTTTCGCTGCGGTAGTGAAATACATCAACTCCTCGCCAGCTACGGTAGTTGCTATTGATGTGCCTTCCGGTTTAATGGGAGAGGACAATACCTATAATATTCAGGCTAATATCATCCGTGCAGACCTGACGCTAAGCTTGCAACTGCCGAAACTGGCTTTTCTCTTTGCCGAGAACGAGCCGTTTGTGGGTGAGTGGCAGTTGCTGGATATCGGTTTGAGTGAGGAAGCCATTACAGAAAAGGAAACGGATTTTGCGTTGACGGAACACGAGGATATGCATCGGTGCTGAAGCCACGCGGCAAGTTTGCACATAAAGGAAGCTTCGGACGCGCCTTGTTGATAGCAGGTTCGCAAGGAATGGCGGGAGCGTCGGTGCTTGCGGCACGTGCTTGCCTGCGCTCCGGAGTGGGATTGCTTACGGTTCATATTCCTTTTTGCAATAACTTTATTGTGCAGACTTCCGTACCGGAGGCCATGACGGAAATAGATATAAACGATGTCCGTTTTTCTTGTGCCACTGATACTGACGATTATCAGGCGGTGGGTATCGGTCCGGGATTAGGCAGGGCGGAAGATACCGAAGCTGCTTTACTGGATCAGATAGATTCTTGCCAGACGCCCATGATAGTGGATGCCGATGCGTTGAACCTGTTGGGTGAACATCGCAGTTACATCGGCCGTTTGCCCAAAGGCAGTATTCTCACTCCGCATCCCAAAGAATTAGAACGGTTGGTTGGGAAATGTCAGAACTCGTACGAACGTTTGACAAAAGCTCGTGAACTGGCAAAAAGCGCCGGAGTATACATTATATTGAAAGGAGCTTATTCCGTTATTATTGCACCGTCGGGAAAGTGCTGGTTTAATCCTACCGGAAATCCCGGCATGGCGACAGGGGGTAGCGGTGATGTGCTTACGGGTGTCGTATTGGCCTTGCTGGCGCAGGGATACGATGCGGAAACTGCTGCACGTATGGCCGCTTATGTCCATGGACTGGCGGGAGATATTGCTTGCAAGAAGCATGGAGCAATGGGTATGACGGCAGGGGATATTGTTACTTGCTTACCGTTGGCATGGCGGATGCTGGAGGAGAAATTGTAAACTGCATGTTAATGTTGGTATTTCAATATTCTGATGTTTTAAAAACTAATAGATTCGTTTTTTTACATTCTTGTAGTAATATGGAAACAACCTTGCCTCAGTTCATATTTAATGTAGCACTTTTCTGCTCTCTTCAAGTCGCGCAATACCTCGGACAGCACCAGCTTCAATGTATCCGAACTGACATCCTGTAACGGACGTCCGTCTTCATCCTCTACTTCTGGAAGCGTTTCCAACTGACATCGAATGTCGTGCCGTAGCAATGAGCGGAATTTTCGGATGCATTGCCGTTGCGACGGCGCAAACGCTTGACATCGTCTTTTGTACGCAGTACGGAAGTTACTGTAATCTTGTTCGGATTCAAGCCTTTGGCAGCCAGGGAATCGAGAAAGTTATAACCGATTGTATCGAGCAGGGCAGCCGCTCCCGGAATGAGATACGGGACGGAATGCGTCAAAGAATCAACCGCGTACAAATCATTTGTAGCGATATACTGCAACTTTTCTTTCATCTTTTCCGCTTCCTCGCGCGATGCTAATGGACGGATGCCGATAGCCTGCGCCACATTCAAATGCTTCTCATTCAAATCGCCGAAAGAACGTTTGTAACTGATAACACCCCGTATGTTGTGCGGTTCATTCAGCTTGAGGGACATGTCTTTTTTCTTACATCCAGCCAGGCAGCAAGTTATTGCCATGCCTGCCAATAAAAACAGGGAAATGAAACGGCTTTTATTATACATAATTAATTCTGAACTTTGTAGAATTGTGTAATTTGTGGTGAAAACTCCTGCAAAGATAGTGTAATCCTATAGAACAATTGGAAGAGTTTGCTGCTTTTTTCCCCTCTTTTGTACCTTTGCAGCCAATTCAGGAATAAAAAGAAACGTGCAGCGATATTTTATCTATTTGGCCTACGACGGCACAGCTTATCATGGCTGGCAGATTCAGCCCAACGGTGCAAGTGTGCAGGAGTGTTTGATGAAAGCACTCTCTACCTTGTTGCGGCGTGAAGTGGAGGTGGTGGGTGCCGGACGCACCGATGCCGGTGTACATGCTTCCCTAATGGTGGCACATTTTGATAGTGAAACTCCGTTGGATGTAATATTCATGACGGATAAGCTGAACCGCCTGCTTCCCCCGGATATTTCCGTTTACCGTCTGCGTGCCGTACGTCCCGATGCTCATGCGCGCTTTGATGCCACGGCACGTACATACAAATACTATGTTACTACGGCCAAGATGCCTTTCAATCGTCAGTATCGTTGCCGTCTGTTCCAGACTCCGGACTTTGAACGGATGAACGAAGCTGCCCGGACTTTGTTTGAATATACGGATTTTACCAGTTTCAGCAAGTTGCATACCGATGTCAAAACCAATAATTGCAAGATAATGCACGCTGCCTGGACGCAGGTAGATGAAGTGACCTGGGTATTTACCATTCAGGCCGACCGTTTTCTGCGGAACATGGTACGTGCTGTAGTGGGCACATTGCTCGAAGTCGGCAGGGGTAAACTTACCATCGGGGCTTTCGCCGGGTTATCGAACAAAAAGACCGGTGCCGTGCAGGAACTTCCGTTCCCGGTAACGCTTTGTTCCTTGTAGATGTTGCTATCCTGAAGAAACTTTTATTAGCGGTTAGTGATAAGTGATTAGTGATTAGTGATAAGTGATTACTTTTACTCTTTCTCTTCTTGTAATATAACTAATTCATAACTTATAACTCATAATTCATAGCTAAAGTCAATGTGGTTATTATTAGCCTTTCTCTCGGCAGCCTTGCTGGGATTTTATGATGCTTTCAAGAAGCAGGCGCTCAAAGACAATGCCGTGCTTCCGGTTTTGTTTTTGAATACGGTATTTTCCAGTTTAATATTTCTTCCGTTTATTCTGGTATCGTGTTTTGCTCCTGCTGTGTTGGGAGGTACGATGTTTGATGTTCCTGTAGTGGGATGGGATGTGCATAAATTATCATCATCAAATCTTTCATCGTTCTTTCCTCGTGGATATTCGGATATTTTGGAATGAAGCACTTGCCGCTTACCATTGTAGGCCCGATTAATGCAACGCGTCCGGTAATGGTACTTGTGGGAGCCATGCTTGTATTCGGCGAGCGGCTCAATCTGTATCAATGGATAGGTGTGATGTTGGCAGTCCTGTCGTTCTTTATGCTGAGCGTTCCGGGAAGAAAGAGGGTATCGACTTCAAGCACAATAAATGGATTCTTTTTATTGTACTGGCGGCCGTGACGGGTGCTGTCAGCGGATTATACGACAAGTATCTGATGAAGCAGTTGCCGCCTATGGTGGTGCAGTCATGGTACAACATCTATCAGGTGTTTATCATGTGCCCCATTATCCTGTTGCTGTGGTATCCCAAGAGAAAGGAAAGTACACCGTTCCGTTGGGATTGGACTATCATCGGTATATCTGTCTTTCTTTGTGCGGCAGACTTTGTGTATTTCTATGCCTTGAGTTATGAGGATTCCATGATTTCTATCGTATCTATGGTACGACGTGGCAGTGTGGTTGTTTCTTTCCTGTTTGGCGCCCTTTTCTTCCGTGAAAAGAATTTAAAAAGCAAGGCGGTAGACCTCATTTTGGTGCTGATTGGAATGTTCTTCCTATATTTGGGGAGCAAATAGAATTTCAATAGCGCGTATGGCAGAAGATTTGTGTATCAGTAATGGCGGCAAAGAAGAGAAGTATCGTATGTTGCTTCCGCAAATTAAGTGTCTGATTGAAGGAGAGGATGACCTTATCGCCAATCTGGCTAATATTGCGGCTGCACTGAAAGAGACTTTCACTTTTTCTGGGTGGGATTTTATCTGGTGAAAGGTGAGGAGCTGGTGCTTGCCCCTTTTCAGGGTCCGGTGGCTTGTACCAGAATAAAGAAAGGGCGTGGCGTTTGCGGAAAGGCCTGGGAGAGGGCTGAAATATTGGTTGTACCGGATGTGGATGCTTTTCCGGGTCATATAGCGTGTAGTTCTTTGTCGCGTTCGGAAATAGTGCTTCCGCTTCTTTGTGCAAAGGGAGAAGTATGGGGTGTGCTGGATGTGGACAGTGAAAACTTGAATAGTTTTGATGAGGTGGATGCGCGTTTTTTGCAGGAGTTGTGCTCTTATCTGTAAGGTGATTTTTATAATAATAAGATTTTAGTATTGATAAAATATTATAGGGATATGGTGAAGAAGTTGATAGTCTTTTTATTTGTAGTAGGTATGGGAATTGGTTCTTTGTCGGCGCAACTGGCAAAAACTTGTTTTACCAATATGCCCGATTCTCTGAGTCCGTTGCTTACGGCTGTAAATCGTGCCGACTTCATTGACTTCTTGGAGAGCAAGATGAAAGCGGAAGTAACCAATCGTTTTGGTGGTAAGTCGGAAATGACTGAGCTTACTCCCGATTATATCCGTGTGCAGGTAACACCTCAAAGTACCTGGCAGATGAAACTTTTGTCAGTGAACGACAGTACCCGTCTTATCTGTACTGTTTCTACAGTTTGTGCTCCGGCTTGTGACAGTCATATCAAGTTTTATACTACCGGTTGGGAAGAGTTACCCGCTGCATCCTATCTGGCATCATTACCTAATATGGATGATTTTATTGTGCCTGCTTCCGATACGGTAGATGTGTACCGCTATCAGGATGCTCGCCTTCAGGCTGATATGCTTTTAATGAAAGCCGACCTTTCGGGCAAGGACGCTACGCTGACTTTTACTTTTACCACTCCCGACTATATGGAAAAAGAAGCAGCGGAAAAACTAAAACCGTTTCTCCGCGATCCTATAATCTATACGTGGAAAGAAGGGAAGTTCAATAATTAAGTATAAGGTATAAAGTAATAAGGCTTACAGAAGCTAAGCTAATGTAGAATATCAGAGGAACAGTGTAGATTTCCTTATTTCTTATACTTAATTCTTCATGTTTGATTTTTATTTTACTTTGATTTTGTCGAATCCTTCTCCGTATACTCCGATTACCTGACTTTGTGACACGAAGGCATTCGGGTCTATGTCTTTTATCAGCCGGAAGATAATGGTTGATTCCCGTTTTTTGGCAAGTACAAACAGCATTTTTATTTCCTTGCCGGTATAGAATCCGGAAGCATTTATAACTGTCGCGCCGCGGTGAGGATACACATTGATATGTCTGGCTATCTCCTCATACTTTTCGCTGATGATGAAAAACTGCACGGATTGGCGTGCACTGTTTACTACTTGATCCAGAACGAAACTACAGATGTATAGAGTGACATAGCCGTATACTACTTTTCCCAGTCTTTCAGCACGAAGTAGCTGGAAGAGATGATGATAAGGTCACAAAACAGCATGACCCGTCCCAGTGTAATGTCCCTGTATTTGTTAATGATAGCTGCGATAATATCCGTTCCGCCCGTACTTCCGTTCGAAGAGAAAGCAATGCCGATGCCGCCGCCACAGAAAGATGCTCCGATGACACATGCCATGAAAGGCTGGTCGTTCAGTAGGTGAACGCCGGTCTGTCAGTTGCTGAATGATTGGCAGAAAGGAAGTCAGGGTAAAAACGGCAAAAATTGTCTTGATGCTGAACTTCCATCCTAAAATACGGATAGCAAG
>ENA-OQAS01000610-OQAS01000610.1-human-gut-metagenome-genome-assembly--contig:-NODE-610-length-18645-cov-1.873312_pt1 | contig 18645 bp, 24 predicted proteins | sample MGYA00242733_ERZ504523 | MGnify/ENA primary metagenome ERZ504523 (study PRJEB26092, sample SAMD00036239) | human gut metagenome | host: Homo sapiens | study: EMG produced TPA metagenomics assembly of...
TCAATGTATTTAAATCAACATCTTCCATTGTAATGTTTTCAGAATGCTGACCTACCATACCAAATCCATGAAGGAATTGGATATCAAGAGAAGTCATCTTAATATCTTTGCTCTTCCAGAAAAACGTTCCTGCATGATCACGTACGGTCGGACGTGACTGAAAGCACATTCCGTTCTGAACTTCACCGGCTTTACTATTATATGTAATCTTTACACGATGATTTCCAAGATCCTCAATAGAAGCTACACCTTTTAATGCAGCATTTCCATTTCCTGCACCGAATTTGATTCCCTGTACGGTATCTTCCGCTGGGTATGATAACCTGACAGATCGGAGATACTCCAGTAACGTTGACCTGTATAAGGACTTACATCGCTGTACCATTTAATCGTTGTTCCTGCAACTTCATAATTATAGCACTCAGGAATATACATAGTTGCTGTATTTCCCTCTACACTCTCAACAGTCATATCAATAACTGTCGGAACCTGGAAATCCACTGCAAAATTTTTAAATTCAACATCTTCGCAACCGATTGTTGCAAATGTTGTCATTTTACCATGGAACATAAACAGAGAGTTGTTTCCATCTACGGTAACATGATCCATATCTTCCAGAAAAATACCGATCTTCTTCATTTTATTGTTCTGATCGGCACCTACAGTATTGGAAACATATAATTCTCTTTCTATTGCTTTATCTGGATAGATATCATAGCGTCCTTCCGGGAAATTAATCTTGACTTCTTTTCCCTCTTTCGTTGCATCTTTCGCAGCTGCGATTGCTTTCTGTATTCCGATTGCACTGTCCTTCCCACTGTCCGGATATACTCCGTAATCCGTAACATCGATTACTTCTGTTCTTGCAGCTGCTTCGGCCTTCTGCACACCTGCGCCCGAAACAATTCCCGTTATCACAAGACAGGCTGCAAAGACAAGCGATAAGATTCGCCTTCTCTTTTTCATTTTTTCCTTACCCCTTTCCATTATATATAAGTGATTTTATTTTCTCATAAAAAAAAAAAGGGGGGGGCTTGCACTTTTTTATCACACCACCTCCGATTTTTTGTCATATTCGGAACTTTTTAATAACAGAACCGAGAAAAGGCATATCACCTACTTAACGCACTGCCTCTTTCTTTCATTTTTGGATTATAATGTTTTGAAGTTGTTGCTAGAAATTTATGATATGCAAAATACTACTACCAGTGAAAAAAAATTCCATGCGCAATCTCATACAGTGATACTATTGTCTTAACAAAAAAAGGCAGCGCACTTAATACTTAGCGCGCTACCTCTTCATCTCATTTCATTTTCTATTCTTCTGTTTCTTCCGTTTTGTTACCTTTTATTTTTCCATGATCTCTTCCAGATATGCGCCTTCCAGTTTGTAGCCTTTTGCGTAGATCACAAATGCAAGGATTGTAATTACAGAAGGTACAACACCCATTAATACTCGCATTCCCATGATTGTAGACGCGCTCTGTTCTGCGTTTGCTACATAGCCGACAATTGTAAGGCTACACCGATCAGCCAGGCAGATACTGCAGATGCGGTCTTAACAAGCAGTGTCTGGAATGAAGCGATAATACTTTCATTTCTACTTCCTAATTTTACCTGTCCATAATCGATAACATCAGCAAGCATAACGGTTGTTGCTCCTAATGTAAGACCAGAACCCAATTTATAGAAGATACCACTGATTGCTACAATTACCATGTTCTGTGGTGCAAAGAATCCACAAAGTACAACTCCTGCGAGACCAATTGCAGGACTGAAGCTGGCAATTGCAAATACCTGTTTCTTTGTAAAATAGTTAGAAAGGATTGGGAAAAGGAACAAAGCTGCAATCTCTGCAAACTGTGCTGCAGTTGTGAAGATTGGATATAAGCCTTCATTTCCGGTTACATATTTGAAGTAATAAATTGCAATACCACCGGCAAGCTGTACAACAAGATTGTAGCAAAGCACAATTCCGATAAATACTTTCAGCTGATCATTTCCGGCAATAACATGAAGTGCATCTTTGATTGTAAGCCTTTTTGCTTCTTTACCCGACTCCGCTTCCTGACAGCTGCGGTCTTTTACAAATACAACAGTAATAATAGAAGTAATTACAAAAATCACTGCAATAATTTTCGCAAGTGCAGAATATCCAACAGCGCTGTCTCCTTTACCAAGAACAGATACAAGTTTCAGAGCAAACGCACCCATAAGAAGCCAGGCTGTACTTGCAAAAATTCTCGGGATAACTGACATAGAATCTCTTTCTTTTTTCGTGATGGAAAGAGACGGAAGCATTGACCAGTATGGAATATCCATAACTGTATAAGTCATCCCCACAAAATATAAACAACAGAGAAATATATATACATGCCAGTTCCTTCTAATCCGGAAGGTTTTGTAAACATAAATACTAAAACGATTGCATTTAACACCGTACCAATCAAAATCCAAGGTCTGAATTTTCCCCATTTTGTTCTTGTGTTATCAACAACAAATCCCATCATTGGATCGTTGAATGCATCCCACACTCTGGCAACCAGAAACAGGTTACCGACAAAAAGCGGTGTCAATCCGATCGTATCTGTAAAATAAATCATTAAGAAATACGAAATAATGGCATAGCATAAATCTTTTCCCAGTGCTCCAATACCAAATGATAATTTAGAAAAGTTTGAAAGTTTCATTTGATGTTCTCCTTTGCTTTTTTATAATTTGTTTATACGAATCAACATGCTTGCGTAGTCACCCGTCAACCGCATGTCAAATCCATGTTTCATAAGATAACTTCCACTCTTTGTGAGTTTGCCATCTTCCATAAGAAGTTCGTAGGACGCATTTTCTTCCAGTCCACGAAGTTTCACTGTCACTCCACGATGTCCCAGCTTGCTTTGTGGGAGAAATGCGAACAGTACGCCCTCATTTCCTTTCATATATTCATATAGGAAATAATCATTTGCCGACGTATGATTCAGACGATAGAACGTACCTTCCTGAATGATCGGACGGATTTCCTTGTACTGTGCGATCATTTCCTGAGAAAGAGCAATGTCTTCTTCTGTAAATTTCAAAATATTACATCCAATTCCAAGTGTTCCCATCATTGCACTGTGATAGCGGAATTTCATTGGAATCACACGGTTGGACAGGAAGTTCGGACAATCGGTCACCCAGCACGCATTGCCTTGATCGGATAAATGTAAGAATATGCATCCTGGATAAACAGACGGTCATATGCGTCTGTATTATCGCTCGTCCAGAAATCATCAAAAATTCCGAGAATGCCGTAATCAATACGTCCACCACCAGATGCGCATGCTTCGAACAATACAGCCGGATGCTTTTTCTTCGTTTCCTTCACAATATCGTAGAGTGCCTGGATGTGCTTATACCAGAGATCTTTCTTTAAATTTGTCTGAGAGATTGGTCTGTTTGCATCCCATTTGATGTAGTCGATTTCGTGGTTAGAGAGAAGATTATCCAGCATTTCCAGTACAAACGCTTTTACTTCATTTTTTGTAAGATCCAGCACATACTGTTCTCTCGATGTGTCGCTCTCTCTTGTATCAAGTGATAGATCCAATCCGGATGCTTCGCATAAAGCTCTGCCTTTGGATTTACCATTTCCGGCTCTACCCAGATTCCAAACAGAAGTCCCTGCGCTTTCACTTCGTCGATCAGCTCATCGATTCCATTCGGGAACTTCTCTTTATTTACATACCAGTCGCCAAGGCCGTTATCAATTCCGTGACGCTGGCCAAACCATCCATCATCTACTACGAACAACTCCGCACCCAACTCTTTTGCCTTAGCTGCAAGCTTTTCTGCTCCTGAACCGTTACATCAAAACCGGTTGCTTCCCAGGAATTATAAAGTACCGGACGAAGTCCTTCCCGAAGTAGAAAATCATTTGCAAACTGATGCAGGTTGTGGGACATTGTCTGAAATCCATCTGCTGAATACCCACAGAGAATTTCCGGTGAGGCAAAGCTTTCTCCCGGCTTAAGATCCCATGTGAAATCATGTGTGTTAATTCCCATCTGCACAAGTGTCTCTCCGTACTGTGTCTGCTCTACCGCCCCGCTGAAATTTCCAGTCATACGAAGTGCGCCAAAGTACACATTTCCGGTTGTCTCTGTGGCATCCTGATCCAAAATGAAATAAGGATTGTGATTGTGGCTGGAAATTCCTCTTCTATTTTCGAAAATGATTTTTCCATAATCGACTTTCTGCACGAATTTCTGCTGTTCTGCGCCCCAATGGCCGTGTACATTTCTAAAATTCAATCCTTCATATGGAACATGAAATTGCCCACTGTGCAGCTTTTCTATCTGCATAACTTCTGTCGACTCATTTTTCAGCACAACGAAACGTTCCATCAAGTCATACGCTTCGTAGATTTTATAATGCAGTTCCATTACAAGGGCATAATGTTTGTCTTTTAAAATGATCACCAGTTCCTCACACTGTTCGTTTTTCTGGATCTCATAATTTACGTACTCGTAAGCCACATCTCTCGTCCCGTCTGCAAATGTAACCTTCAGACAGTGTTCTTTGTATCGAAGACCTCCGTATACAGGAAATTCTTCTTTTGTGATCTCATATACCGGATCGTTCGTAGATACTTCTGCAAGCTCCGGCATTTCGAAATCTTCCATCGCATTGATCCTGCTTCCCCAGTACAAATGTCTCACTAATCCCTGATTGTCAATTCCGAACGCGTAACTGTTAGAGCGCGTCTGGAGCATAAAAAGATTTTGTGAATCGTTCACTACAATACCCACTGTTCTACCTCCATTTTTACCTGTTAATTTATCGATTTAATCACACATTCGAACGGTGCCAGTTTTACACCGTCTTCTTCTGCCTCTGTCCCATTGTGATTTATATACATTTTGATCTGTTGTTCCTTTTCTCCTCTTGTAACAATTTCCACACCATTTTGAGATGGATACATCGGAATCTCTTTCTCTTTCATGATCGTCTCCATGAGTGCTTTTGTAATGGATTCTTCCAGTCCACATCCAATATAATAAACCATTCCTTTACCGGCCGGTTTTCTTGTCACTGCCGCAAATGAATCGTAAAATGTATCTCCATACCGGAAGAGGATTTCTGCATCTTTTACTTCGATCATGTCTCTGAAAATACCGCCCATGCCGTTATATTTTGCAAATGCGCCTGTCCCCACAACCGGAAATGCATCCAGCGTCTGAAGGCTCTCTGTTTCTACTACGCAATGTCCGGCAAACTCATTGTATCCAACCGGTGCCGTCTTTCCAAACGGTACATTGTTGTTCGCATCTTTCACCGAACAACGGTAAGTTAGTACAACCGTTCCGCCTTGTTCGGCAAATGCTTTACTTCGCTTCCATTTCCGGTTTGTGAATAATCATCTGTGGAAGGATGAGCACCTGATACTTCGAAAAATCGCGGTCTTCCGGAATGACATCCACTCCTACGTTCACATCGAAAAATGGCTTGTAAAATTTCTGCATTTCTGCTGCCGGATCAAGCAAAATACTCTGTTTCTGGATACGGAAAGAAGCAAGCGAATCGTAATCATAAACAATTGCCACCTGATTTCGAATCGGTGTTTTTAATGCCGCGTCATAATTTTTTATATCCCGAAAAAAGCTTTGCACTTCATAAAATTTTCTTCTCTTTACATTGTCTGCATCTAAAATTCCATAGCAGAACTGTTCCGCTCCTTTTGTTGCTCCACGATAACGGAAATACATCATAGAATCACAGCCATGTGCCATTCCCTGGTAGGACCACATTTTTGCCTGATTCGGTCTTGGCAGGAATCCCGTTACATCATGTCCTTGCGCTCCCATGATGGCTTCCGTGATCCAGAAGTTCTCCCCTTTTAAGCCTCGTATATAATCCAGACCGAAGGCAATTTCGTGGGGTGCGATTGGTTCCTTCTGACCGCCCCATACCGGGTAGTTGTTATACGCGACCTGATCCAGGGTCGCAGCCACTTTCGAATAATCTACATGTTTTCCAAGTCCACCGCCTGGGAAATCGTGCATAACAACTGCTTTCGGCGCGATTGATTTGATCAGCTTCGCCTGAAAATCAATAAAATCAACAATCACTTTACTTCGGAAACGCTCCCAGTCCTGACGAAGTGCCGGATTATGTGTTGTAATTGTCTCTGTCGGAATTGGAATCTCATCGAAAGAATTGTATTCCTGAGACAGAACGTCGTCCCGTATGTATCATTTAACCGATCGATCTGTCCTTGGAACGTTTCGCTCAAATATTGCTGAAATTTTTTCTGACAGTTTTCACAATAACAAATATCGCTTCCTTCATGTCCGATCTCATTGTCGATCTGCCATGCTACGATTGCTTCTTCATTTTTATAATGTTCAACTAAAGCACGAACAATTTTTTCCGAATACGCATACATTGTGGCACTGTTAAAGCAATACACATGTCTTCCTCCAAAGGAACGTTTTTTCCTCCTTCAAATTCCGAAAGAATGTCCGGATATTTCTTTGCAAGCCATGCCGGAATCGTAGCGGTAGGAGTTCCCATGATCACTTTCAGATTTCTCTTCTTCGCTTCTTCGATCACATGATCAAAAAAAGAAAAATCAAACTGCCCTTCCCTCTTCTCCATCATATGCCAGGAAAATTCCGCAATACGAATTACATTACATCCCATCTCCACGATCGTATCCATATCCTGTTCCATCAGATCGATATTCCACTGTTCCGGGTAATAATCAACACCTAACAACAAACTTCCTTACCTCCTCGGTTCTCTCTTTATCAACGATTTTACCAAAAGTTTTACTAATAGTCAATTAAAACTTTTACTATTTTTTACTGTTTTTAGTAAAGTTTTTACTTTCCCTTTTACTTGCTGAAAAAGTGCACAAAAAAAAATGCGTATCAACCTATTGGGGACACGCATTTTTTGTCTATTTTTTCTTTTCCACACTTCCACGTTTTACTAAACTACATGGAATAATCACTTTCTTTGGAATGATTTCTCCCATCCGCAGCTGCTCGATACATAGCATTGCTGCTCGGATTGTTTCCTGGATATAAGTCTCAATCGCATCCAACGGCGGGTTACAATTTCCTGATATTGATGTATTATTAAATACGATCATATTCGTATCTTTCGGAACAGAAAATCCACGTTCCGTCAAAGCCTTAATCACTCCCGGTACAAGTACGTCACTGCTAATGAGCATCGCCTCCGGAGGATTCTTGTGTGCATCTAAATATGCGATCATCGACGCATATGCACTGCGTGGATTCATCTCCGAATCGATCACCCATTCCTCATCAAATGTATCTCGCATCGTCTCTGAGTTCCGGTAGTAATAATATCTTGCATCCATTGTCAGTTCTTTCTTATAATCATATGTATTCACCGCACCAACGTAGGCAATCTTTTCATATCCCATCTCTTCAAAATAATTCAGCGCATTTCTTACCGCCATATGATAATTCGGTAAAATACTGTAATACTTCATCTCATCCGGTGACGAATCTATAAATACAATGTGATCTGTATACTGGTGAAAATCTTTCACCTCTTCTTTCGTAAATCTTCCAATTGCAACGATTCCGTCAAGCTCTATCTCACGTCCCGTTCCGAAACGACCAGTTTCATCTCGATACAACGGAACAGTTGTCCACCCTTTTTCAAAACATTCACTATCTAACATATTTTTCATAAGAAGATAATAAATATCGTCCTGAAGTTCCTCCATCTGAAGCATTTGCGCAACTCCGATACAGATGTTCTTCTCTTCTTCCGACTGGGAATTTCCCCGGTTATATCTTTGCGACAAAGAACGGTAATTTAATTCCTGCGCAACTTCAAGAACTTTTTGTCTTGTCTGATCTGTTACATTTAACGTCTGATCATTATTCAATATCCTTGAAACCGTACTTTGTGAAACCCCAGCCTTTGATGCTATATCTTTTAAAGTAGCCATACTGATTCCTCCTTCTTTCACAAAGTTCTATAACAGTGTATCACAGAAATTCTGCAATTACCAGTAACCTTTAATCGTATGACCACCAGTACAAGTATCAGGATCAGTATCGCCCTCTCGATCACCTCTTCCAGAACATACTGTTCTTTCTACCGCTTTTTTCTACTTTATTCTTTTTATTCATCTCATTGAGGTGTCAGTTTTATCCGACACCTCATAGAATATTTCCCTTTTTATTCGATTACAATCTATGGTTTTATGCGTTTTAACTTGTAAAGTGCTCTTTTGCAAACTGCATATCCTGTACCACTTCTACAGTTCCAAGATAATTATCTTTTTTGTCTCTCACTGCATAATAAGTAACTAAAAATGGTTTTCCCTGCTTTTCCATCCAAACCGGAACGCTATCACGAGTATGATTTTTAAAACTTTCTATAATGGAGCGAACCATTGGTTCTATCTTAGGCGGATGACAAGAGAATACTTCTCTGTCAATTGCCATGCCAGGGCGTTTGAACACTTTCGCTCCTTCATTAAAGAAACGATTTATATTATTATCATCGATAAATGTAATCTCTATTGGCAACGTATTAAGCATAGCTTCCAACTGTGCTGCACTCATATGTCCACCGCCCATTACTATTTCACCTTCATAAATAGCCGCCTCATGACGATTCTTTTTATCCTGCACATATTTTTCTGCTTCTTCCCATCTATTATCAATGCCATACACTAATGCATAGTCTTTGGCATCTTCATAGATTTCATACCATTCTTCGGCTGTAAAATTCATTGCGCAGATAGGGAACAGTATATTAGTCTCTTTATAAATCATTTCATCTGCTCTTGTTAAAACAGCCTGTACTCTTTTAATCCATTCTTCGTCATGATTGCATTCCTTATCTATTGCTGCTAATTCATCTCTGATTTCATCATCAACAGTCCACATAACATACGATGGTCCTGATATTTCATAGCGAACTTTAAGGAGTGGATAAATCAAATCACCCTTTTGTGCATAGTGTATTGCTATTTGTCTAAAATCTGATATTTTTTTGCTTACATCTTCGCCCTTTTCCAGTGCACCTCTAATATCTGCTATTTCTTTGCTAAACTTCTCATTTGCTTCTGTAAAAGAATAAAGAGGATGGCCCTTTGTTTCTCTGAGTGCTTTTGCAAGCTCATGTTTTCTGACATATGCATCCGTCATAGTTGTCATTTCGGATGTTTCTTCCTTTTTTAAAGATTCTTCGACTGCCTTTTCAGCATTTGCTATTTTTTCTTCTTTGGTTAAGCCATGAAACAATGCACTATGCACATCACACAGTTTCTGCACCTCTGTAATAGGTGTTCCCTCTTTTATAAGTTCCTGCTCTGCCTTCATAATTTCAGAAGCATCTACATCAGAAAAATTCTGGACAAAATCTTTTTTAACACTTTCTAAATCTTCTCCATTTCCAAGTCTCTTTAAATAATCCTTCAGTAATACTGTATTGCCAGTCTCTTTGGCTTGAAATTGTTTGCTCCCCATAGAAGAAATATCTGGCATATTACCAGTAATTTCAAAACCATTTTTTATCAGTTCTGCTATAACAACCGGAATCGAAATTCCTTTTGCCTTTGCACCCTTAGGAATTGTCATAATTCGTCCAACGGAGTTTAGCATAGCCGGCTTCTTAATTTCATCAAACCCAAGATTTGCCATAATATCAATCACTTCTGGATAAGTTTTCGTAATATCATACACCGACCAGTTTAAATCAATTTTTTTACTCATAATATTTTACCGCCTTTCCCCTATTTTGTTTTAAGAAAAATCTATCTCACAATTGTAAATCTGTCTCTTCCCGTTCCCGCCTGATTATTTATTTAATAACTTTTTTAGATCCTCTTCCGGTGTACTAATTGGAGAAATCCCATAATTCTCTACCAGGAAATTTAGCACATTTGACGAAATAAATGCTGGTAATGTTGGCCCGAGGTGAATGTTCTTGATTCCGAGATAGAGAAGTGTAAGTAAAATACATACGGCCTTCTGCTCGTACCATGAAAGTACCATCGATAGCGGGAGTTCATTTACATCACATTCAAATGCTTCTGCTAAAGCGATTGCGACCTTGATTGCACCATAAGCATCATTACACTGTCCCATATCCATGATTCTCGGAAGTCCTCCGATTGTTCCTAAATCTAAATCGTTGAACCTATATTTTCCACATGCAAGCGTCAAAATAATGCTGTCTGCAGGAGACTGTTTCACAAACTCTGTGTAGTAGTTTCTTCCTACTCTGGCTCCATCACATCCACCAACCAGGAAGAAATGTTTTAATATCTCCATTCTTTACTGCTTCAATCACCTGATCTGCTACAGATAATACAGTTCCATGTGAGAAACCAGTTGTCACCTGCATTCCTCCATTAATTCCAGTCATATGCTGGTCTTTGGTATATCCACCTAAGGCGAGTGCCTTTTCAATCACCGGTGTAAAATCCTTTTCTTCTCCTATGTGTACCATTTCCGGATAAGATACAACTTCTGTTGTAAATACTCTGTCTGCGTAGCTTGCTTTTACAGGCATAAGACAGTTCGTCGTGTAAAGAATTGCTCCAGGAATATGATCAAACTCTTTCTGCTGATTCTGCCATGCTGTACCAAAGTTTCCCTTTAAATGAGAGTACTTCTTAAATTCTGGATATGCATGCGCTGGGAGCATTTCACCATGTGTATAAATATTGATTCCTTTATCTTTTGTCTGCTCTAATAAAAGTTGTAAATCTTTTAAATCATGACCGGTAATAATAATAAATGGTCCTTTTTCAATTGTAAGAGGTACTGTTGTTGGTACAGGAGTTCCATAAGTTGTAGTATTTGCCTGATCTAAAAGCTCCATACATCTTAAATTCACTTCTCCAACCTCTAATACAATAGGAAGTAGTTCATCCATTCCCCAATCCTTCATTCCGACTGCAAAAAAGTGCCTTATAGAAGAATTTGCTGATTGTTTCATCGGTATATCCAAGCACACTTGCATGATATGCATATGCAGCCATTCCACGAATCCCAAAAAGTATTAAGGATTTTAAGGAACGAACATCTTCATCAGTAGTCCAGAGAGTATTCATATCAAAATTATCGTTTTTTCCACATGAGCCGGAACATGTAAAGCAATTTGGTACTAATTTCTTTTTTGCATTTTCTATCTTATAAATTAAAATTTTAATGTCTCATCATTAAAGTTTACATTTGTAACGGTTGTAAACAATCCCTCAAGAACTAATTGATTCATCTCTTCGTTTACAAGGTGCTCATTGCCCTCGGCTGCACGAGCAAGTCCGATTAATGCTCCTGTAAGCTCATCCTGTAATCTTGCAGTATTGGGCGGACTTTTCCGCATACTCCTGCATTTCCGGTACATCCTGTACATCCTGCGGTCTGTTCACATTGATAACAAAACATCTTATTTTCCATGTCTATCTCCTTTTCTATTGCTTTATTCATTATTTCTTGTCGTTTAATGGTACTATATCAAACTCACAACAATTATTCCGTTGTCCAGACAACATTTTTGTTTTATTTTCAATTTTTGTGATATACTATGGAAAAGATGAAAAGAAGGATTATAGACTGATGGAAAAATATATGAACATTTTAACGAATACACCTTTGTTTCAAGGAATTTCAGAAGCAGAAATTCTTCCAATGCTTAAATGTCTATCTGTCAGCATTAAAAATTATTCAAAAGGTGAATACCTGCTAAGAAGTGGCGATAAGGTACAAACTATCGGCATGATTCTATCTGGTCAGGCTCTCATAATAAATGATGATGTCTGGGGGAATCGCAATATTATTACAGAGCTGTCATCAGGAATGCTCTATGGCGAAAGCTATGCCTGCATCAGCAGTGTTCCTGCTCAAATCAGTGTCATTGCCAATGAAAATCTCACCGTCATGCTTTTCAATATAAATCATATTATTACAACCTGTTCTTCATCTTGCAGTTTCCATACAAGATTGATTCATAACCTGTTAGAGATAATAGCAAGAAAAAATGTAAGATTGATGAACAAAATAGATCATATTTCTAAGAAAAATTACGTGACAAGATACTTAATTACTTGTCTGGCGAATCTATGCATGCCGGCTCTAACACATTTACAATCCCTTACGATAGGCAAGGGCTGGCAGATTATCTGAATGCAGATCGAAGTGCTCTATCTAATGAATTAAGCAAATTACAAAAAGAAGGTGTCCTCTCTTACAAGAAAAACACCTTCTCTTTGAAGTATTAGCTGGTTATCAGCTGATTTTCATCACCCATGACTTAGGCGCAATTTCTAAAGTGGCAGACCGTATCCTCGTAATGAACAGCGGACGTATTGTAGACAGTGGAAGCTTTGAGCATATCCGAAATCATTCTCAGGATCCTTACACCCGCTTTCTCATAGAAAAACGTTCTGCTGCAAATTCCCACAACTACTACGTTATCATACATCACTTTCTTCCCCTTTTATTTACTCTATTACGTAAGTATCTTTTCCATTCTTCTTTGCCTGATAAAGCAAACCATCAGATATCATGATGCATTCAGCTAATTTTCTCCCTGCTCCCTTCACACGATAAAGTCCGATGCTGCAATGCACATCCTGTCCCTTTTCTTCTGCTTTATCATGAATCTTTTTTCTGAAGCCTTCAATGCGTGCCGTTAATTCTTCCCTATCTCCGATATTCTGCAGGAAAAGAATATACTCATCACCGCCATATCTGCATGCAATGTCTGACGGACCACACATTTCCTGAAGTGCTGTGGCTACTTCGCGAATCCAGAAAACACCGGTTTCATGTCCATATGTGTCATTGACAGACTTGAAATTATCGATATCCATAAATCCCAATACTGCCATATCACTTTCTGACATATTTTCTAAACAGTTTATAACCTGATCCACACCACTGGTTTATTCCATAACCCCGTCATGATATCGTGGCTCGCTCTGTATTCGGAAATCAACAATTCTCTTTTTGCATCCAGCCACTGATCCGAAACCTGTATCATATGATTTACAGAAATAATCATGGATGAAAAAGAAAAATCGCCAGATTCTGCAGATACCAGGTATCAATAACATAATCAAGGAACGCTGTAGCTGTCAGGATACAAGCATATATCAGATACAAGCGAAATGTTTTTTTTGCTATATTGCTTCCTCTCCAACAGCAGGCAGCTAATACTATCAAAATATCTAATGCAAGCAAAACCTTGATGATGCCCGCTTTTCCAAACGTCATCATGTTTTCTAGAATAGCTGTCAATAAGGCTCTGTGCTTCCTTCATTGTGATTTTACCTTCATAAACGGAATTACGTCCTCTTTTCTCTAAAACATACTTGTTTTTCGTATATTATTTTACAGTCACCAAATTATACAATCTCTGTCCTAACTCGTCCTCTCCAATTTTGCTTTCCAGAGAACCTTCATATACTATTTGCATCGTAATATTATCTGATAATTTAAGAGCTACAGCAACAGCCTGACCATTAAATGCCTCTACATGATATAAAAGTGCCGGAACAGATGCATTTCCTATTGATTTTGCCTCTGGATAATATGATTTAAACTCATCCAAGTTATCTCATCAGGCACATAGGTATCTACGTTAATTCCCGTACCATCTGCTTCAAGTGATGCCATTGAGAAACATGCCAAATGTTTTCCTGTAGAAAATCCTCCTTCTGACATTGCTTCCTCCATGGTAGTCATAGTTGAATCCAATCCCTGAATGCTTTGCTCTTCATTGTTTTCATCATAATACGAACCTAAGAGTACATAATTTAATGGTACTTTAAAAGTACAAATATCCTCTGTAACTCCCATTGCTATTTTCTGTAATACCTGTTGCATTCGGATATACACCTGTAGTATCTCCACTTGTAGTCTTTGTTTGTGCTTTAGATTCTGCAACATCACCTGGTTCTTTTTCTTCTGTCACACCTGTTTACTGCGTAGATTTCGTTGTAGGTTCAGCTTGTGATTCTGATGGTTTTTTCCCACATCCTGTCATAGTAATCATCATTGCCGCAATAACTGTCAAAATAATCTTTCTCTTCATAATCTTCTCCTTTTAATTTAATTTTTTCATAGGCGTTTGCGAAACGCCAAACACAGAACGAAAAAACACTTCATGCTGATTTACTTCTTGCCGGAATTACACAGCTTGTTCCCGTACTTGTTGCTGATAAAATCCACCAGCATCAATATATACGAAGTTTAAATCTTTGATTGCCTGACCTTTTGGTATTTATAGCATTTTCTTCGCAGTCCATCTGGGAAGTCTTTTTGTCATGTCTAATTTTGATATCACCTGCTTCTCATCTTAGGAATCCTGCATTGCAGGATTCTTACCGCATTTTTAATCAGGATTGCGCAAAGCAGGAGCTGTCTGCATCCTGCAGAACAGCCTCCCGGTTTTCTGTGTATTATTTTATTTTTCGTTTTCGTATCCTCAGAGCTATCAGCACTCCGGCACTCACTGCTATCCCGGCTATCCACACCGACATATCAGCAACATCTCCGGTTTTCACACCATTTTTCCTCTCTGCTGTATCTGTTTTCCTATTCCTTTCTTCGTCTGTTGTTCCACTATTTGATGAATTATTTTCCCCGGTTGCCGGAGAATCACTCTTATCTGTTGTTGGCGAATCATTCTTTGAATCATTCTTATCTTCTGATGGTTTCGTTGTATCTCCCAACGTTATCGTCACACTGGCAGCATCCAGCATCTGCTTTGTATCTTCTGCCGTAGCCGCTGTAAGTTCGCTCACTCTTACAATCGTCTCCCCTGCTGCATCAGCTTTCTTTTTAAATACAAACTGTACTGCATTAACAGATTCTTTTATTGTTTCTGACTTAATCACCGTTGTAAATTTACCATTATCACTGTTATACACCGGTTCCTGCAATCTGGAATCTCCTGCTTTCATTTCTGTCAGTTCCAACTTTGCATGATCATAATCCAGGGTTCCCGCCATTGCATCGATTCCCTTCTCTGTGACCGGCAACTCAAGTGTCACCTCTACGTCTTCTCTTTACTGGCTGCATTCAGTTTCACTTTCTCCTGCGCATTCACTGTAAGGTTACTGAACGACATCAATACAGCAATCATAACAGCCATCACATATACTCTTTTTTTCATATTTTTCCTTACCTGACCTTTATGCACTCTTATTTTTTCAGGATCGTCTTGTTCAGAACAGACAAATCCACAATGTCAATCGTATCGTCCTGATTCATATCTGCCGCCAGCAGAGTTATCCTGTCTTTGATCACCAGGCGGTCTATCAGATGTTTGTTCAGCATAGCCAGATCTGCGTCTGTTGTAGCTCCGTCGCCGGTCAGATCTCCTTTTACCACCAGAGTATAATTTACATTATCATTCAGTGTCAATACGCTTCCGGTTGCAACAACCTTCGTCTCTTTTCCATCTCTGGTAAGTTTTATGCTTCCGGCATTGGTATTGATATTTTTCAAAAACTCCTCCAGCGAGGTATTGGCATTAATATTTTTAATGATACCATTATCTCCCACATGGTACACCTCTGAATCAATTTCCAGTTTTCCCGAATCTCCGTTCTCAATCCAGGTTACTTCAGCTGTCACATAACCCATATTGCCCGCTTTATCGCGAAGTTCAAAGGTGAAGGTTCCGTTTTCCTGGAAAGTGTGACTGCCATCTTCATCTGCATTCAGAATCGTTACATTCTCCTCTGAGAAATCCTTCAAGGCTGCTTTTACCGCAAACTGTGTCGTTTCTGTAATATCGTATTCCACTGTCGCCGTCGGTGCTTCCCTGTCAATCCAGGTCACTTCGGCTGTTATGGTTTTTTCTTTGTCATGAATGTCTTTATATGTAAATGTATAATTGCCATTCTCTGTAAATGTATGGCTCTCGTCTCCGATCACCGTATATCCCGCCGGAACCTTCAAGGTCGCAGTAACATCCTGATTGGTCCAAGATGTTACGGAATATTCTACCTCCGGTTCCTTAAAGACCTTCGTACTGTCTTCATAATAATTAAATCTTGTACCGCTGACGTACTTGTTATTACCTTCGTGATTGCCATAGGTTTCTACAGCTTCTACCTTAACATATCTTGCAGGCATCGACTCTTTTAATGCAATCGTCTTTCTCTGTTCATTGTTTGCAAGGTTCGCCTGCTCTCCGGCCAGTGTCCAGTCCTTGCCATCCATACTCACGTAGATCTTCGCTTTTTTAATTCTTCCGTTCAGTCCTGCCGATCATACGTCACCTGTGACAGATACCGTACTTTATCCAGGCTGACAACATAGGTCTTATCCTGTGCCACTTCTCCCCATTTCGTATGCCATGTCGTATATGGGCTGGCGTCTATCATATGTTCAGACTCATATCCTCTCTGTGCGGTTCCTGCCGACACAAAGCTGATATTCTCTACATAGATATACCGTTTCGTTTCTGTCTCTGCTGCTTCTGTAAAATCAAATACTGTCGATTCTCCCTGCAGGTAAGTTCCATGTGCTTTATAACGAGCTGTCACCTTTACCTTTCCTTCAAATCTGAGGTCCGCCGTATAATCTGTCCAGGTCTTTCCGCCATCTGTACTGCATTCCAGATTCTGAACCTTTCCAATAAATGTATTCTCGTCATCATTTGCAGCTAATGTTTTAGACTCGATTCCTTCTCCCTCCAGAATGTCTATGATAAACACCTGACTGGAACCGGATATCTTTACTTGTATATCATGCTCTGCAGAGATACTGCTGATCTCCTTTTCTGTAAGACTGATCTGATGATCCAGCGTCGTTTCCCATGTGTTTCCGCCGTCCAGACTGTACTGAACCTGGAAATTGTAATCATCATACTTGGAATTCATAACAATCTTGCCGGCATTTTCTCCATCAAACGAGAAAGAAGCAAGGTCCACTTACTGCTTCCCAGCAGCTCACTTGCAATCTCGCGGCATGCACCGGACTGTAGGACTTCCTTATCCGTTGCTTTTACAGCCTTATTCAGAGCCTCTGTTTTCAGCATATCAATCTCTATGACATCATCGTTACCCAGATATGGCTCAATCACTCTTAACAAGTCTGTCATTGCCATCGGATAGTATGTGTATGTATCTACAATCTGCTCTGCAAGTGCTCTCCATTCTGCACTGGTCCGCTGCTGTTCCTTATATATGCCGATCAGCTGCTCATAGCTGTCAAGATTCAGCTTGAATGCTTCCAATGCTTTACGGTATGTATCCTCTTTTCGGTTACTTTCTCCATAAGAATTGGCAATCAGATTATAATAGAATTGATTTATTATAATGATCATAATCATTCAGTGCCGCCTGTCCCAACAGCTGATATCCTCCGTTATTTCCTACAGAAGATTTGTTGCCATTGCCAAGATCCATATCAATTCCCATATGCTTTCTTGTAAAGGACTTATTATTCCAGTCAAACAGCAAACGGTTGCCGTTTCCGCCATACCAGGTGGTCGAGCTCTGTCCCCATCCGAAAATGTTGTTGCCGATATCCCACACACCCTTGCCGTCTGCATTCACCGAATAGGTCAGATAAGACTCGTGTGCCGGCTGGTAGACACCTACCGATGGGATTCCATGAACTCTGTGTAGATTTGAACCAAGTCTTGAGATATTCCAGCAGATACCTCCGGCCTCCATTACCATCCAGGTCTTTTCCGTCTTACTTCCATCCGAATTAAGACCATATGGGATTCCATACTGCTCCAGCTTATATTTATCATTATATGCCGCATAATTCTCCTGGGCATACAGCCTGTCCTGATGATAATTCGGCGAGATATACTTCATATAGTTATATGGATTCAATCTCTTTTCGAGATTATTCGGATATTTTGATTCCGAATATCCACGCAGCCACTTAATCTCACTGTTAGCAGTAGAGTCATTCACCACCATACGGATCAGTTCCATATGATAGGAAGAAAACTCGGCTTTTCTCACAAAAAGCTCCGTATCATATAACTCTTTTAAAATCTCATAGCGTTCATTAATGTCATAGGAGTTCGCCGGTGAATTGAAACTCAATGGTGAGCCATTACGGTCAGTGCTGTAGGATATCGCCAGTGCGATCATCATCTTTTTATATATATCCCCGTCAGCCTTGTCCAGATCCTCCTTCTGGTTCTTGTACAGACTTCCAAGCAGCTTAAAACACGCCTGCGAGTCCCCTACATTTCCCGTCTCTATAAACAGCTGCAGATTCTCCTTGTTATTAAAAATCCACCGAATCGCTTCCAGAACCTCTCCATCTGCATCGTCTTTTATTGCACTCTGCAATGTCCAGTATCCCATGCGGTTCACAAATTCTCTTTTTAATACGGTATATAGCTGATTGCTGTAATTCTCTTTCACTGTATTTTGGGAAAGCTGTTCATCATAATATGCGGTCGGTCTGATATCCTGTATTAATTCTGAGGACATATCATAATCTGTCTTAACGATTCTTGCGTCCGCATATACAGAGTGATCTGCCCCGTTCGATCCGTTGCTGTCTGAATACAGCCTCAGATACCGGTAACCCTTAACATTCAGATCCACCTCGATCGCATTACTGGCGGAAGTAACCACCCCACTCTTATATAATTCCTCCCAGTTTGTCCCGTCCT